>Ga0255347_1001453_pt1 | contig 38218 bp, 26 predicted proteins | sample wastewater_treat_2_FD_192479 | JGI IMG/M metagenome (GOLD analysis project Ga0255347, IMG submission 192479) | Wastewater microbial communities from Lulu Island WWTP, Vancouver, Canada - plant24 | ecosystem: Engineered > WWTP > Wastewater > Unclassified | place: Canada: Vancouver, British... | reverse complement strand
AGTCTTCTAAACTACTTGGTCGATCATTTACAGAGAATGAAAACAGCATCAAAGAGGAGATTGATTTGCTGAGGACCTATGTGGATTTGGAAAAAATGAAGTATCCCGACGGAAAAATAACATTTGATGTTGAACTGGAATCCGATTCATTATTGGATCGCTGCATTCCTCCGATGCTATTGCAGCCATTCGTGGAAAACGCCATCAAACATGGCATTCTGCCAAAAGAGGGAACGGGAAAAGTTATCGTTCGGTTTGAACAAGATGATGATGTGCTTGTTTGCAAAATCATCGATGATGGCATCGGACGGAAACAATCGGCTCTAAACAAGGAAAAAGAGATTCTGGCACACAAATCGAGGGAATTACAGTTGATCATGCAACGAGTAAAACTGCTCAACGAGCTTGGTTACTACATAAAAATAGATTTCGAAGATCCCAAGTCGGGAGGAACGATCGTTATCATTACCATTCAAAATTAACATGTTATGGAGAAATATAGTGCGCTTATTGTAGAGGATGTAAAAGAAACTTCCGATTATATTTGTCGGCGAGTCTCATTGCTTTGTCCATCAATAAAAAAAATTGACCAGGCACTGACCTTAAGCGAGGCGGAGGATTTAATAGAAAGCAACCGTTACGACATTGTTTTTCTCGATATCCGCATGCAAGCCGGTACCAGTTTCGATCTGTTGAAACGCTTGTCGGATAAAGGTGTCATAAACTTTGAAATTATCTTTATTACCGGAGAAAGCGATAAGGAGCATATTCTAAGGGCCATAAAATATTCGGCCATAGATTTCTTATACAAACCGTTAGATGACGGCGAACTCGTGATGGCCGTAAATAGAGCACTGGACAAACGAGAAAGCCAGGATCTTAACAATCAAGTTAAATTGCTGTTGCAACGGATGGACGAACGCTCCACGGTGAAACCGGATAAAATAACGGTTCACTTGCATAGCGGGATCTTGCAAATGATATCCGTCAATGAACTCAAATACATTGAGGCTGACGGGGTGGTATCTAAAGTACACTTAAAAAATGGTGAAACCATAACAGTGAATAGAAACTTGGGGTACTATAAGGATCTCCTGATTCTTGAACATGACTTTGTTCCTCTCAGCAACAGCATTTTGCTCAATAGGGAGTACATCAAGCGTTACAACCACCAAACTCTTAAAATTACCCTTACAGATAATGCCGAGTTACCGGTATCGCGACGGAGAGGTAAGGAATTGAAGGAGATGTTAGGTGAACGTCAAGGGTTAAGCGGCATGATCTCGACCTTTATGTCAATATATGGGAACAATAAAAAACGTTGATGGAGAGAGTGAAAGTACCACCGTTTAGCGCAAGTGCAGACTAAAAAATATAATTCATAACGGCCTCTCCATATTTTAGGAAAAGAAGTGTCCAAAGCAGAAATCTCAATCCTTTGCCTATAAACATATAGAGGGAACATTTCAAGAAAGGAACTTTATAAAAACCGAGAGCTATTGCAAAGACGTCTCCTACAAAGGGAAGCCAGGTAACCAGGGCCAGAGGCGGCCCCCAGCGATCTATCTTTGCTTTTTGCGCAGCGAGAGTCTCGGGTTTCACCTTAAACCACCTCTCTATCCACTCCCATTTGCCCATATAGCCGACACCATACGAGGTCAGGCCACCCGACCAGTTACCCAGTGTGCCGACCAGCCACACTATCCAGGGATTAACTCCTGTCAGAAGTATCCCTATGTAGAGAACGTCCGAGCTGAAAGGCACAATGGTGGCTGCCATAAATGTACCCAGAAACAGTCCCAGAAGACCAAGCCCTTCAAGCCATTCCATAGTCAAAATTAAAAATACTCAAGAATAAATACTAGAAACTCAACTCAATAGTCACCCCGTACCTCGTAACACGCAACACGTACCCCCTACTTAATTTCGTTTGTCTCTGAAAAACTCAGTTACCAGCTCGCCGCACTCTTCAGCAAGAACCCCTTTGGTCACCTCTGTCTTCGGATGGAGCAAAGAGGGAGCAAATAGCGAATATCCCCTCTTTGGATCATCGGCTCCGTAGACAAGGCGGCCAAGCTGCGCCCAAGCCAGCGCTGCGGCACACATGGGACAAGGCTCTATAGTCACATAAAGAGTACAGTCGGTCAGATATTTGCCACCAATAGATTCGGTAGCCATGGTGATCAACTGCATCTCCGCATGGGCGGTAGGATCCGTAAGAAGTTCGGTAAGATTGTGGCCACGCGCAATTATGTGGCCCTTACATACCACAATCCCTCCTATAGGCACCTCTCCCTGTTTAAGTGCCTCTTTAGCCTCCTTTAGCGCTTCGCGCATATACCTGACATCATCCATCATTGTCTGAAATAAAAGGGGAGCAACCATGTATGATTGCTCCCCGCAAATATAATATTTCTATCCAATATACGGTATTACATCATTCCCATACCGGGAGCGCCACCGCCCATTGGCATCGGAGGCAGCTCCTCCTTAATGTCGGCGAGTGCACATTCGGTAGTGAGCAACATTCCCGCTACTGAAGCTGCATTCTCAAGAGCCACGCGCATCACCTTGGTGGGATCGATTACACCCGTAGTGAAGAAGTTCTCGAAAGTATCGGTGTGGGCATTGTAGCCATAATCACCCTTACCTTCCTTAACCTTCTGTACAATCACGCTGCCCTCTTTGCCGGCATTTTCGCAAATCATCCTGATGGGCTCCTCTATGGCACGTGCGATGATGTTTATACCTGTGGTCTCATCATCGTTGTCACCCTTGAGCCCCTTGAGTGCGGAAGTGGCACGGATAAAGGCAACACCACCGCCGGGGATAATACCCTCTTCAACTGCGGCACGGGTAGCATTGAGTGCATCTTCAACCCTATCTTTCTTCTCTTTCATCTCAACCTCGGTGGCTGCACCCACATAAAGCACGGCTACTCCGCCTGCAAGTTTACCCAGACGCTCCTGGAGCTTCTCACGGTCATAATCGGAAGTAGTGGTTGAAATCTGCTTACGGATCTGATTTGCACGGTCGTCAATCTGATCCTTCTTACCTGCACCATTGACAATTGTGGTATTCTCCTTGTCGATTACTATCTTTTCAGCTTGGCCTAGCATTGCCACGGTTGCATTTTCGAGAGTAAAGCCCCTCTCCTCCGAAATTACGGTTCCTCCTGTGAGGATTGCTATATCCTGAAGCATCTCCTTGCGACGGTCACCGAAACCGGGGGCCTTTACCGCAGCAATTTTGATGGTGCCGCGTAGTCTGTTTACCACGAGGGTAGTAAGTGCCTCACCTTCCACATCCTCTGCTATGATAAGCAGGGATTTTCCATCTCTTGCTATGGGCTCAAGCACGGGAAGAAGATCCTTCATAGTGGAAATCTTCTTGTCTGTGATGAGAATGTAAGGATTCTCGAGTACTGCCTCCATTTTATCTGGATTGGTCATGAAGTAGGCTGAAATGTAGCCTCTGTCAAATTGCATTCCCTCTACCAACTTAACCTCGGTAGTGGTACCCTTTGCCTCCTCTACGGTGATGACGCCATCTTTCTTGACTTTGGACATTGCGTCTGCTATGAGCTTGCCGATGGCATTGTCATTGTTGGCGGAGATAGTGCCGACCTGCTCTATCTTGGAGTAGTCGTCACCCACGGGAGTGGTCTGAGACTTAAGACTCTCCACAACAACGGCAACCGCTTTGTCTATACCGCGTTTTAGATCCATGGGATTAGCTCCCGCGGTAACGTTCTTGAGTCCTACATTGATGATGGACTGTGCGAGAACTGTGGCGGTAGTGGTACCGTCACCTGCCTGGTCATTGGTCTGAGAGGCTACCTCTTTAACCATCTGAGCGCCCATATTGGCGAATCTGTCCTCAAGTTCAATTTCTCTTGCTACGGTAACTCCATCCTTGGTTACCTGGGGAGCACCGTATTTCTTATCAATAACTACGTTGCGGCCTTTGGGTCCGAGAGTGACCTTTACTGCATTGGCCAAAGCATCTGCACCTTCTTTAATGAGGTTGCGCGCTTCTATGTCAAATTTGATTTCTTTTGCCATAATATAGAAATTTCTTTAATTATTTGAGTACTGCGACTACGTCTGACTGACGCATTATAAGATAATCTTTACCGTCAACACTGATTTCCGTGCCGGCATACTTGCCATACAATACGGTATCGCCTGCGGCGAGCTCCATGGGTTCATCCTTTTTACCGCTTCCTACGGCAACTACAACACCCTGCTGGGGCTTTTCTTTGGCGGTGTCCGGAATAAACAATCCGCCTGCGGTCTTGGTTTCCGCTTCCTTAGGTTCAATCAGAACTCTGTCTGCCAATGGTTTAATATTCATAATATGAAATGTTTAAATTTTATAAAATCTTTTGCACTATTTTTCGGCAAAATAGGTGCCACCGCCAGGTTTCTGCCAATTTGTCACACTATTTTCTTTACATTTGCAAAAAAATTGGTACTCGATGACAAAAAAATCACAAATAGCCATCATTCTCGCATCACTTCTACTGCTTTCCGCGTGTAAAGATAGAACTGAAGTGCCGTCCAGAGCATTCCCCATGCCACAAGTACCGGCAATGCTCGGGAGCAATATGGAGCAGGCATCCCAATATATAGCTCTGCATTTCTGGGATAGGCTCTTCGCCCCGGGAGTAGAATACTCCAAAGATAGTTCTCTGGTAATGGGAGTCACACACGCCGATTTTGAAGAGGCTTTTGCAAAATATCTTACAACGCTGGATAATGTACCTCTTCCCGTTATGAATGTCGCTCAGGATATAATGCTTGCCCGTGCAGCCGGACACAAGTTATCTCATCCTGAGAGTAGGATTTGGGAAACCATTACCGAACTTTCCGGGAAATATCTTTATGACCCAAATTCTCCCTACAGAAATGAAGAGATGTTTCTCCCCGTGTTGGCTCATCTGAAGGAGTCCCCCTTTACCACCGATGAAGAGAAAGTTCACTATGGCCACCTGCACCGCCTTTGCTCTTACAACCGAATCGGGACACCGGCGGCAGATTTCAAATACACCTTAAAAAAGGGCAGCACAAGCACTTTATACCAAATAAAAGCAGAATACGTACTGCTGTTTTTTAGCAATCCCGAATGTCAAACCTGCAAGGAGATAGTGGATGCTCTCGCAAATTTGCCCGAAATTTTACAACTTATCGACCAAAAAAGGCTGACGGTACTCAACATCTACCCCGATGCTGAGTTGGATGAATGGTATGAATACCTGCCACATTATCCCGAAACCTGGATAAATGGTTACGATCAGGATTTGGTACTAAATATGCAGACCATCTATAACATCCGTGCGATACCTTCACTCTATCTCCTCGATAAAGAGAAGAAAGTCATTTTTAAGGATGCTCCACCCGAGAAAATAATCTCACGGCTGGTTAGGATTGCAGGCTAATGCCTGTTTTTCAACTATTTGTTGCAAAATTGCTATCTTTGAGCCCTATTTATGAGAATTACACCCCGCGTAGGCCCATTTGTCCTCCTGACAATACTCATTGCCGCCCTTTTGTTGTCACAAAATCGGGCAGCAGCGCAGTATTATACGCTGGGCAATGATCCTGCGAGGGCAAGATGGTCTGTCATACAGGGAGAAACATACAAAGTCATATACCCGCAGCAGACCGATTCTCTGGCAAGGAGATACCTCTATCTTTTCGAGAAATATAAGCATACCAATCTGGTCGGACTCAAGATAGAGTCCCCTAAAATGCCAATAATCCTCCACCCCTACACCACAACGAGCAATGCCACCGTAGTTTGGGCCCCAAAGAGAATGGAAATATTTACCTCGCCACCGGCGACAGGGGGATACGCTCAGAATTGGGAGACACAGCTGGCTCTTCACGAGGGACGGCACCTTGGACAGATGCAGCACTACACCAAGGGGGTATTCAGTTTCTTCAACATCCTCTTCGGAGAGCAGTCGATAGCGCTGGGAATAGGTTTTTACCCTTCGGTATGGCTTCTCGAAGGCGATGCGGTCCTCAACGAGACCGACTTTTCCAACGCGGGACGCGGTCGTAGCGGGGAGTTTTTAATGTATTACAGAACGGCATTTCTTCAAAATGACATTCGTTCCTATGACCATTGGAGATATGGTTCATATCAATATTTTGCTCCCAATAAATATGCATTCGGCTACATGCTGACCAGCATGATGAGATATGCCTCCGGAAATTATCATGCTACAGGCGATGCGATGTCGGTCCAGGTTAAAAGATGGTGGGACTTCTTTGGCGTCTGGAACACCAGTTTCATCAGGGCTACGGGGCGTACTCCGAGGAAAAACTGGCGTCTGACGGTCTCATTCATGAGTGATTTATGGCAAAAGGATTATCTGAGCAGAGGGCCCTATCACATAGCGGAGCCGTTGCTTGCCAAAGAACCACGCATATACACCAATTATACCGACATTCTTCCGACAAAAGGGGGAATCATTGCGACTAAAAGCGGGTATCATGACTCCAGAACACTTGTTTCCATTGACTCTTCCGGTAAAGAACGCAGGATAAGACCCTTCTCGTACACTACCGGCAATATAATATCTGATGGAGACGGCACCCTCATCTGGGCAGAGACGGTACCCGACCTGCGCTGGGAGCTGCAAAATTTCTCCATCATACGCAGCTACAACCTCGACAATGGAAAAATAAGGGACATTACTTCCCGCACCAAGTACTTCAATCCGGCACTCTCGGCTGACGGACAATCCCTATTTGTCGTGGAATATCCGATCGGAGGAGGCTCCCGCCTGGTTCAGATCGAAAAAGAAAGCGGAGATGTGACAAAAAGCATTCCCGCTCCTCAGGGAGGACAAATTACGGAGATGGCACCGATTGGAGATTCGCTCTACGCACTGATCATAACAGAATCGGGGATGGGGCTTTATTGGACGGAGCTCTCAAAAGGCGATGGAGTATGGTACAACGAAATCCCGGATCAGCATAGATACATACAGGATCTGACCGTTAGCGGCAGCAGTCTCTGTTTCACCTCCGATTTGGATGGTCTTTTAAACAGTTATATTTACAACCCCAAGTTAAAATTATTGCGCAAACTCACCAATTCGCGATTCGGCGCCAAATACCCTCATATCGACAATGACTCCGGACGACTCTACTGGGCGAACTTCGGCCTCAAAGGCTACCAGCCCGTATCGGCACCTCTCGACTCGCTTGACTGGAGAGTGGCAGACTTTGGAAAACCCTTTGTAAATGATGTGGCAGAACATCTGTCTCGTCAGGCCAGGCTTAACACGGAACCACTCTCCGAAAAGGAAGATTTCGCGCTCAAGGCAAAAATAGACTCCATCCCCGCAAAAGAGTACAAAAAATTTCCGCACCTTCTAAGAATTCACTCCTGGGCTCCTTTCTACGCCAATATCAACAGGATTATGAATATGAGCTATGAGCATTTCTATCAGCTGGTGTCAGCCGGTGCAACGGTCATTTCACAGAACGACCTGAGTACTGCTACAATGCAGCTCGGATACTCATACCACAAGGGATTCCACTCCGGACACCTCAACTTCAACTACTCGGGACTCTATCCGGTATTGGAAATTGCGGTAGACTATAACGACAGATACCGTACCAACACCACCATTGAGGAGGCACACCACAATCAGACTATAATGAGATCCGATCCCGCTATGCTTCCCGGAGATATATATCCCATAAGATACACTATAGATACTACGGACATTCCCTCATGGGATGTCTCATTGAGAACCTACGTCCCTCTCAACTTCAGCAAGTCGGGATGGAATAGCGGCCTTATACCTCAACTTAGATATGACTTCAGCAACGACAAATACTCTCTTTTCGGACACAAAAGCATCTATCGCCATAGTTTGACCTATGGAGTGCGCTACTATAAGGTGCTGCCCAATCCCAAGAGCCGTCTCTTCCCCAAATGGGGTTTCGGCGTGCAACTCAGCGGATCCTATTCTCACGGACCACACAATTCCTCCGGAAACATTGCATATATCTACACTTACGGTTATCTTCCCGGTGTTTTGCGTAATCAGGGCATCAAACTCTCGGCTGCATATCAGAGGCAGTTCAATAAGAGAGCTTTTGGATATCTCCCCAATCTGGCCTCAATGCCGCGTGGTTTCAGCAGTATCGTGCTGATGGATTATGCAAAATTTACAGCCGATTATGCCATTCCAATCTATCTCGGAGATGTTACCTGGCCCTGGTTATACTATCTCAAACGCCTACAGATAATTCCTTTCGGTGACTTTGCCATCAATAATGCTTCCTGGCATCCTCAGAATGGTGTTATAAAGCCCGTTGATCACAAGTATCTCTTTTCATACGGTGTAGATGTATTGGTAAATGCCCATCTTCTGCGCATAGGTAGCGAACTTTCGTTTGGATTTCGCTATGCCAGGACAAGTCTCGGTACTAATTACTGGAATGCACTCTTCAGCACAGGTCTCTTTTGAAACTAAACCCAATGACAAATACACCCGCACTCAAATTATCCTGGTTCGACTGGTTTCTGATATTGGGAGTCACCACAACAAGTATCATCACATCAGCTTTTGCTGAGAATTTCGACTGGCTTGGGCTTATCATAAACATCACGGGTATCATCAATCTGGTACTTTGCGCCAAAGGCAATCTGATAAATTACTTCTTCGGCATCATCTACAATGCACTATATGTCTACGTAGCATTTTCCACAAAACTATATGCCGATTCTGCCATATATCTGCTCTACTATCTGCCTATGCAGTTTGTAGGATGGGCAAACTGGAAGAAAAACCAAAGCAAAGAGAGTGGAGCGGTAATCACCAGGCGTCTCACCATAAAGAGTGCTGCCCTGCTCTTGGCTATAGCCGCGGTGCTTGTGCCGTTATTTGCATGGATCCTCTCATTGCCTGCCATCGGAGATGCCCAGCCGTGGGCCGACTCCGCTACTACCGTAGCTTCAATAATAGCTATGTATATGATGGTCAAAGCCTATGTGGAGCAATGGTACATCTGGCTTTTGCTTGATTTGATTCAGAGTGTAAAATGGCTTATAGAGACTATCCGAGGAGGAGAACATGCTGCAATGATGCTGATAATGTTTCTATTTTTCACAGCAAATGCCATCTATGGTCTCATTCAATGGAACCGTCTTGAGAAGAGTGAAAATAACCGAAAATGAGTGTTGCAAGATGAGGGCCGACACACTCTTTGAGCTCATCAAATGATGCCTGGCGGATGCGTGCCACACTTCTGAAATGTTTAAGTAGTTTTGTCTGTGTAGCTTCTCCCACCCCTTTGATCTGTGAAAGCTCGCTGCGTATCTGCCGTTTGCTGCGTTTTCCCCTGTGATGTGTCAAACCGAATCTGTGTGCTTCATCGCGGATTTGCATCAACAAGCGCAAGGAGGTGGAGTTTTTGTCAAGCCAGAGCGGTGTCGGGTCTCCCGGGATAATCAGTTCTTCCAATCTTTCGGCAATGCCCGCCACTGCCACTTCTCCCGCGATACCAAGCTCTTCCAGCGCCTCGTAAGCAAAGTTGACCTGTCCCCTCCCTCCATCGATCAGCACCAGCTGCGGAAGAGATTCGCCTTCTGCGATCATACGCGAATAGCGACGGTTGACCACCTCTTTCATTGAAGCATAGTCATTGGCCCCGACTACACTCTTGATGTTGAAATGACGGTACTCTTTTTTGCTTGGAACTCCCTCTCTGAAGACAACACATGCAGCAACGGGATCGGTCCCTTGAATATTGGAGTTGTCAAAGCATTCTATATGGAGTGGAAGCTCCTTCAGCCCCAAATCCTTTTTAAGATTGGCAACTATGCGCTCCCGGTGCTCTTCGGGTCTTAAAGCCTCCTCCTGCTTGAGTCGGTTGAGCTTCATCTGAGCGGCATTTTTGCGGCTAAGCTCAAGCAATGATTTTTTATCTCCTCTAACAGGAATATGGATATTTTTGCCCTCAAATTCCTGATCGGGCAAAAAAGGCACCAGCACTTCCTGTGAAAGTTCCCCGAATCTGGAAATGATTTCTGCTATGATTTCACTCAGAATCTCCTCCCTGCTTTGTTCTATACGCACCTTGAGCTCCATGTTGAAGGAGTGTACAATGGCACCCTGCCGGACCCGGATGAAGTTGGAAAAGACTTCGCTCCCCTCTTCTACAAAAGAGATAGCATCTATATCCTTGCCTCCGAATCCCACTATCACCGATTTGCTATAATATTGCTCAAGCAGGTGAAGTTTCTCTTTATACTCCTGTGCCTTCTCAAACTCCAGCAGTTGGGAATGAAGGCTCATTTTTTCCTTAAATTCCCTCTTGAGCGAGGAAAAATCACCTTTGAGCAGAGAAGTGATGCCCTCAATCTGACGATTGTACTCCTCTTCCCTGATCAATCCTATACAAGGTGCGGCACATTTGCCTATATGGTAGTTGAGGCAGGGACGATATTTGCCTGCAGCAATTTTTTCCGGAGTAAGGGAAAGTTTGCAATCGCGAAGTTTATAAAGGCCGGAAATCAGTTGCGTCAGCTGATTTGCATGAAATGCGGAACTGTATGGTCCAAAGTACAACGATCCATCCTTGACGTATCTCCTGGTGGTAGTTATCCTAGGGAATGGTTCATTTCTGATGGAGATCCATGGATAGGTTTTTCCATCCTTCAGGAGAATGTTATATCTGGGCTGGAACTCCTTTATAAGTAAATTCTCAAGCAAAAGCGCATCCTGTTCGCTTCCGACTACGGTATACTCCAGATCGGCAATTTTTGAGACCATTACCCTTGTCTTGCGATCCAGTGATTCCGGCGGCGCAAAATATTGCGAAACCCTTTTTTTTAAATTCTTTGCCTTGCCCACATATATTACTGTCCCTTCTGAATCAAGGTACCTGTAGACACCCGGGTTTTGCGGAAGAAATTCTATTTTATCCCTGACTTCCATTTTTTGAGCAGGATTTGAGCAAAATATGTATATTTGTGGAAAACTTAAACTAAGCCAGCCAATGGAACGAACAAAAGTAATCAATAAATCGGACATAATGAAAGTCATAAAGATGAAGGGTCCGATTGGCTGGATAGTATCCACGCTGGCTATGTCAGCTCTGGGATTCAACAAGGTTAACCGCAGCTTTTATCGCTGCGGACACCTCACCGGCCCAGATTTTTCCGAAGCGGTACTTAAAGATATAGGCATCTCCATAGACGTCAATTCTGCGCAGCTGGATTACCTGCCCCTCGAAGGGCCATTCATTACCATTTCAAACCACCATTTTGGCGGGGCAGACGGACTGATGCTCAGCTCGATTGTAGGTGCAATCCGTCCCGACCTGAAGATTCTCACCAACTTTATACTCTCCATGATTCCCACCCTGGAGGATAGTTTTCTGCCGGTCAATCCCTTTACCGATGGCACCAGCAAGCGCAAAAGCATTGCCGGCATAAGAATGGCAATGGAACATGTCGAGAAGGGGGGCTGCCTCGGTCTTTTCCCCGCAGGTGAAGTAGCCACCATACAGAAAGGAGAGAACCGCACTTCGCTCAAAAGAGGTAGAGTTGTGGAAGATATCCCCTGGCCAACCAACATGGTCAAGCTCATAAAAAATGCAAACGTACCGGTAGTTCCAATCTACTTTGAAGGAGAAAATAGCAAGTGGTTCCACTTTTTGGGAAGAATTCACCCCATGCTGCGAACATTGGCTTTGGCCAATCAACTCTTTAATAAGCGTGGAAAGACCATACCCATGCGCATAGGCTGGCCTATTTTCCCTTCGGAAATCGCCGATTTTGACAATCTTGACAACCTTGGACGTCACCTCCGCAGCAGAGTCTATGCGTTACAGGCCGATTTTGCCGATCCGAACAAGGAAAATAAAATGAAGCATGTCTCTCCGATTGCTCTTCCAAAAGATCGTAAGGCAATACTCAAGGAGTTGTTAAGGATTAAGGATAAAAAACTCTATCAGACGGCCCAGTATCACTGCTTCCTGGCAGATTACGAAGATATCCCCAATCTCATCCACGAAATAGGGCGCAGACGCGAAGAGGCCTTCAGAGCCAGCGGAGAAGGCACCAACACAGCTCTCGATATTGACTCTTTTGATCAATACTTCAAACACCTGATCCTTTGGGACGCCTCTCAGAAAAAGATAGCTGGTTCATATCGTCTCGGTATCGGAGAAGAGATTTTTGCAAAGCACGGTGGTATTGGCGGGTTCTACTCATCCAGCCTATTCGATTATAATGAGGCTTTTGAGCCAACCCTTCGCAAGGCCATAGAGTTGGGCAGAAGCTTTGTAAGCGTTGAATACCAAAAGGAGGCTCTTCCTCTGATGCTGCTGATAAAGGGACTTATGCACTCTTTGATGCTCTATCCCAATACCGAATATTTCATTGGCCCCGTGAGTATTTCCAACTCCTACCCCAGATTTTTCCAAAGTCTGATGTATTATTACATAATGGAAAAATGCAGTACTGATTTCGGACGTGATCTGGTATCACCGCTAACACCTTTTGTACCCGATTATCTCAAGACCAACCCCGAATATCTTCTGATGGGTAAAATGGGTACGCTGGAGAAATTTGACAAATATCTGATGCGCCTTTCCGACAATAAATATCGTATTCCCACCCTTGTCAAAAAATATATAAAAATCAACTCGAAGATCATCTGTTTCAATGTTGACCCGCTCTTCAACTATAGCCTTGATGGGCTTGTGCTGCTCAAAATCACCGATTTCCCCAAAGAAGAACTGTTGATGATGACAAGGGACATCGAGAATCCATTTGAGCGCGAAAAGATATTCAACCGTTTCGGATATTCACTCAAAGGGTAAGAGACCGACCCTCTTTAGTCATGGCACGGGATCATAACCTGACCCTCCCCAGGGGTGGCAGCGCAGAATGCGCCTTATCGCAAGGTACGTCCCTTTAAATAATCCATGTTTACTTAGGGCTTCCATGGCATAGACCGAGCAGGTTGGAGTGAACCTGCAGGCATTGCCGACATACGGAGAGATGAAAAACTTATAAAACTTCAACAGCATCAGTAGTGGAAAGATCACTACTTTGCGTGCCACCGTCAGCGATTTTTTCCAAAATTTCTCCCATTTTTGAGAAGATGGAGCCATAATCTTTTATATCTTTTGCCACATAAATAAACATCAAATCACAAAAAGGCTCCCCTCCCAAAAGGTGTTTCAAATGTCTGTAAGCCTCACGCATCCTCCTTTTGAGGAGATTGCGTGCTACGGCACGCCTGAACGATTTTTTAGGTACGGAAAAGAGCGCCCGATGGGATTCCGATCCGGTGTTTCTCAAATATAAAACTCTCAAGGGGTACCTGAACACGACCTCCCCGCTTTCCAAAAGAGCATCAATATCTTTTTTCAAGCAGACCCTTTCGCGTTTTGGAAACCCGAAATCCATCTAATGCAACTTTTCGAAGTAGTTGAGCAGAGCCTTTGCAATTGAAGGAGCCTCGGGAGTAGGTGCCTCAATCTCAGTCTTGAGCTTTGCATCCTTCATAGCTTTGGCAGTAGTAGAGCCGTAAGTGGCGAAGAGCAGTGAACCCTGTTTAAAATCAGGGTAACTTTCGAAGAGTGACTTAACGTCAGAAGGACTATAGAATACCACCATTTGGTATTTATCCAAATTCAGTGAACTCAAGTCAGAGCTCACGGTCTTTACAAAGACGGCACTGCCATGTTTGAGCTTTGCCTTCGTAAAAAGTTTTTTAACATCAAGACGGAGTCCGTCAGTACAGGCGATCAGGAAGTTCTCACCCCTGTGTTTTGCTCCGATGTTGTCAACCATCGAAGCAATTGTCCCATTGCCGAAAAATATTTTTCTCTTTCGATAAACAATATAAGTCTGGAGATATTGTGCAATCAACTCGGACTGGCAGAAGTATTTCATCGTCTCGGGAACGGTCACTCTGGTCTCTTCACATATTTTGAAAAAAGCATCAATGGCAATCTTCGAGGTAAAGACTACAGCCGTATAGTCTAGAATGTTGATCTTATTGGCTCTGAACTCTCTGGCAGTAACGCCTTCAACTCTGAAAAAAGGATGAAAATCCACATGCACTCCATATTTGGAAATGAGCTCCGTGTAAGGCGAAGCATTTGTGGGAGCAGGTTGAGAGATTAGTATATTTTCGATTGTCATATATTAAAACCTTATTGCTATGTCAGCCAAAAGGATGACAGGCAGCAATTCCAGACCGCAAAGATACAAAAAGCCTAAAAAATGCGAAAATCCTGAAGAAATAAATATTTCAACGGACTTGATTAGGTAGAGTAAATACCATACGATGAATATCACCCCCAGGGTAATCAGGACCACCATATATCCAATATCAGGCACAATGCGCAGAATTACCGGTACCGGCAATGAGGTCAGCGTCACCATTATGACTGTAGCATAATTGAGTCGATAGGTAGTCTGCACCACCTCTTTTCTGCCCCAAAGCCAGGACATTATCAAAAATGCTATTTGCTTGAATAGGAAAAAAGCTGCCAAAGCCGCCAGGGTGAGCAAAAATCCGTATGCTGCCACCCCGGTTCTGTACATTATGAAGCTTAGCAGAGGCAAACAGATTAGAAAGGTCACGCGGATCGAGACGTTGTTATAATTTTCATTAAAAATCTCGCGAATCCTCCTCTTGTTGGTTAAAACCGAAAAGGAGCAAAATACCGCATTTATGACCCTGCGGTTGAATATAATGAAAAGAACAAGCAACGATGCAACGACCAGGGAGAGGAGAATATCACTCTCAAGAGGCCGTATAGGCATCGAATGGGGTTCTGCCACAAGTGAGAGACGACTCCCCTGCCAGCAATCGCTTATACCCTGTATGGTATCCCTGACATTCATCAGTTGCCTCTTCTCGCATTATAGCCCATCGACTGTAGCAAATTGACGATCCTGTCGCGAAAATCTCCTTGAATGATGATCTCACCCTCTTTGACGGAGCCACCCACACCGCATTTCGTTTTTAGAGTTTTTCCCAGAGTAGCTAAATCCTCTTCACTTCCCATAAAACCTTTGATGAGGGTAACTTGTTTGCCTCCGCGGTTGCGACGGTCTATCGAGACAATCAACCGTTGCTTTTCCACAGGAAGAGTCTCTACCGTGGCATAATCTTCGTCGCTCTCATATCTGAAGTCGGGATTGGTTGAAAAAACTACGCCCAATCTGCTTTTCCAGTCATTGTCTGCCATAGTTGCCTATTTTTTGCAAAGGTAGTCATAATTATTTTTAACTTTGAAGTTTATAAATAAAGTAAATAGATTATAAAAGATATTATGAATTCCAGGAAATTCACTCTCTACAACAGAATTATTTCGTTAGTCATACTATTGTTAGCGGGCTTCGTCTATCTCTCAACCATAGAGCCTACCACCAGTTTCTGGGATTGCGGTGAGTTTATCGCATCTTCTTACAAACTTGAAGTCGGACACCCCCCGGGGAATCCGGTCTTCCAGCTTTTTGCCCGCTTTTTCACCATGTTTACCGACAGCACGCATGCTGCGGCGGCCGTCAACGCCATGAGTGCGATATGTTCGGCATTCACCATATTTTTCCTCTATCTGACAATTGTCCATCTGGGCATAAGGCTCAATGAGAAGAGTGGCAGGAGCCTTTCCATAGCCAATGCGATAGCTATCTACGGTGCCGGCGTGGTGGGTGCGCTTGCATACTGCTTCTCCGATACCTTCTGGTTTTCGGCAGTTGAAGCTGAGGTGTATGCTATGTCTTCCCTCTTTACGGCCGTTGTCTTTTGGGCGATCCTCAAGTGGGAAGAAGAGGCTGAGAGCAAATATGCCAACCGATGGATCATACTGATATCTTTTCTGATGGGACTCTCCATAGGAGTGCATCTGCTCAACCTTCTGGCGATTCCTGCCATAACTTTCATAATTTATTACAAAAAATCGACTAAAATCAACTGGAAAAGCGCTACGGGAGTATTGCTTCTCTCAGGTGCAATCATCTTGACCGTAATGATCGGCGTAGTCCAGTATCTGCCCAGGATGGCAGCTTTCTTTGACAGAATTTTTGTAAACGGCTTAGGGGCTCCGTTTAATCTGGGTGCAGTACTCTTCCTGGTGCTTCTCTTTGCTGTATGTTTCTTGGGAATGTACTGGCTCAGGAAGAGGGAGAAAGCGATTTTGCATACAATTGTCCTCTCCTTCACTACCATCCTCATCGGTTATTCTACCTTTGCCGTGGTCGTTATACGCGCAAGCGCAAATACTCCTACCAACGAGTATCAGCCCGATAATCCCTATACTCTGGTAAGGTATCTCAGCCGTGAACAATACGGCAGCAATCCCATTATTTATGGACAAGCTTATACGTCACCTTACGATACCAAAAAGGTAGAATACTATACTCCATTGGATGGTCGTTACTATAAAGCAGAAAATATCGAAGTGGTATTCCCTTCGGAGGGCAAAATGTTTTTCCCGAGGATGTGGAATGCGACTGACCAAAGATATGTAAAATTATACGATAGCTATTCAAAGGTCAAGAACAACCGCACTTTAACAGTCAGAGGCCAAAAACAGGTAGTTCCGATGCCCAAATTCAAGGATAATCTGAGGTTTTTCTTCGATTACCAGCTCAATTACATGTATTTCCGCTACTTTATGTGGAATTTTGCAGGCAGGCAGAATGATTTCCATGGACAAGAGCCTTCAGACCTGATTGCGGGCAACTGGGAGAGCGGTATCGGATTTATTGATGAAATACGTCTGGGGGATCAATCCGAGGCTCCGGAAATTCTAAAGAATAACAACGCCAAGAACCATTACTATTTCCTCCCTCTGATACTGGGTCTTATCGGGTTCTTCTTCCAACTAGGCAAAGATCAACGAAACTGCTGGGTGACCTCCCTGCTTTTTATCCTCACCGGAATCGCCATAGTGATTTACCTCAACCAGCCTCCGTTCCAGGTTCGTGAGCGTGACTACGCTTATGCTGGCTCTTTCTATGTCTTTACCATCTGGATAGGTCTCGCAGTATTGGCGATTCAGAGCTGGATTGAAAAACTCCACAAAAAAGAGGAGGGTGGCGCTGCCATAGCAGGTGCAGGTATAGCTACGGTCCTCGGCCTCTCCGTAGCCATACTGATGGGATGCGAAAATTGGGACGATCACTACCGTAGCGGACGCTATACGGCAAATGACTGGGGATATAATTTCCTTGCAGGCGCTGATCCCAATGCCATCCTGATTACTTACGGAGACAACGATACCTTCCCGCTCTGGTATCAGCAAGAGGTGGAAGAAGTACGCACTGACATACGTATAGTGAACACATCGCTTCTCGGCACAGATTGGTACATAGACCAGATGCAACGCAGACAATATGATTCCGATCCTCTCAAGATCACCATCCCGAGAATCCAATACCTTTATGGGACAAATGACTACCCTTATGTAATAAACGCCATTGAGAGACCTATCCTGGCCTCACAGGCAATAGATATTTTCCGCAATCCTCAATACAAACTCTCCGACGGCAAGACCGACTTTCTACCTGCCAAACAGTTGTTGATTCCCGTCAACAAAGAGAACGTCAAGAAATATGGGATTGTAGCTGAAAAGGATTATGACAAGATCGTAGACACCGTTATACTCAATATCAATGCGGACAGGATAGGCAAGACCTCTCTCATAATCCTGGATTTCCTTTCGACTTACCAATGGGACAGGCCGGTTTACTGTGTTACGACCGGAACAGACCTGGATTTGGGTCTCGAAAATTGGCTTCAGATAGATGGTATGATTAACAAGTTTGTACCGATACACACTCCCGATTTTCGTGATAATCCTCAGATTGACGAGGACAAAGCATACAAGATACTTACCGAGACTTATCGGTTTGATTCGCTTAAAGACACCACAATACATGTGGATTATCAAAACATCTACTCATTTATGGCCGTGCAGCCGATAAGAGAGATGTTTGCAAAGGTCTCCGGTAAACTCATACAGAGCGGCAAGGTCGATCAAGCAGAAGTATTGCTGGATATGGCCATAGATGTCATGCCAAGGAAGAATTTCCCCTACAACATATCATTCTTACGCTCTATCAATGAGCTTTCGCTAATCGATATGATGGAACAATACCTGATGATAGGGAAGAGCGAAAAGGCAAAAGCACTCGCCGATCAATTTGTGGAAGAGACCATACAGATATCGAAGTTCTTCGGTACGCCTTACGGCAATTCACATTTCTCTACGAAGGAGATGGATTCAAATATAACTCTGCTCTACTATGTCGTGAGCATTTTCGACCGATATGATCAGAAAGAGTTTGCCGATTCTATCAAACGCCGGTTAATAGAGATATAGTATGTAGTTGGTAGTGGGTAGTATGTAGTCTGTAGTAGGTAGGGGTGCGGGTTACGAGTTGCGGGGTGCGGGGGCCAGTTCTACCGTAAAGTGTCTCATAATAGGCAGCTCTTTCGTTATGACGTAACCTCGGGTTATGCTCTCCCTGCGATCATATACATTTTTAAGAGCAGCGGCTATGTAGTCCATGTGGTTGTTGGTATAGACACGACGGGGAATGGCTAGACGTAGCAACTCCAGTGCAGGATAACGGTTTTCTTTAGTCACCGGATCACGGTCTGCCAGAAGTGCTCCGATCTCCACACTGCGTATACCTGCCTCCAAATAGAGCTCAATACCGAGCGTCTGAGCTATAAACTCCTCTTTTGGCACCTTCGTGAGTATCTTTTTGGCATCTACGAAAATTGCGTGTCCGCCTGCGGGTCTCTGATATGGAATACCATACTCATCCAGTTTTTTACCCAAATACTCCACCTGCCTGATTCGTGTTTCGAGATAGTCAAATTCGGTACCTTCGCGCAATCCTTGTGCAAGCGCATTCATATCCCTGCCGGCTTGTCCTCCGTATGTGAGATAACCTTCATTCATAATGCAGTACATGTGGCATTTCTGCATATCCTCCTCAGCCCTGAAGGCCACGAAGCCACCAATGTTTACAATGGCATCCTTCTTAGATGACATCGTCATCATATCTGCATAAGAAAACATTTCACGGGTAATTTCCCTGATTTCCTTATCCTGATAACCCTCTTCGCGGGTTTTGATGAAATATGCATTCTCTGCAAACCGGGCTGAGTCTATAAGAAGTTTCACACCATATTTTTTTGCCAAAGCAGCTACGCCTTTGACATTAGCCATGGAGACAGGCTGGCCTCCGGCCGTATTGTTGGTAACAGTAAGCACAATTGCGGGAATCTTCTCTACGGGATTGCTCTTTAAGACCTTCTCCAGTTTATCAAGATCAATGTTGCCCTTAAAGGGGATCTCAAGTTCCGTATCTTTGGCTTCATCGATAGTGCAATCTATTGCAAAGGCCTTGCGGAATTCTATATGACCTTTAGTCGTGTCAAAATGAGAGTTACCGGGAAGGATGTCTCCCTCTTTTATAATTGCCGAAAACAGCACGTTTTCAGCCGCTCTGCCTTGATGCGTGGGAATGAAATACCGAAACCCCGTCACCTCTTCAATCGACTCTTTCAGGGCATAATAGGACCTTGCGCCGGCATAACTTTCATCACCCTCCATAATGGCTGCCCACTGTTTGTCACTCATCGCTCCTGTACCCGAATCTGTTAGAAGGTCAATGAATACATAGTCGCTCTTGAGATTAAAGAGGTTATACTTTGCCTCAGCGATCCACTTATCCCTCTCTTCGCGAGTGCTGCGCTTGAGATTTTCAACTGTTTTTATCTTATAAGATTCTGCAAAAGGTAACTCCATGATTACAATTTTTAAAGTTTAACGGCCACAAAGTTACAAAAAATAAGAGCAAACCGAAGATTTGCTCTTATTTGAAATTAAAATTATTTTTCCGGAAGATTACTTCTTCGCAGTTTTTGCTGCAAGCCTCTTTTCTTTACGGGTATTTAGATCATACATGATGGGAGTTCCAACAAATATGGATGAGTAGGTACCTACAATAATACCGATAGCAAGTGCAACGGCAAATCCGCGTATGCTCTCTCCACCGAAAATGGAAATTGCTACAAGCACGAGCAAAGTGGTCAGTGAAGTGTTTATCGTTCTGGAAAGCGTACTGTTCAAAGCCTCGTTTACATTCTGATCCAGCGGGCGCTTGGGATAGAGACCTCTATATTCACGGATACGGTCGAAGATCACTACGTTGTCATTGATGGAGTAACCGATGATGGTCAGTACGGCTGCAATAAATTGCTGGTCAACATCGAGGGTAAAGGGAAGTACGCCTGTAAAGATTGAGAAGAATCCCACTACTATTATGGTGTTGTGAATAAGTGAAGAAACACCGCCAAGACCCCAGGTCCAATTGCGGAATCTGATCGCTATATAACCGAATATGGCTATAAGGGCCAGAACAACGGAAATGATGGCATCTCTCTGCATTTCACTTGCAACAGACGCGTCCACGCGGTCCGAACTGATGATACCGTTGGGGTTTTCAAGAGTAGAAGTGAAACCATCAAGGGTAAGTGGTGTTACATAGAAATCTTTGAGAGCCTCATAGAGTTTGGCCTCTACCTCCTTGTCAACCTCTTGAGACTGGTCGCTCACTTTATATTTCGTAGTAACCCTCATCTGGCTGGCACCTCCGAATTGTTTTACTTCTGCCGCCTCGCCAAATTCTTCCATTGTTGCCGCACGCACATCTTCGGGAGTTACCGGGGAGTCAAACCTTATCACATAAGTACGTCCTCCACTGAAATCCACACCGTAGGTAAAGCCTTTTGTAAAGAATGATACGAAACAAATCAAAATCACAACTCCTGAGGCAATGTAAGCCCACTTTCTCAAACCAAGGAAATTGACGCTCGTATTCTTGAGGAAGTTCTTTGTAGCGGGTGAATCGAATGAGATATCCTTATTCCTCTTGAGTCTGGCTTCCATCAGAAGACGTGAGATGAAGATGGAGGTCAGAACTGAAGTTATGATACCTATGATCAACACTGCTGCAAAGCCCTTCACTGCGCCTGAACCGAAGAAGAAGAGCACGATTCCCGTAATAATGGTGGTCAACTGACCGTCTATGATGGCCGAGTAGGCATTCTTGTATCCGTCAGCAATAGCCAGGCGGAGTGCCTTACCTATTTTGAGTTCCTCTTTAACGCGCTCATAAATAATAACGTTGGCGTCTACCGCCATACCCATGGTCAGCACGAGACCGGCGATACCCGGCAATGTAAGTACTGCACCAAATGAGACGAGTGCGCCGAAGAGGAAGAGTACGTTACAGAGCAGTGCTACGTCAGCATAGATACCGGCTCTCCTGTAGAAGAGTGCCATATAGATCAATACGAGCAGGAATGCGATTGCAAATGAGATCATACCCGATTTGATGGAAGCACTACCGAGTGAAGGACCCACAACCTGCTCCTGAACTATGCGTGCAGGGGTTGAGAGCTTACCGGACTTGAGCACGGTGGCAAGGTCATCAGCCTCAGACTGGGTAAAGTGTCCTGTAATCTGAGAGTTACCTCCGGAAATTTTATTCTGTACGTTGGGATATGAATATACGGAACCATCCATGACGATGGCAATCTGCTTTCCTATATTCTGCTCGGTAATTACCTCCCATCTGGCGGCACCTGAGCTGTTCATAGTCATGCTCACCTCAGCAGCGGCAGTCATCTGATTGTAGTTGACCCTTGCTGATGTGATGACCGAACCGTCCAGAACTGCCCCCTTGCCGGCTATATCCTTAAGAGCTACAAGTTCAAAAAAAGTATCAGGCTCAACACCAGGACCGCTGAATGCCTTGAAGCCCCACGCGGGTACAAAGTCATTGGGGAACTCTACGTGTGAATTGCGAAACCAGGCGTTGATATCGGCAGTATCACGATAGTGTGCAATACCAATACAAGCTGTATTACCGCCGAATGGCTGGAGTTTTGCAAAGAGAGGATTGGCTTTCTCCGCTGCGGAAGTGCCGGTACTTACCTCTCCGGTTGCTGCTGCAAGCTCCTCTTCAATGCTCTTAAGTTCGCTATCTACAGACTCTTCGGGCTCAGCTACAGCTGCATCAGCCTCGGCTGCTTCAATGCGCACACGGACTTCATTGTTGAGTTCAATAAGGAAGGGCTGAATCTCCTGATATGTATATGTCTGCCAAAATTCAAGGGAAGCTGTACCCTGAAGGAGTTTTCTTACACGCTCAGGCTCTTTTACTCCGGGAAGTTCCACGAGGATTCTACCTGTACGGGCAATCTTCTGAATATTGGGCTGTGCTACTCCAAACTGGTTTATACGTCTTTCTACTACGGTGAAGGAGTTGTTGATAACGGCATCTGCCTCTTGCTGAAGCAGAGTAATGATCTCTTCATTGGTAACTCTGGATTTGTTCCTGATATCACCGCTGAGCCTGTCAAGGTCGATGTCGAATGACATCCTCTGGTTGGGAGCCACCTCATCCCATGCCTCGGCAAAGAGGGTAATGAAATCGGTATGAGTCTCAGCCGCCCTGGCTCTTGCGAGTGCCATGACCTGTTCAAACTCCGGAGTGGTCTTTTCACGTGCGCAGGAGCGTACCAACTCAGCCATATCAAGCTGGAGCATCACGTTCATACCGCCCTTAAGGTCGAGACCCAGATTGAGCTCTTTCTCTTTGACTTCCTTGTAGGTGTAACCGAGGTAAATCTTCTTGTTGGCTATGGAGTCGAGATATACTCTCTTAGCCTCTGTTCTTATTCCGTCGAGATAAAATGCTTTGTCCAGCTCTGATATTTCGCTGAACGAAGGCTTGGACTGCTCTGCAAGAACCACTTCCTCTGCATATTTGGAAGCTTTATTCTCCTGGATGTATGTAGCCGCTGTGAATGATAGCTGGAAAATACAGGCTAGTCCAATCAGAATTGCCACAAATGTGATGGCACCTTTACTTTGCATACTTTTATATTTTAAAGTTATTTATTCTCCTTATATTCCGAAAAGAAGGGCAAAATTACGATTATTTTTTAATATATAAAGTATTTCCTATTTTTGTTTGGTTTTTTCGGAAGTGATTATGAGATACAGGTGCATAGACAGGGCTTTTTTTCTAATTTTGACATTTTTTGCGGCTACAAGCCTCATGGGTCAGGATTGGGGAGTGGAAATGCGGCGTGCCCAGGCATTGCACGAAAGCTACGATTTTGACAAAGCACTGGATATTTGGCATTCGCTCCTCGAAAGGAGCACGGATTCTCTTCAGCGGATAGACCTGCTTGAGAGGATTGTTCGCAGCGAAAATGGACGCAATATGCTAAGTTACGCAACCGAACCGAGAGTCCTTTCCCATCTCACCGTACCTCGCAGCGATTTTTTTCTATGGTACTCACATCTGGAGGATAAATCCTGGCTTCCCATTCCCAATGCTTTTGTCCCCAATAGCGCCTCCCATCACCAATATTATACATCCATCTATTTTCCCGAAGGGACAAGGAACATTGTATTCTCGTCACAGGACGAAAGCGGCTCCTGGAATCTCTACACCTCCACCTGTTCCGGAGATACTCTCTGGAGTCATCCGACACTTATAAACGAAAATCTTACATCCCCCGAAGATGACATCTTTCCTATTCTGAGCCGTAACGGCAAGGAACTCTACTTCTCCACTAAGGGTCTCTTTGGAATGGGCGGATATGACCTCTTCGTCAGCAGATGGGATGAGGAAATAAATGACTGGGGGATGCCGGAGAATCTCGGATTTCCTTTTTCTTCTCCATTCGACGATTTTCTATTCAGTGATACTCCTGACGGCAATTTTACCCTATTCGCCTCCAATAGAAACTGCCATAGGGACAGCATGACCATCTATGTGCTGGAGTTTGAAAACAAACCGATCAAAAAGCCTGTTACTTCCCTGGAACAGGCCAGAAATTTAGCTGCGCTATTACCAACGGTGGAGGAGCCTCTTTCAGCACCGGAAGAGAGCAAAGAACTCCCCATTGCCCCAGCCGTGGACTCTCTCTTTCTGAACTACACCTCCCTGCTGGCCACTATGCACGCATTGCAAGATTCTCTGGCTACCCTGGGAAAGGACCTTAAGATGATGAGAGAACTTTACACCTCTACGGAGAATGAGCAAGAACTAAGTTCGCTCTCAAGACTGCTGCTCGATACCGAACATCGCTCGATAGTGCTGCAATCGGAGATAAACAGAGTCTCAGGCGCACTTCAACAGATGGAGATGAATTTTCTGATGGACGGCATCATAATCAATCTCGAGGATATTTCGGAAGAACCACAGGAAACTTCCTCGCCTGAGCACAAACAATACACCTTTGCAAAGCTGAACCCTGCCCAACCCTTTGATATTCCCATTGAGGTTCCGAAAGAGAGCTTTGACTACTCATTCCGTATCTTGGATACCGCAGTCATCGCCGAACCGGTCATTACGCCCGGAGTATCTTACTCGATTCAGCTCTATGTGACCTCCCATAAAGTGATGTTACACCAACTCAAAGGATTGAGTCCGGTCTTCGAAAAGAGACAGTCTTCCGGCAAATATCTTTACACCGCAGGTATTTTCCACACTTACAATGAAGCGCTCTCTCAGATCAACATCGCGAAGAAAAGGGGCTTCCCTTCTGCAATTCTGGTGGCATACCTTGACGGTAAAAGCATCTCCGTACATGAGGCTAGAAAAGCGGAGAAGTTGCCTGTTGCGGGGCCTAAATATCGTATCGTACTGGAAAACTTTTCAGAGGGCATCCCCGATGCCATAATGGCCATCATAAGGAATAATACCTCAAAAGAGGTAATCAGAAGCATCTCCGAAGGAAAAGTACTCTACATAATAGCTCCCTTCGATGAAAAAGAGGAGGCCGAAGCATTTGCCACCATACTAAAAGGCAATGGTGTGGAGGGAATAACAACAGAAACAATTAAATAATTAAATATTATGGGAACCGGACTTATTATAATGCTAATCGTATTGGGTATAATCCTGATACTTGTGGAAATTCTTCTCATACCGGGATTTGCCGTCACAGGTGTACTCGGTGTCGGATCCCTGGTGCTTGCCAGCTACTTCGGATTCACGCATCTTGGAACCCGGGCGGGTATTATCATCATCGTGGTTGAGGTCATAGTGCTTTCGGTATTGCTCTACTATGCACTCCAGGCCAAAACCTGGAAAAAGCTCTCTCTCCACACCAATATCGATGCCAAAGTAGATGAACATCCCGAAACCAAAGGTCTTACTTCCGGCATGGAAGGTATCTCAACCACCCGTCTCAACCCTATGGGAAGAGCTAAAATCGGAGGATTTGATCTTGAAGTGCGCTCCATTGAGGGATTAATCGATGAACGTACGGAGATCGTCATAGACTCCATTGAAGAGGAGAAAATATTTGTAAAAAAGAAATAACAATCTAAAATCAAACCATTATGGATGGAATTACATCAGTTTTTATTTGGATAGGGGTCGCCATAGTCGGCCTGATTATCCTTTTGTGGTTTTTCCCGATCACAATGTGGTTCCAGGCACTTATTTCAGGTGTCAGGATTTCACTGCTTCAACTAATTCTCATGCGTTGGAGAAAAGTTCCTCCCGGAACCATCGTCATGGCGATGATTACCGGTACAAAAGCGGGACTTACACTCAATGCCAATGAACTTGAAGCCCACTATCTGGCCAAAGGCAACGTACCGAAAGTGGTCAATGCTCTGATTTCTGCCGATAAGGCAAATATAGCCCTGAACTTCAAGATGGCGGCTGCCATCGATCTGGCCGGTCGCGATGTTTTTGAGGCAGTACAAATGTCCGTAAACCCCAAGGTGATAAACACTCCTCCCGTTACGGCAGTTGCCAAAGATGGTATTCAACTCATTGTAAAGGCTCGCGTAACCGTACGAGCCAATATCAAACAACTTGTCGGAGGTGCCGGTGAAGAGACCGTACTCGCACGTGTGGGTGAGGGTATCGTATCCAGCATCGGTTCATCCGAATCCCACAAAGAGGTACTCGAGAACCCCGACTCCATCTCTAAAGTGGTACTCAACAAAGGTCTTGACGCGGGTACCGCATTTGAAATCCTCTCTATCGACATCGCAGACATAGATATTGGAAAAAATATCGGCGCCGTACTTAAGATTGACCAGGCTAATGCCGACAAGAACATCGCTCAGGCCCGCGCTGAGGAGAAACGCGCAATGGCTGTTGCCGTGGAGCAGGAAATGAAGGCAAAGGCACAGGAGGCACGTGCAAGGGTTATTGAAGCTGAGGCACAGGTACCTCTGGCGATAGCTGAAGCCTTCCGCAGCGGCAATCTCGGCATCATGGATTACTATAAATTCCAAAACATAAAGGCCGACACCGATATGCGCGAAAGCATCTCAAAAGGAAGCAAATAGGCTTTGGAGAAATATTAACAAAAAATGCACCGGCCGGTGCATTTTTTTATTACCTTTGGAAAAATACTATTACGATGGACTCCTTTATCAAGAAACTCTATTCGCGAGTCTCTGTACTTGCCATTTTCCTGCTTGTTTCTACTCTTTCATCAGCTCAAAACTCTCCGGATGGATCTTTAGAATGGTATTTACCTGACGGGGAACACCAATTCAACACCTCGATACCGACCCCAGAACAAGTTCTGGGTTATCAGATCAGTACCTATTTCCTCAATTGGGGTGATGTATGCAAATATATGGAACGACTTGAGGCTGCCTCCGACAGAGTTTCCCTTAGAAGATTCGGTCGTACATACAACTACAGAGAGTTTATACAGATATACATCTCTTCCGAAAAAAACATCTCCAATCTTGAAAAAATCAGAGAGGAGCACCTGCTACTCTGCGATCCTACACGCTCCTCGCTGCTTGAAACGGATAAAATGCCGGTGATTGTAAATTTGATGGCTTCTGTGCACGGAAATGAAACCTCGGGAGTTAATGCCGCTATGCTTGCTGCATATTTTTTCGCAGCATCAGACTCTCCGCAAATCAAGGAGATTCTCGAAAATACGATAGTGGTCATCACTCCGGGGCTCAATCCTGATGGTATCAGCAGATTTGCTCACTGGACCAACTCCACGGCAAGCAAAAACAAAAGAGCTGACATTAATGGCCCCGGACAGATGGAACCTTGGCCTAGCAGCCGCACCAACCACTATTATGCTGACTGTAACCGAGACTGGCTCAGTGTACAACATCCTGAAGGGATCAATAGTGTCACCATGTATAAATGGTGGATGCCGAATGTAGTGCTGGATATGCATGAACAGGGTACTACTTCGGGTTTCTTTTTTAGTCCCGGAGATCCCAATAGAACCTATAGTGGCATCTCGCAGGCTAATCAGGATCTTACCCTCAAAATTGCGAAGAATACTGCAATCGAACTTGACAAAAAAGGTCTTTTATATTTCTCTAAAGAGAGTTATGATGACTTTTATATTGGTAAAGGTGCCTCCTATGGTGATCTTCAGGGTTCTATTTGCATTCTTCATGAGCAGGGTGCTTCTTACGGATATCTACGCAATACCCCCTGGGGAATTCTGACATTTCCTGAAACGATACGCACACAAACTCTTGCAGCTATCTCCGTGGTCAAATCGGGCTTCCAAATGAGAGAAGAACTGCTCAGTTATCAGAAAAATTACTTTATAGATCAGCTTAAAACCGCCCAAAAGGACCCGATTGCAGGAGTAAGATTTGCTGTCAAAGGGGATAGGGCTCGCGAATATCATCTACTGGAGATACTTCTGACCCACGACATAGAGGTCTACCGCGACAATAAGGAGCCGGGGTATATAGTCCCGATAGTTCAAAACCGCTACTACACTTTCAAGGCAATGTGGGATCACATTACCTCATTTAAAGATAGTGTCTTCTACGATATATCAACATGGAGTTTCCCTTCAGCATTCGGTGTAGAGAGCGAAAATCTTAAATCCATTCAAGGGCGACTTTCTGAGAGAGTCACTAAGGCAATGTTTCCCAAAGGAGGAATAAGCGGCGGCATAAGCAACATTGGGTATGCATTCAGCAATAATGAGTATTATGCTCCCAAGATGGCCTCAGAGCTACTCAAAGAGGGCTTTTTCTTAAGGGTGGCCGGTAAGAGTTTTACCTCCTTAGAAGATAATCGGGAGTATACTTTCCCTGCCGGTACCATTTTCATGCCTATTATTGGACAGCCGGCAGACAAAGAAGCACTCTATGAGAGGATTTCGGCTCTGGCGAAGCAGACCGGAGTGCAGGTACATTCTTTTAAAAGTGCCATGATGAAGGATTATGACCTAGGCAGTCCCATTTACTCCAGCCTTAAAAAGCCGGATGTGGCAATCATCACCGGCCGAGGACTGAGTGTTTCCAATATTGGAGAGGCATGGCTCTCCATAGACCGTAGGTTTGAGTTTGATCACACGGTAATTGACCATTCACGCATAACCTCTTCACGCGACCTTTCGTCATACAATGTAATGGTTATACTTGGAGGAGTACCATCCCCTCTTCAACAGGGTGATTTTTATGAGACTCTCGGTAGTTGGGTAAGACAGGGGGGCACACTGATTCTGGGAGGAGACGCTGCTCCTATAGCACAGAAGGCAGGACTTTGTGAAATTGTAACTACCACCGGTAAAACTATTTCCGGAGTGATTCTGAATTGTGAAATAGACTTAGAATCCCCTCTTTTCTGGGGTTTCAGCGAGAACGCTTTGCAAGTATTCAAGCAAAAGGCGACCGTTTATTCATGTGAAAAGGGTTCTACCCCTATGAAATATTCAAAGGACCCTTACATTTCAGGATACACCACCCCTGAAATTATTGATAATTTCCGTGGAGGACAAGCTATCATAACTCATAAGGTGGGAAAAGGGCGGTTAATTTTCTTTGCGAATGAGATGAATTTCCGTTCATACTGGTACAGCACATCCAAAGTATTTGCAAACGCCATCTTGTATGGAGGATTGATTTAGTACAAATGCAATGACATATTCATTATGAAAAGAAGACTGTTTTTTACTTTTTTGACGGCCTTCGCCATTTGTTTCATCCAGGCAGCGGGGCGCTCTTCCACCAACTCCATACTCATAAAAGGCGGTCTTGTATATGATGGCTCCCTCAATAAACCCGTCAAATGTGACGTACTGATCATAGGGGACCGGATTGCATTTGTCGGAGACTATACCGGCAAAACGGCCGACAGAGTAATCGATGCTTCAGGTTATATTGTCACTCCGGGCTTTATAGACCCTCATTCACATTCCGATGGAGATTTCCTCAAAGAGAGAAAATCAAACGAAAATTATTTACAAATGGGGGTGACCACAGTTCTTTGCGGACAGTGTGGATCGGGCTCCTGGCCTATGACCGAAACTTTTGAAAAGATGCGTAACCAAGGCATGGGTACTAACTGCGGACTCTTTCTTGGCCACTCTCCTTTGCGCAAGGCTGTTATGGGAGATGACCAGATGAGAGATGCCACCAAGGAAGAAATCGAAAAGATGAAACAACTCGCAATCGAAGCGATGAATCTGGGCGCCTTCGGAATTTCTACCGGACTCTACTATCTTCCGGGAACATTCACAAGTACTGAAGAACTTATTGAAGTTATATCTGCCATCTCCGATTACGGTGGCATTTACGCCACCCATATACGTAGCGAAGGGACCTCCGGTGTGGGGCTGGATAGTGCAATCAACGAAGCCATACGCATAGCACGCGAAGCTCAAGTACAGTTAAATATCTCACATATCAAATCCAGCGGGGGGACAAAAGGCAGTTCAGGCAGGATCATAGCTGCCATAGAAGCCGCTCAGAACGAGGGACTGTATATTACTGCAGACCAATACCCTTACCTAGCCTCAAGCACCTCACTCTCTTCTGCACTACTTCCTAAATGGGCCCAGTTCGGCGGCAGAAATGCTTACTTGCGAAGATTTGACCATCCTGATACCCTGCGTATGATAAAAGAGGAGATCAGTGAGAATATCTCCAATCGAGGTGGCGCAGGCTCCATAATGATCATAAAAGGTCCTATCAAGGAATATATTGGAAAATACCTCAACTACATAGCAAAAGAGATGAAACTTTCCCCTGTAGACGCAGTAGTGGAAATCCTTCGCCAGGGAGCTCCCTCCATCGCTAACTTCAATCTAAGTGAAAAAGATGTATGCAACTATATGAAACAGCCCTGGGTGATGACCTGTACTGACGGTAGTTTTGGAGGGCACCCGCGTGCCACCGGCTCATACCCCCACAAAATACAACATTATGTCCTCAAAAAGAATATCCTTACGATGGAGCAAATGATCCACAAAAGCACCGGAAAAGTGGCGCAGACATATGGCATTGAGGGGCGTGGTTTCATCAAAGAGGGATATTATGCAGATATTCTGGTCTTTAAACCAAAAGAGTTTCGAGCCAATTCCACCTATGCCGACGCCTCAGCATACGCATCAGGACTGAGACTTCAGCTGGTCAACGGAGAAATAACAATCGAAAACAGCAAATACAATGGTACTCTTGCCGGCAAACCGCTTAAAATGAAAAACAGTGCCAAGGATACTGCAATCTTTGAGTCGCTGATGGGGCAGAGAATGAAAAAATTTGGGGCTATCGGACTCATTACTGCTGTTGTCAGAAACAACGAAATCGTATATCATCACTCTTTCGGCAGTAAAGACCTTGAAGGCCATTCTTTCCGAGGAGACGAGCGTGATGTCGTGCGCATTGCCTCCATTTCCAAATCTTTCTGTGCTCTTTCACTAATGCAGTTGATGGAACAGAAAAAGATAGACCTGGATGCCGATGTAGGGGAAATTCTTGGTTTCAAGGTAAGAAACCCAAAATATCCTGATGATAAAATCACTATTTCGATGCTTATGAGTCACACATCGTCACTAAATGATTCCCAGGGCTACAAAACTCTTGACAAGATTAATCCTTTGAAAAACCCCAACTACAACAAATGTTATAGCAATTATGCTCCTGGAATGGGATACAGATATTGTAATCTTAATTTCAATATGCTCGGTGCAGTGGTGGAAAAAATTTCCGGCGTTAGGTATGATCGCTATGTCAAGCAGAACATATTGGATCCTCTCGGTCTTACCGGCAGTCTAAACATGGCCGACATACCGGATACGACAATTTGTGTTCCGCTTTATGAATACAACGAAGGTAAAGGGGGTTTTATCCATAGACCTGAGGCCTATGATCCTTTGGCAAAGAGTGATCAAGACTATGTATTGGGCTATGATCCCGCTCTTTTCTCCACCACGGGTGGAATGAAAATGAGTGCACTTGATCTAGCCCGATATATGATGATGCACATCAATTACGGTACACTTGATGGAGTAAGTATTATTAATGAGAGCAGTGCGCGCTTGATGCAATCCATACAGACTCCGACCGATTCCCCGGGTATATATTATGGCTATGCGATGAGGACGATGCAGGATGTCCGGATTCCCGGCATCGTAACTCACGGTCACACCGGATCGGCATACGGTATGAAAAGCAGTATGACTTTTGATCCGATTCGCAAAAATGGAGTTATAACGCTATGCAACGGACATAAAAGCAAAGAGCGGCCTACCGAAAGTTTCGATAGACTGCTCTTTGCATTCTTTTTTAGATAGAGACTACAGCGGATTCTGCTCGCAAAGCGGATTTGATGCGATCTCGTTGTATGGAATCAACCACTGCCAAACCTCATCAACCGAAGGTTTTCCTGTCTTCCTTGCCTGTTCTCCTGTCACCTGCTCTCCATACATGTTGTAGTTTGAAGCCAGAGGATCAAGAGGAGGTACTTTTGGATTGTTCCAAGGAGCCACCTTGGCACTTGTGCCCCATCCGTTTGCCGTACCACCCTGATTGTAGCCATCGCGTGGCTTGGGACCACGGTCTATCGCCTGGTCAAGGCGTTTAAGGTCGTGCCAGCGGGTACCATGTTCAGCCCATAATTCAACCCTTCTCTGCCATATCACCGCTTCAACAAGAGCCTCTCCGCTTGTTATCGGCTTCGCATATTTGGGATCGCGATGATTCGCTATAGTGTATAGCATACTCTGCGCTTTATCATTTTGCCCTGCACGTGCATAGCCCTCTGCCGCTATCAAATACATCTCAGGAAGCCGCATATAGGCAACATCATGGAAATCATTCTGTGTCTGATTGTCATCCACAATCCATTTCTGCGACATCCAGCAAGCTCTACGCGCAGATGAACTAGCCGGTAGATATAGTTCCTTGGCAGTATAGGGATCCTCCACCCACAGGCGTTTCCTCACATCTGACTCAGGGATTGTTTTATAGAGCAGATTGAGAATAGCCCTTGGGCTGTTTCTGTTGTAGGCTGCATAATTATTGGAGATGAAATTGTGCCAAGAGCGATTACCACCACCTTGTGAGTTATCTTCTTTTGCTATGAGTCCCCATAACCATTCAGTATTGGTTGCATCACTGGCGCGGTTGACCACAGTGGTATAGGTATCATCCTGGAGCTTAGCTCCGGAATTTTTGATAACGTACTCGGCATCAGCTGCGGCTTCACTCCATTTTCCCATTGTCAGATAGACTCGGGCACGGATTCCTCTTACGACATATTTATCGAAATGTGATTTGTTAACCTTTTTGATGGTACATTTGTCGAGATATTCAAACGCAGTACCAAGGTCTGCAAGAATCTGCGCATAGGTCTCTTCAACCGAACTTCTAGCCATAGGGTCCGGCGAAGGAGTAAGACGTAAGATTACACCGGGTTGAGTATTGTTGCCTGCAGGATTGTATCTTTTTGCCCATGCCTGAACAAGCTCAAACAATGCAAATCCACGATAAGCATATGCCTCCCCAACCGCCATATAGCCGTATTGTTCCGAACCGGGCATGCCGGCATCATAAGCTTCAATTACTTTGTTGGCATTATTTATTACCCTATAGAATAATTTCCAGTAATAATTGAGATCATTGTATTTGTGAGAGAGATCACGGTGATGAGTCAGCTGTGCGCAAAATTTGTACATCACATTGTCGTAGGTCCATACCACATCATCAGTCATAAAGGCGAGATGAAGGCAGAAAGTTTGATAACCTCCCTGTCCATTCCAGGAGGTAGTAGTGCCGCTGGAGTTCCCTTCGTACATCATACGGTGAATTCCGTTAATGGCCATCATAGCATTTTCTGTACTACTAAAGATACTGGCCTCATCAACTGAAGAGGTAGGTGCTGTGTCCAGAAACTCTTTGCTGCAAGACCAGAAGGTCAGTACTGCAGCTATCATAAATATGATAGGATGTATTCGTTTCATATCAAGTAAGCTTTATAGAGTAATATTAACACCAAGTGAAATGGTCCTTGAAGGACTGAAGCGATCTCCGCCGGAGTCATAATTACTCAAAGAATAGTTTGAGTTGAGACCCCTACGGGCATTGAATACATAGAGATGGTCTCCTGACAAATATACCTGAATCTTACTAAGCTTGAGCCTTTCACACCACTTCTTAGGAAGTGAATAAGCCAGGTTCAGACTATTTATCTCCAGCATATTGGTAGTGGTAAGCCATCTTGTTGAACGTGCAGCGTGGATATTTGAAGCGTAAGTGGCGTTACTGGTCAACATAGGCACATTAGTCACATCACCCGGCTTACGCCACATATTGGCGGCAAGGTCGGGTGAGAGGTTTACCGAGTTGGTGCTCACAAGAGCACCTATCATCACATTTTCATAAGCCCGATCATAGGTCCATCCGCCAAGTTGATAGTATAAATCAAGCGATAAAGTGAAGCCTTTCCAGCTAAGGGAGGTATTTATTCCTCCGAATAGGTCTGGTATTGAGGAACCACTATAATCTTCACGCGCCTTAGCCATATTTGTCGTATAATTAATACCGTTAACACTCACAATATCCTCGGAGGTATCGCTAATAAATTCGTCTGCAATCTCAAAGATGTTCAAACCTGTCTGAGGATCCACGCCTGCCCATTGATAAAGCCACCATTCATATACGGAGTGTCCCTGTTCCACTTTATTGTAGGAAGCGCTTCTCAAGAAGGGCTCGATAGGCAGCGAGGTAATGCGGTTTTTAAGGTATGTACCGGTAAGTCCGACATTCCAATTTATATCGCCGGTCTTGAAAATGTCATAGTCAAGTTGGAATTCAATTCCTCTGTTGTAGAGGCCGCCGGCATTTTCGTTGTGAGAAGTAAGACCGGTTGAAGGAGGAAGGGTTACCTCCATCAAAAGGTTAGTGGTCCTGCGGTCAAAATATTCTAACGATCCCCTCAACCGCCTGTTGAATAGGGAGAATTCTACTGCAACGTCCCAGTTTGTACTAACCTCCCATTGTAGATCGGGATTTCCTGTAGAGGTCATGCTCTGGGTATAACCGGGCTCGTCCACATTCTGGTTAATCACATAAAGTGCCATCCAGGGAAAGTAGCTGCCAAGGTCATCACTTCCAACAGTTCCAACAGAAGCACGCAGTTTCAGTCCGTTTATCCAGTCAATACCTCGCATGAAGTTTTCTCTGTCAAGAACCCAGGATCCTCCAACTGACCAGAAATTGCCCCAACGTGAATTTCTCGCGAATCTGGAACTGCCATCCCTGCGGAACGAACTGGAGAAGAAATACTTGCCGTCATAGTCATAATTGGCACGAGCAAAATAACCTTCAGTATTGTAAACGTTTTTATACGAACTGGGTTGTGCACTCACTTCGATATAGTTATCGAATTCATAATTGTCTCCTATGACAATCTGATAACGCATCGAAACCGAGGAGTTGAGTGAATATGTGTAACTGTTGCTTTCGTGACCGAGCAATGCATCCACATGATGTTTCCCGAAGTTGTGTCCCCAGGTTAGAAGTTGGTTGAAAGTCCAGGTACGGGTATTCGAGATTGTTTTAGAAGTTGCGGGGGTATTTGATGTCAACTCCGAATAGAAAGGAGTAGCTGAATGTGACACATAGTTACTGTTGTAGAGAGCGGCATTTGCCGTGAACTTGAAATCCTTTAGGAACGAAATCTCAATGTAGGGTTTCACATCCATCATTGTTCTCTCTTGTTGGTTGAATCGATCCTTAAGTTGTCTGGGGGCATTTACTCCCGAATAGATCACACGGCCCGGAATAGTCAGTCCTGAAGCTGTAGTGTAACCTTCTCCAAAATCATAAATCGGATTACCATGTTCATCCAATATATAAGCACCTGTGTTATCGTGTAGATGTACACCATACACGGGAGGCATACGTCGCGCAATCATGAATACATTACCCATTGTTCCCTGCGAAGTGGACTGAATACCATATTGTGTACTCAACGTAGAAGCCATATTGACTCCGATATTGAGCCAGTCACTGGCTTTTGTAGAGACATTCGCCCTAGCTGTGTAACGTTCAAATCCGGATCCTACAATATACCCTTCATTGTCGGAATATCCTACGGAAGCATAGTAACTATTCTTGCCGTGACGTCCGTTTGCACTTACCGAATAATCCTGAACAAGTCCCACCTGCTCTATTCCATTTCTCCAGTCTGTATCATCCAACCATTTGAAAGTCGCGCTGCTATTGTATTTGCCGTTTATATCGACAACTTCGGTAATACCGCAAGACCAAGGATTGTATTCTTCAGTGAAATTAAGGCTGGTTGCAACAGAGTTAGAGGCTCGACGAGCTGCATCTTCGGGAGTGACGCCATTGAGAATGTGGTTGTTGTAATATAGTCGCCAATAGGTCTCCATATAATCCTTTATGCCCATAGTTTCATAGTCCTTAAACTCGCGAGTCACCCAGCCTGTGGAGACTTTAACATTGATAGTGGCTTTCTCGCTTTTGCCCTGCTTGGTAGTAACCATTATCACACCATTGGCGGCACGTGCACCGTACAGTGCAGTGGAAGCGGCATCCTTCAGCACAGTAATACTTTCGATATCACCTGAAGGGATACTTGAGAGTACTCCGGAGTAGATAATACCGTCCATAACTATAAGCGGATCAATATTACCATTTATGGATCCTATGCCACGGATAGTAATGGTGGCATCAGCGCCCGGTTGACCAAGGGTGGAGGTAAGTCGGATACCGGGTGTCGTACCGTTAAGAGTGTTGAGCGGGTTAGTATTAGGTATTAGCTGAATCTTTTCACCGCTAATTTTGCCCGCGGATCCCGTAAATGAAGTTTTGGTAGCGGTACCATAGGCCACTACCATTACCTCTTCCAAGGCTTCAGAATCGGGAATGAGAAATACATCTATTTCGGCTCGTCCGTTTACAGGGATTTCCTGGTTGAGGTACCCTATGGAAGAAAAAATAAGTACGCTGTTACGCGGTACCGATATGGAATATTTGCCGTCGGCGTCAGCCGCGACTCCGGAAGTTGTGCCCTTTAGAACAACGCTTGCAAAAGGTACCGGATCGTGATTCTCATCGAATATGGTACCCTTGACGGAAATGTTTCCGCCTTGCCCAAGCATCCTTAAAGGCAAGAATAACAGCAATACCATTACTGTTATCAGGAGATGTTTGTAATTCATATATAGAAGTTTTTAGGAGATTTCAAAGAAATAAAATATACTCTCCCACCCCTTCATGCCGGCAATTTGTAAAAAAATATAATTAGTAGGGTTCAAAATACTCTCTTATCCATAGTAAAGTATCGGAAATACTAAAAACAGAACAAGAGAGAAGAATAAGATGGCCGTTTGGCGCATCCTGAAACAATAAAAATACTTATTGCAAAAAGACATGGCTTGCAATATCTTAGTTCTTTTACAAAGATAAGTTTTTTATACAAAAAAAGAGCAACAAATTGCTCTTTTGATGTAACTATTTTTTCAAGGGTTCATGACACCAACATAATGGGGCCATAAGTGGTCTGTAGTAGCAGGACAAACCGACATTTCATCCTTTGAATTTTTTGACAATAACCTTACCTTCCAAGGATGACTTGTATTTGATGGTAAACCTTAAATACTCACCTTTGTTATTACAGAAAATCAATATGTACTCGGTATTAGAGGATAGCGGGCCCAACGTGTACTCCAAATCGTAATCACAGATACATTTGCATTGAGGATCTGTTTCAGTTTCAACAATGGTGATGGTGTTTCCTTCCACAGAGAGATCTGATTTTATAGTACCCGGACAGCAGTTGAATACTGCATTGACGTGCTTGATACGAAGATACCCGTCACCTATCGCTCTATATTCGATATATTCTTCCTTATCAGCTGATTTTGTGAGATTGGTCACAATCTCTTTACATCCTTGATATGAAAAATCTTTAATTTGAAGGTTTTCATTCGGTGTCTCTCTATCGCAGCCCGTTCCTCCTATCAGGAAGAACAAAGCAAGCATTGTTATTATGGCCGATTTTGTTTTCATAGTGGTTATTTTATTTATTGTAAACTCTTTCACATGACCAGATGGTGCCAACAAGCTTGACTTTTTCAAAAAATTCATCCCAGCCTTCCGGTATTGGTCCTTCTACTCCATAAAATAAGAGCTGAACTCCGTCGCACGAATATACTGATTCCGAAAATATACAAGAAGGCGAGCGCCCGGGAATAAAGTCCGATTTGCTCTCAATTACAAAATAATTGGCGTTAGTTTCAAGATCTTGATATAAAGAAATTTTTATGAAATATGCCTTTGAATGCTCAGCACAATAATTTTTAATCCACTCCATATTTCTTAGCGGATCTTTTACTCCACATACGGTTATATCGTGGTTTTCATAAATTTCATATTGAGGCCTCTTTTCACACCCTGACACAAAAAATAGCGTAAAGAGGAAACCAAGAATCAGAATAGTAATCATTTTCATTTTCACTGCTAAAAATGGTTTAAATTTTGACAACATTGAATATAACTTTTGCTGTTTTAGCCAATTTTTCAACAACAATCCCGTAATGAAAATGGGGATCGGGTTGTGTTGCATCACCCCCTATCTCTACGAAAAAAATAAAATCGTCATCCTTATTTTTATAAAAAGCATAATTAAGGTGCGCCAGAGATGGAAGACCGTCGCATCCTATCAGCAAAGTTTGTGTAGAAAAATCAATACCCTTTAAATCAGGATATTTATCTATCTCATCTTGACTAAACAGAGCCAATAACTCCTGTCTCGATTGGACCACCTTTCCTTCTCCCTGCTTCATTTTTCCATCCAGAAGATACATTTTAGGCAATTCCTTAATGATAAT
>Ga0255347_1001450_pt1 | contig 38270 bp, 31 predicted proteins | sample wastewater_treat_2_FD_192479 | JGI IMG/M metagenome (GOLD analysis project Ga0255347, IMG submission 192479) | Wastewater microbial communities from Lulu Island WWTP, Vancouver, Canada - plant24 | ecosystem: Engineered > WWTP > Wastewater > Unclassified | place: Canada: Vancouver, British... | reverse complement strand
GTGGGCGTCGAGGCCGAACTGCACCAGCTCGCGCTTCTCAGGCGTCAGCTTGCCGCAGCAGACCGGCAGGCCGATCGACGGCGAGTAGCCGCACACCTTCGCGGAGAGGTTGAGCTGCACGATATCACCCTCTTCGATCTTCTTGTAGCTCGAGCGGGAGATCGCGTGACGCGTCGACTTCTCGGAGAAGCAGTACATCGGAAGCCCTTCGTACTCAGCGCCGTTTTCGTAGATGCACTTCTGCGCGACACCGACGAGTTCGAGCTCGGTTTTTCCGGGCCGCAGTTCCTTCATCACGGCCCTGGTCGCCAGCTCGGTGATGCGGGTGGCTTCGCGGATGCAGGCGATTTCGTTGTCAGACTTGATACGACGGAGGTTGAGCATGATGTCATCCGCCCAGACAATCTCGGCCTTCGGGTAGCACTCGCGAATGCCTTCGAACTGGACGACGTTCGTGTTGAGCTTGGCGGCGACACCGATCTTGATATTGTCGCCGGTCACGCCGAGCCGCTTGAAGACATCCTTAAAAGACTCGCTCTTCAGCTCGGGATATGCGGGGTTCGCGCTCTCGCGGTACTGGTAGACGACGCAGACGCGGTCCATCCAACTGAAATCGCTAGCAAAGACCTCTGATTCGGGGCCGACCATGAGCGCCGCTTCGCCGTTCGCGGCGATCGCGACGCCAACGCGTTCGAATACAGGCCAGAAATTTGAGAAATAACGTGTGTCAGCATAGTCCGCTTCGGAGCCGTTGACAACCAGAACGTCGAGGCCCTTGGCTTGGACAAGTTTCGCTGCATTCGCAACACGCTGTTTAAATTCTTCGACTGGAATCGTTATTCTTGCCATTTTGTTTTTCCTTTCTTCCATCAACCAATAACCAGCACGTCACTGGGTACCGGCCAGATAGATAACACGCCTTCTCTGTATTGTGAAAACCACATTTTGACATATAGACATGAACTAAGCAAGAGAGAAAGTCCAGGGTGTGGTTTTACTTCGTTGCACCGCACCTAGGATTCAGGGGTCAGGGTTCAGTTGGAAAGGGTGAGAGACATGATTGACAAGATTAACATGATTAAGAATAGCCTGCTCACGGGTGATTTTGAAAGGTGTCTCAGGCCCCAAGAGTTTTCTTCCTTGAGTGTTTTCCCTTCCGGTAGGGCGGTTTCGCCGAAACCGCCGCGGACGGCTCGGCGAGCCGTCCCTACCAGCGGGCGAAAACGCCCGCGTTCCCGATTCCCCGCCCCTCACCATTCACCACTTACCACTTACATCGTCTCTCTCCCCTGAACCCTTTGACCTTTTGCGATTCAACTTTATTGAATCGCACCCGAAAGTCCATCAAGGTCTTTACAGTTGCGGACTAAATTGGGAGAATAAGGCGGCAATGAAGGTGTGCCCCGCAGATTTTAAGTTGGTTTCGGAGTTCGAGCCCGCTGGTGACCAGCCCGCAGCGATCGAAAGGCTTTCGAAAGGGCTGGAGAGCGGCGCCCAGCGGTTGACGCTGGAGGGGGTCACCGGATCCGGAAAGACTTTCACCATCGCCAATCTGATCAGGAATTGGGGGCGCCCGGCTCTGATAGTCTCGCACAACAAGACTCTGGCGGCACAACTTTTCGCGGAACTCAAGGGGTTTTTCCCCGAGAACGCGGTCGAGTATTTCATCAGTTATTATGATTATTACCAGCCGGAAGCCTATATTCCGCAGACCGACACCTATATTGAGAAAGATGCCTCGGTCAACGATGAAATCGAGCGATACCGCCTGGGCGCCACCAACGCGCTGTTGGGGCGGCGCGACGTGGTGATCGTGGCCTCGGTCTCTTGTATCTACGGTCTGGGTTCGCCTGAAGATTATAAAGAGATGCTGGTGGACATTGCGCCGGGCATGGCGCTGGAACGCGACAGCATGCTTGAAGAGCTTGTGGCGATCCAATACACGCGCAATGATTATGAGGCGTTGCCCGGCACCTTCAGGGTTCGCGGCGACACGGTCGACATTTTCCCGTCATACGAGACCGATGGTGTGCGGGTGTCTTTTTTCGGCGACGAGGTGGAGGAAATCCGCACGCTGGATCCTGTTACCGGCAAGACCGGGATCACATTGTTGCGCTCGGTGATATCGCCGGCCAAGCATTTTGTGATGCCTAGGGCTAAAGTCGACTCAGCCACAGGCAGGATTATGCGCGAGTTGGAGGAACGGCTGGCAGAGTTAGAGCGCGACGGCAAGCTGCTGGAGGCGCAGCGGTTACGGCAACGCACCGAATTCGATCTGGAAATGTTACGCGAACTGGGCTACTGTAACGGCATTGAGAATTATTCGCGGCATCTGGCCGGACGCGCGGCTGGCGAGCCTCCCGCCTGTCTGCTGGACTACTTTGACGGTGAGTTCCTGACAATCGTTGACGAGTCGCATGTGACTCTGCCGCAACTGCGCGCCATGTACAACGGTGACCAGGCGCGCAAGCAGACGCTGGTGGATCACGGATTCCGCCTGCCTTCGGCCAAGGATAACCGCCCGCTGGAGTTCAACGAGTTTCTTGAAAAGGTCGGACCGATCGTATTCACTTCGGCCACGCCGGGGCCATACGAGCGCGAGGTCAGCGCGGCTATCGTCGAGCAGGTTATCCGGCCTACCGGGCTACTTGATCCGCCTGTCGAGGTGCGCCCGCTGGACGGGCAGATCGACGACGTCATGGAGGAGATCCGCAAAGCCGCCGAGCGCGGCGAAAGGGTGCTGGTGACCACATTGACCAAGCGTTCGGCGGAAGACCTGACAGATTATCTGCGTGAGACTGGCATCAGGGTGGAGTACCTGCACAGCGATATTGACGCGATCCAGCGGGTCGAGATATTGGGGCGTTTGCGCAAAGGCGAGTTTGACTGCCTGATCGGCATCAACCTGCTGCGCGAGGGGTTGGACCTGCCCGAGGTTGCGCTGGTTGCGGTGCTGGATGCCGACAAAGAGGGTTTTTTGCGTTCCGAGACCTCGTTGATCCAGACGGCCGGGCGCACGGCGCGACATGTTGACGGCAGGGTGATACTGTATGCCGAGAGGATCACCGGTGCCATGAGGCAGATGATGGAGACCACGGCCCGCAGGCGTTCAAAGCAAGAAGAGTACAATATCGCGCATAACATCACGCCACGCAGTGTAAAACGCGCCATCAACGAATCACTGGAACTTTACGCCGAAGCGCGGCGGATTGAGGAAAGCATGGTGGCGGCTGAGACGCACGAGGTGTACGACGTACACCAGACTATCAGCGAGCTTGAGGCTGAGATGCTGGCAGCGGCGGAGGTTCTTGAGTTCGAGCGCGCGGCCATGCTACGTGACGAGATACGTGAGTTGAAAGCCATGTTGAAATAATCGGTCAAACGCGAGCCGCGTGCGCGGTTTACGTGTAGCCAAGTAGGGGGGGATAGGACTGAGTTAACGACCAAACGGTATTTCGCAAGTGTGACTTTTAGAGCATAGATTGCGTAAACACTCAAGCTCTATAGTTTGGGATGTAATTTTATTGAATAGTACCCGGTTTAGCGTAGAACTAAATCTTTTGGTGCATCTGCCTTATCAAAGGTGCTATAGTTATCTTGACGATTTAGGAGATAGTGATGCGTTTGACATTGGTGATACCGGTATACAAGGAACACAAGCGGCTGGATCAGTCCGCTAGGCAGGTTGCCGCCTTCATGTCTGCCGAACGTGCTAAAAATATTGATGTGGATGTGATCTTTGTTGATGATGGATCGCCGGGGGACAGTGCCGCGATCATGAAGGCGACCATAATGGATCTGGATGATCCTGATGTAAAGCTTGTGCGTTACAAGCGCAATCAGGGCAAGGGGTTCGCGGTCAAGACCGGGGTTCTTGCGGCGCATGGGGATCTGATCCTGATGTCGGACGCGGATCTCTCGTCCCCTCTGGAAGACTGGCGCAAACTCAAGGAGGCGATTGACGCCGGCGCTGATATCGCTTGCGGGTCGCGTGCGGTTCACGGGGCGCATATCGGCAAGGCGCCGCCGTTGTATCGGCGGATGCTTAGCCGCATCTTCAACCTGATGGTCAGGCTTTCCGGTGTCCACGGCATCCGCGACACGCAATGCGGTTTCAAGTTGTTCCGTAACGCTCCGGCCAAAGAGATTTTCAGCCGCCTGCGCATTAAACGTTTCGCTTTTGACGTTGAGATGATCGCGATGGCGCGGGATCTGGGGTACAAGGTTGTCGAGGTGCCGGTGAATTGGAACTATAGCGACCACTCGACCGTACGTGTCTTTTCTAGCGGCGGGCGGATGCTGTTCGACCTTTTCATGCTGGCGGTAAGGCGCATGGTTTTCGGCAAAAGCAAAAGGGACGGGTAAACCTAAAAAGAGCAGTTGATTTCGATACCGATGCTCCGCAGGTCTGGCGGACGGATTTGGAGTGCGGCGGCAAGCGGTATTCCGCGCGACGCCGCTTTTAGAGCACGAGTGTGGCGGCAAAGCGGTGCGCAAGAGCGGTGCCGCGCCCCGCGCACAGCGCGGCTCTTGTCACCGCACTCCAAATTTTGCGCACTTACCTGACGTTGAACGTTGAGCGTTTTCTGGAACCGCCAAGAAAGCCAAGATGCCCCTGTTTTTCATGAAGTTTCATGTGTTTCATGGTTCTACTTGAACGCTGCGGTTGCTGTTCAGGGTTGTAGGCAAGTAGCAGCATAAATTGTGGCCAAGTTAGTAAAACCGCCAGTGCCTACCACATGTCGCCGAGTTGGCCGCAGGGCGCGATCTCGATGGTGGCGTCAATCTCTTCGCCGGGGGCGAAACCGACCACGCTCGCAACCACACGCATTGGCATGTGGTCGGGAATGGTGAAGCCGCGTTTGCGTTTGGAGCCGTCCCAGACGATGTTGAGGCGGTTGTAGGAGTAATGTTTGGCAACACGTAGCTGTGTCTCATCCGCCGTCATGGGCACCGACATCGAGGCGATCAGGCGGTCGCTTTCATCAATGCTGTATACCGCGACGCAGGCGGCCGGTCCGGAGTCCTCTTTCAAAGCTGGGCGCTTGGTGCGGTAGATGAGCTTGCAGACCAGGTCGCGGCTGTCGTTCAGCCGCCAAGCCATGCCCTTGCCCAGCCAACTGATGGCTTTGTTGTCGAAATTAACCGTGCTGAGCTTTACGGTGCCGCGCACATAGGCGCGCATGGTTTTGGGATAGGCGAAAATTCCTAGCTCGTCCGGTTGCGCTGGCCGGTTGTACAATGCGAAATCGTGTGAATAATTGCCCGTGCCCTCATAACGCCATTTCGTGATTTCAGGCGGCCAGTCTTTGTCATATTCCAAAGGCTTCATGAGATACGCTTGTATCACCGGCGGCAGATCCACCAGTGACAGTGCGCTCAGCTTCTGGGTGTCTGGGGGCGGTTCAGCGGCACGCTCTTTCAGGTTGGCGACATCAGGCACCGGTGGCATGTGGCGGTATTTGGCGCTGGCTTCGTCAAAAGCGCGGTTGGCGAAATCCTTGCGTTGCATGGCCACGCGCATACGGGTGGCCTCTTTTTTTGCTGAAGCGCTTTCTTGCGGTTTCTTTTGTGCTTCAAAATGTGCGACTAGACGTTCGAGCCCGCCGATATATTTATCGGCAAGCGTAATGACTCTTTCGTTGCGTAACAGGTCGTTGGCGGTGCGCCGCGCCGCATACTCTTGTTGTATCAGGCGCAAAGCGGCGGGCGTCTCGACCAGAACTTCCGCAGGCATTTCCGGCACGGTTTCAAAGGGGTCGGGTTCGCTGCCGAGAGCTTTCATGAAGCGAGTGGCTTCTTTGCGTACGGCTTCGGTGCCGGCGGTGTCTTTCGTGTCGGCGAAGCGCACGGCGAGACGGCGCAGTTCGAGCAGGTAGTTCTCTGCTAAAGGAAGCAGCGCGGCATCATATTCGCCGGCGATTTTGATGATTTCCGCCAGATAAGCTTCGCGCATCTTGAGAGCCTCCGGCGGCAGGTTGGCGTTATGCGGCACAGCCTGCGCAGACAGGACAAACGTCACCATGGTGATACAAAACAGGATATTAACGAGTTTGCGCATACGAAGTTCTCCTTGGCGCTGGACAGACACACTGTTCGGAGCAGTGAAACTTGTCAACGCGCTTGATGTTTTTACTGCCGATTACGGCGATCATATTTGTCCGGCATAGCCCATCTGCTGGAGCAGCCAGAAATTCTTCATCCAGGCTTTCTCGACCTTGACCCATAACTCCAAGTTGACTTTGACGCCGAAGATATCGGAAAGCTCCGGTTCGGCGCATTGACGCACATATTTGAGCGTGCGCCCTTTGGGGCCGATCACGATACCCTTTTGCGACGGACGGTTGACGTAAATTGTTGCATGCACAGTCCACTTGTCCGGGCTTTCGTCGATTTGTTCGACCTTGACGCCCATTTCATGGGGCACTTCTTCGCGCAGGCGGGCGAGGAATTTCTCGCGCACCACGTCAGCGATCGCCAGCTTACGCGGATAGTCGGTCACGACATCGTCTGGGAACAGGTAATCCGGCGCAGGTTGGGCTAAAGCGAAAAGCTGCTGCACCAATTCATCTGCTCCTGAGGCTTTGATGGCCGAAGTCTTGATCCAAGTTACTTCATGGGTAATTTGTTTTTCAGCTTGGATGGCGGCCCACATGTTCTTGAAAGCTGCCTCATAAAAAGGCTTGCAGTCGCGCTTGTTGAGGACGAAGATCACCGGCTGTTCGGCATGCAGAGAACGCCGCATCCAGCCGTCGTCTTCGAGGTGCGGGCGTTCGCTGCCATCAAAAACGATTACTAGAATATCCACGCCGGCCGAGGCTTGCCGCGCCATGCGGTTCATCAGGGTGCCCAGTGTGCTTTCCGATTTGTGCAGGCCCGGTGTATCGATGAATACCAGTTGCCCGCGCGGTTCGGTCAGGATGCCCCGCACGGTGTTGCGCGTGGTCTGGACCACCGGGCTGACGATGCTGATCTTTTCACCGATGATGCGGTTGAGCAGCGTGGACTTGCCGGTGTTGGTACGGCCGACAATCCCGACAACGGCACAGAGTTTATCGGAGATTTCCGGGGTGTTGTTCAAGGGAGGTTCCCATTGTGTGAGTGGCATTCGTTTTTAACCCCGTCGAAGTAAACGGCCTGTCCGGTGGCATCCATCACGGCGCGCCACAGGTCGCTGTTCAGGTTGACCTTCTGCCGATTGATGGTGGCCAGCCTGATCGGGACCAGGGTGTACCAGTCTCCTTGGTTGCCCACCACGCAGTTGGTGCGCCCGGCCATAGCGGCGTGCACGGCGTTACGTGCCAGCATGTAGCAGCGGATCGCGTCAGTGCCTTTGGCTGGTACGCTACGGATGGTATAGCTGGGGTCGAAGTACTTCACGGAGACGTCCATGTTGCACTGCTTGAAGTGGTCGGTGATACGTTGGCGCAGGTATTCGCCAATGTCTTTTTTGAGGATATTGCCTGAAGGATCCTTTTTGATGTCAGTGTCTTTTATGTGCCGTTGTCCGGCGCCTTCAGCCACTACGATAACGGCATGGTCTTTTGAACTGTCGAAGCGGCGGTTCAGCGCGGCAAGCAAGCCGTGCGGCCCGTCTATCTCGAAATCCAGCTCGGGAATCAGGCAGAAGTTGACCACCGGGTTGGCAAGGGTGGCGTAGGCCGTTATGAACCCCGAATCACGCCCCATCAATTTGACTAACCCGATGCCGTTAAAGGTACCCTTGGCTTCTGTATGAGCGGCCCGGATGATATGTGTGGCCTCGGCGACAGCGGTTTCGAAACCGAAGCTGCGTCCCACAAAGTGCAGGTCATTATCGATCGTTTTAGGGATTCCGATGACGCTTATCGACAGTTTGCGTTGCTTGCAGGCGTCGGCAATGTCGCGGGCGCAGCGCAGGGTGCCGTCCCCGCCGATGCAGAAAAGCAGATTGATGTTCATGCGCACCATGGTGTCGACGATCTCGTTGGTATCCTGTTCTCCGCGCGACGAGCCCAGCATCGTTCCGCCGTCTTCGTGGATCGTGTCCACGTTATCAGCGTCTAGCATGATAGGCTCATAGCCGAAGCGCGCGCTCAGGCCGGCGTAACCGTAGCGGATGCCGTAGATGGTCTTTATGCCGTAATCAAACACCAGAATTTCGACCAAGCCTTTTATGACATGGTTGAGTCCCGGACACAGACCGCCTGCGGTGATGATGCCGACGCGGCTCCAAGCAGGATCATGGAAAATTTTTCGGCGCGGCCCGGCGCGCTCGAATGAAGGTTCGGTTTTCAGGATACCAGCGAGCTGTTTAATGATCGAGGCGTTCTCTGTGATCAGTATACGCTCATCGTCACCGATAAACTCACGGTTACGTATCGGCGATTCAATTTTGCACTTGCCTAACACCTCGACATCCAGCGTGTGATTGTCCGGGTTAGAGAACATACGCTCAAGAAATGACATGGCTGCAACCTTTCTCAAAAAACAAGCATAAATTATAACGGCGAATCTCGGCAGGGGCAAGAAGAGAGGGAAGAGAGGGGGAAGTGCATTAGTTCATTAGTGCATTAGTTGAAGGGGCGGCTTGCCTCGCGTCTCGTGCCTTGCGTCTCTTGTCCAGCGGGCGGAAGGGCCGCGCTCCCGACACCGAGCGCCGCCAGTCCTAGGTGCGGTGCAACGAAGTAAAACCGCACCACAAAACAACGCTCATTGACAATTCCGCGCGGGGTCGAGTATAATCATACGGCATTGTCATGAGGTGCGTCAGCATCCTGTGCTCGTTGCCTTGCCGTTACTTATATAGCTACGACGTAATTACGACACGATGTAAATGGCTGCCGCCTTTCGGCACCCCTGCGGTCTCATGGCAACAGGCAGGTAGCGGTCATACATGAACACGGAACATCAAGAGGCTGTCAGTCAGTTTATCACTCACCACGTGATGCACCACGCGGGATCGCTTGACGCTTGGAATCTGCCGTTTTTACGCATTGATGCGCTGGAGTGGTTCCGTTATGACTCGGTGATGGTCTTTGTAGTAGGAGCGCTGCTTATCGTTACCGCTTGGGCTGTCCGCCGCTCCCGCACGGTTGTGCCCAAAGGGCTTGCGGCGGTGGCCGAGGCGTACGTGGTCTTTATCCGCGACCAGATCGTGCGCCCGAACTTCGGCAACCGTGCCCCCCAAGGGACGCTCTCTTTTTTTTGTACGCTGTTTGTCTTTATCCTGTTCGCGAATGTACTGGGGCTGATCCCGCTTTTCAGCACGGCGACTGGCAATGTCAGCGTGACAGCCGGCTTGGCGACGATCTTCATGGCGGCAAGCCTGATCACCGTGATTAATGCGCGCGGGTGGCGCGGGCTCAAGGCGGCGTTTGTGCCGGGCGGCCTCCCGGTCTGGCTGGCGCCCGTCATGGGGTTCATGGAGATCGTCAGTTTCATTTCACGCGCTTTCGCGCTGACCATGCGTCTGTTCTGCAACATGTTGGCGGGACATATCGTGATCTACTCTTTATTGGGAGTGATCGCGATGTTCGGCTTGATGGCGGCGCCGATGATGGTGGTGACAGTGGGGATGTATGTCTTTGAGCTGTTTGTGGCTTTCTTGCAGGCGTATGTCTTTACCCTGTTGTCATCGATTTTTATGGGCATGATGGTAAATCCTGAACACTGAACACAAGAGGTATACAATGATGATTCCCTTGGCAGCAGTCAATGCGGCGCTCGGCGCCAGCATTATCATGATCGCCGCTGCGTTAGGCATTGGCGGAGTATGCGCGGTCGGCCTGACCTGCATGGCACGCCAGCCTGAAATACAGCCTAAACTGCAGACCGCGATGATTATCGGCGCGGCCTTCATCGAAGGCGCGACGCTGTTCGCGCTCGTGATCTGTCTGATGAAGGGCTGACGTGTAACTGGGCCGTCAAGGTCCGAGGTAAGGAACGCGAGCATGAGCGACGTGGAACACACTGCGGCGACCACAGCGGTGCCCGGCGTGCCGGAGCCGTTGCAGCAGATGCCGAGCGATGTCATGCAGATCTCCGACAAGATGATCATGCTGACTTGGTTGGCTTTCGGTATCACCGCCGTTTTGCTGCACAAACTGCTCTGGAAACCGATCCTGCGTGCGGTCGAGGGGCGCGAACACTCGATCAACGAGGCGCTGGAAGGCGCCGAGCGTGCGCGGCGTGAAATAGCCGAGGTCGAGACGCAAAGTCAGGAGTCGGTGGCGCGCGCTGCCGCCGAGGCGCGCGAAGTTACCGAGCGTGCCGCACGCGATGCGGCCGATACGCTGGCGCGTGCCGAAGATGAAACCAGAGCGATGGCGCAACGCCGGATCGAGGAGGCCCAACAGTCAATCGCCGCCGAACAGCGCCGAGCGATCGAGGCGGTCCGCAGCTCTGCGGCTGAGCAGTTCTGCGATTCGCTGGAGCAGTTTCTGCGACAGGAACTGACCGAAGAGCAGCGCCGCGCCTATCAGCAGTCTGTGGTGGGCGAGGTGACGGCATGACCCGCAACGAGCGTTACGCGCGGGCTTTCGCACGCGCCCTGCAGGGCGCGGCTGCGGCCCGGCGCGAAGAGGCGCAGGTGACAGCGAACGTGGCCGCGCTGGAGCAGCTCTGGGAGATGTCACCGGAGTGGCGTCGGTTCTGCCGCACCCGTCTGCCGGGCGGCGCTCGTGTGCGTGTTAAGCGCGTGCGGCGACTTTTTGCAGACACGCTGCCGGAGATCGTCATGCAGTTTATCGAGGCCGTGGCGCAGCATGACCAGCTTGCGCTGTTGCCCGATATCTGTGCGCAGTATCAGCAGTTGGCGGCGCGGGCGCGGGGATGCACTCAGGTGCAAATGCGCTTCGCGTGCGAACCGACCGAAGACCAGATCGCGCGTGTTCGTAACTGGGTGGCGGCGACGCGCGGCCCGGAGATGGCGGTGACGGTGCTCACCGATCCGGAGCTGATCGCAGGCATGCGCCTCTTTGTGGATGACATGCGCGTTGATGCGTCGCTCGCCGGACGTCTCAAGCGTCTGCGTGCGGGTCTGCGCAAATCCGTGCCTGTGGCAGTGGAAGAGAATAGGGGTGGAAGCGAGGCATGAAGTTTCAATTGAAACCCGATGAAATTGCGGCTATGTTGCGTCGCCAGATGCAGCAAGTGGATCAGCCGGTGGATATCGCCGAGGTGGGAACGGTGCTGAGCGTCGGCGATGGCATCGCGCGTGTGGACGGCCTCTCCAAGGTCATGTTCAACGAACTGGTCGAAACCGAGAACGGTGTGGCCGGATTGGCCTTGAATCTTGAGGAAGAGTCGGTCGGCGTGGCGATTCTCGATGACGCCACCCGTGTGCGCGAAGGCGATCTTTTCCGCAGGACCGGCCGTGTGGTCTCGGTGCCGGTCGGCCCGGCGCTGACCGGCCGCGTGGTGGATGCGCTGGGGAGGCCGTTGGACGGGCGCGGCGCGGTCATCACCGATGAGCAGTTGCCGGTCGAGGGCTTCGCGCCGTCGATCACCGAGCGCAAGAATGTGTGCGAGCCGCTGCAGACCGGCATCTTGGCGATCGACGCGCTGACGCCGATCGGACGCGGTCAGCGCGAGTTGATCATCGGCGACCGCAAGACCGGCAAGACCACGCTGGCGATTGACACGATCCTGAACCAGGCCGGTGCCGGCGTGCGCTGCTTTTATGTGACGATCGGCCAGAAGCTCTCGACCGTCGCCGCGCTGCATAATCTGCTGATAGAAAAAGGCGCGATGGACTACACGACGATCGTCCTAGCCAATGCCTCGGAGCCTGCGCCGTTGCAGTATCTGGCGCCCTATGCCGGATGCGCGATGGCCGAGTATTGGCGTGATCGCGGCGAACACGCGCTGGTGGTTTACGACGATCTCACCAAACACGCGCAGGCCTACCGCCAGATATCGCTGTTGCTGCGGCGGCCGCCGGGGCGCGAGGCATTTCCCGGTGATGTTTTCTACCTGCACAGCCGGTTGCTGGAGCGGGCGGCCAAACTCTCGGACGCCAAGGGCGGCGGAAGCCTGACCGCATTGCCGATCGTTGAGACGCAGGCCAATGATATTTCAGCCTATATCCCGACCAACGTGATTTCGATCACGGACGGTCAGATCTTTCTGGAGTCCGGCCTGTTCAATGAGGGGCAGCGTCCGGCGATCAATCCGGGCATCTCGGTGTCGCGTGTCGGCGGTGACGCGCAGGTCAAGGCCATGAAGCAGACGGCCGGCCCGTTGCGTGTGCTGCTGGCGCAGTATCGCGAACTCGAGGCTTTCATGCGCTTTGCGTCGGATCTCGACGCCAACACGGTCGCGCAACTGGCGGTGGGGCGTTCGCTGATGCAGGTGCTCCGCCAGCCGCCCAACAAGCCGGTGTCGGTCGAGAAGCAGGTGGCGGCGTTGGCCGCTGGTGTGCAGAAGGCGCTTGTGGCGGTGCCGCCGAAACGATTGCCGGATGCAATCAAGGCGCTGTACGAGGCTGTTGATATGAGTGCGGCGGGTCGCGCCTATGCCGCGCGTTTCGCAGCGAACCCCGTGATGGACGAGGAACTTTCAGCGATGCTCGCGGCGTTGATCGAAGAGGCGGTGCAGCCTTTCAGAGAAGGGTGAGTACAGGCCCGGCGGACGGATGAACCATGGCAAACTTTCGTGAATACAGCACACGGCTCGCCTCCATGAGCGGTATACGGCGCGTGACAGCGACCATGAAGATGGTGGCCGCCTCGCACCTGCATCGGGCGCAGATCGAGTTGCATAAACCCGAGCCGTTTGCCGAAACCTTGCGTGACCTGCTGCCAGTGATACGCAACCTAAACATTGCCCGCCACCGCGTGTGCGTTGCGCCGCCCGCACAGGACAGTCACATTCTGCTGGTGGTGATAACTTCCCATCGCGGATTCTGCGGCGCGTTCAACAACTCGGTGATCCGAGAAGCGCGGCAGTGGGCGCACGAGCAGACCGAGAAACGCGGTGCGCAATTGGAGGCGCTCTATGCCGGGCAAAAAGGGTATAACGCACTCAAGGCGGAACTCAAGCCCTCTATGACGCCGCTCACGCTCACCGCGCATCCGTCGTCCCAAGAAACCGTCACGCTCTCGAATTTTACAATGGACGCTTTTATGACCGGTCGGTATGACGAGGTGTGGGTCGCGGGGAACCGGTTTGTGAACACCCTGACGCAGGAGACAGAGATCAAGCGGCTGTTGCCGCTTGAGAAAAGCATGTTTATCAGAAAGGGCGATCAGCCGAAGATGATCATGGAGCCGGCCGACGACCGCATGATCACCGCGCTGGCGCGGCAGTGGCTGCATCTGGAGTTGTACACCTGTCTGCTCCACAGCGCCGCCGGCGAACACGCCGCGCGGGTCATGGCGATGGAGAATGCCACCATCAACCTGAGTCGGATGGAGCAGGAATTGACCCTGTTGCGCAACCGCGCCCGGCAGGCGGCGATTACCAATGAGTTGACAGAAATCGTCAGCGGCGCGGAGGCGCTGGCATAAGTGAGGCGGAGTTATGAGTGAGGCAAAGAGAGAGCAGGCGAGCCAGGGACGGGTAATCCAAGTGCTGGGCGCTGTGGTCGACGTTGAGTTTCCGGACGGATACCGGCCACGCATGTTGCATGCGCTGAAAGTGACTAACCCCATGCTGAACGACCGCCCCGACAATCTGGTGTTGGAGGTGGCCCAACATCTCGGTGACAGCCGGGTGCGCACGATCGCAATGGACTCGACCATCGGGCTCGTGCGCGGCGCGCTTGTCCGCGACACGGGCGAGTCGATCACCATGCCGGTCGGCACTGGGACACTCGGCCGTGTGATGAATCTGCTGGGCGAGCCGCTTGACGGCCAAGGCGCGATCCATGCGGAACGGCATATGCCGATCCACCGTCTGCCCCCCGCCTTTACCGACCAGAACCCCGAGACGCAGATACTGGTGACCGGTATCAAGGTGATCGACCTGTTAACCCCCTATCGCAAGGGCGGCAAGATCGGTCTCTTCGGCGGTGCGGGCGTGGGCAAAACCGTCTTGATCCAAGAGCTGATCCACAACGTCGCGCAGGAACACGGCGGCTACTCGGTGTTTGCGGGTGTCGGCGAGCGGACACGCGAAGGAACGGCCCTATATCAGGAGATGGGCAGCGCCGGTGTGCTGGACAAGACCGCGATGATCTTCGGCCAGATGAACGAGCCGCCGGGCGCACGTTCGCGCGTGGCTCTCTCGGCCTTGACGGTGGCGGAGCACTTCCGTGACGCTATGCATCAGGATGTGCTGCTCTTTGTGGACAACATCTTCCGTTTCACGCAGGCAGGTTCCGAGGTCTCGGCGCTACTCGGGCGCATCCCTTCCGCTGCTGGATACCAGCCTTCGCTCGGCACCGAAATGGGCGAATTGCAGGAACGCATCACCTCCACCCGCGAAGGTTCGATCACTTCGGTGCAGGCCGTGTACGTGCCGGCTGACGACTACACCGACCCCGCGTCGGCCACCACGTTCGCGCATCTCGACGCCACGACCGAACTGTCGCGCGCGATCGTTGAACAGGGCATCTATCCGGCGGTCGATCCGCTCACATCAAGTTCATCCATGCTTGCGCCGGAGGTGGTTGGCGAGGAACACGCACGCGTCGCGCGCGGTGTGCAAGAGGTGTTGCAGCGGTACAAGGAGCTGCGCGATATCATCGCGATTCTCGGCATGGACGAATTGTCGGCGACCGACAAGCTGGCTGTCGCGCGCGCCCGCAAGATTCAGCGCCTGCTTTCGCAGCCGCTCCATGTGGCCGAGACCTTCACCGGCATGAAGGGTGTCTACGTGAAGCTGGAGGACACGGTGCGCTCGTTCGCGGCGGTGCTGGACGGTAAATGTGATAACGTGCCGGAGCAGGCCTTCTACATGGTCGGCACGATCGAAGATGTGTACGCGAAGGCCGAAACCCTGAAGACGACATGAGAACTTTTCCATTTCGCATCCTGACACCCGGCGGCACGATCGTGGACGGCGACATCACCCACGTGCAGGTGCGCACGCAGATCGGAGCGCTCGGCGTGATGGCGCGTCATGCCCCGATGGTGGTGGCCTGCCCGGCGGGTCTGGTGCGGATCCAGCAGGAAGGTGTCTGGGTCGAGTTCAAAACCGATGACGCGATCCTCACAACCGACGGCGCCGAGGCGGTCCTGCTCACCGCGCATGCGCAACTCTCAGGCATCGCGTGACGGCAACGGTGAATGGACCGGGGGAGGGGAGTGCGTTAGTTGGTAGGGACGGCTCGCCGAGCCGTCCGCGGCGGATGATCAGACTGATCAGCCGGATCGGACCGATCAGTCAGATCAGCCTCACAGCCTCTACTCTGAATAGCACTCCTGACAGATTTTTTAAGCCCATTCTGATAAACAGCATTGACAGGCGCGGTTTGATTATCTAGATTAAACACACGTTTTTTGCCAGAAAAGGTAGATATTTGTTTGTGGCGAGGTAGCTCAGTTGGTAGAGCAGCGGACTGAAAATCCGCGTGTCACCGGTTCGATCCCGGTCCTTGCCACCATTTTTATGCCCCTAACCCTCAACTCTTTATGTTTACGACTTACGGTGCCTTGATCGGGCTTACGATTGCGATTTTCCTCATCATCCGCAAGGTGACCCCGGCCTATGCCCTGATCTTCGGGGCGCTCGCCGGCGGTTTGATCGGTGGCGGCGGACTCACCGATACTGTCGCCGCGATGATCGACGGCACCAAAGCGATGATGCCTTCCGTCCTCCGGATTCTCGCCTCCGGCGTCCTTGTCGGCGCGTTGGTGAAGACCGGGAGCGCGGCGAAGATCGCGGACGCGATCGTCGCCGCGCTGGGTACGCGATTGGCGCTGACTGCGGTCGCCCTGTCGACGATGGTCGTCTGCGCCGTCGGGGTGTTCATCGATATAGCGGTGATCACAGTCGCGCCGGTGGCGCTCGCGGTCGGACGCAAAGCGAAGCTGCCGGTGAGTGCGCTCCTTGTGGCGATGATCGGCGGCGGCAAGGCGGGTAATATCATCTCGCCGAACCCTAACACGATTGCCGCGGCTGATGCCTTCAAAATCGAACTGACCTCGTTGATGGGCGCAAACATCATTCCGGCGATCGCGGCGCTCGTGGTGACGATTCTGCTTTCGATGGTCATGGCCAGACGGGCGGGGTCCGTGGTGACGGAGGCTGCCGAAGACGACGTGGTTTCCGTAACGGATCTGCCTTCGTTTCTGCAGGCGGTGATAGGCCCCCTGACCGTCGTCATCCTGCTCGCGCTCCGCCCGCTCTTCGGCATCGCGGTCGATCCGCTCGTCGCGCTACCTGTGGGAGGTATCGTCTGTAATTTGGTGACCGGCAGGTGGCGTGATACCGTCGCCAACTCCGAGTTCGGCCTTTCGAAGGTGATCGGGGTCTCCATTCTCCTGATCGGCACCGGCACCATTGCCGGAATCGTCAAGGACTCGGGGCTCAACCAAGATATGATCGCGTTGCTCGGCGCCCTGCATCTGCCGACGATGGCGCTCGCGCCGGTTTCCGGCTTTTTGATGGCCGGGGCGACAGCTTCGACCACTGCTGGCGCGACGATCGCCTCGCAGACCTTTTCCGGCACGCTTGTGTCAGCCGGAGTGCCCGCGCTCGCTTCTGCGGCTATGATCCATGCCGGTGCGACGATCATTGATTCCCTGCCGCACGGCAGTTTCTTCCATGCGACCGGCGGCGCGGTCGGGATGTCGGTAAAGGATCGTCTGAAACTGATTCCCTACGAAGCTACAGTCGGTCTTACCTCCACAATTGTCGCGGTCGTGCTGGCCGCGTGTGCGCGATAAGGAAGAGTTTGGTAAACACAGATTGTTTGTGGTGGCGGGATCTGCCGCGTATCGCGACAGGCCGCCGCCCCAGCTTTTAACGGGCTTGGGGACTAAGGTGTGGTAGGACTACCTATACTGGCAGAGTCAGGACAGCAAGTCCTTGAAGCGCGTCAATATGATTTTACAATATGCAGACAGATGTGATAATCATCGGTGCGGGGTCGGCGCGGCGGCTCACGTTCTCCGGTGCGAAGGTGCTTGCCTGTATCGAGATCATGAAGAAGTTTTCAGGCCTTGTGCGCAACGTCGTGCAGTGCCTGAACGACTACGATATCCCGCTTTTGTGCTTTCGCATACCGTGACGGATGTCGAGGGGCGCGAGCATGTGACGGGTGTTAAGGTCTCGGAGGTCGACGACGCGCTCAAGCCGCTGAAAAAGGATCCCGTCCGTGAAGTACTGCCAGTACGGGTTATTGGTTCATCCGGCCAACACGCCTTCATTGCTCGCGTCGGCCATTTGCTTGAGATAGAGCATCCACACCATCATCCCCGCGCTCCCCGGGGGGCCGGTTTAAAAACCGGTAAAAAAAGAGCGGTCTGCACAAGCAGATCGCTCAAAAAAAGCCGGTCAGCCCGCCACCCGGCGTGCCTTGGAGAGCGGTGGAAAAGGTTAACTCCGTAATTAGTTTCGCACTCCATCCGGCCTATTGTTCATGAACACCGCCTATTATCCACAGGCATGTGAGCGGCGGATGAGATTTTTGTTTGTTATCAGTGAAAAATCCTCTGCCTATCTGTTCCGTGCCCGTGCGGCGCGCTCCACCTGTTCGATATAATTCTGGACGTCATCGCGGGGTTTTAGCTCTTGCGCGCGCTTCAGCAGCGGCAGTGCCTCCTGATACCTGCCGTTTTTCACCAGAAGCTGACCGTGGCGCAGACGCGCGTCGCCCTCGAACTTTTCGATGCCCTCTGCCCGCTCGTAGTAGAAGATCGCTTTCTCGACGTCCGATGCCGCATGATGCATGGCAAGCAGGATCAGGGCTTCGCCGTCCAGCGGATCCAGCTTGACGATCTCTTCGAGTATCTTGGCCTGTTCGTCGCTCGCCTCATTGCGTGCGGCCACGAGGCGCGCTTCGAGTTTGAGCATGCGTTTGCGCAAGTCGTCACCCAGCCCGGCATCCGTACGATCCTTGATTTTCTTGAGCAGCCCGGAGGCGGCCGGATAGGCCGAGCGGCTGACGAGCACCTCCGCGTTGCGGAGTTGACGCGCGATGTCGGGCGTTTCCTCGCGTGCCATGGCGCGGCTGTAGGCGTCGGCCGCCTGATCGGCATAGCCTTCATTCACATAGATGTCTCCCAGCGTGTGCAACGCCGCGACCGGAGCGTCACCGGTCAGATCAAGCACTTCATAGATCTCGGCGGCTTTCATCGGCTGTTTCAGTCCGAGGTAGGCGTTAGCCTGCAAGAGCAGGTAGTCCGACTTGCCGGGTTCTTTTCGCAGCAACTCGTCGCACATCGCGATGGCTTCGCCATACTTCTGCTGTCTGAAGAGCGTGCGGCATAGTCCCAGCTTCCAGTCGAGGGTCTTGGGCTGGAGCATCATGGCCAAGCGATAGGCGCTCTCGGCGGAGACATACTGTTCGGTCGTTGCGTAGGCATAGGCGAGCAATCCGTACGTCAGGCCGTCGTTCGCGCCCAGCTCGATGCATTTGGAAAGCGGTTCAAGCGCCGCGTCAAACTCACCCAGCCGGATCAAGATCAGCCCCTTGTTTTTATAGGCGCGCTGGAAGCTCGGGAACTTCTCGATGGCTGCGGAGTAACACGTCAAAGCGTTTGTCAAACGGTCTTCCTGGAAATGGATGTTGGCGAGGGTGAAGTCGAACACCGCGCTTGAGGCGTCGTTTGTGTTTTTTTCGAGAAGCGAGACAACCTCGTCGGTACCTTTGTCGGAACTCATCAATTTTATCACCTTTTCCATCACCTTTTTCTCGACGACCGTTATTTGCGGCTCGATTTCGGCGCGCATACCGTATGACCCCATAAACGACTTCTGGAAAGTCGGATCGCGCCAGAAGGTCTCCGGGTTTTGGATCAGTTCGTCCGCTTGGGCGCAAGTTACGGCTAGGGTTGCGGCTAGTGTCAGGCAGGTCAGTCTCATGGTTATCTCCTTAGAGTGCGAAAGTGATTGGTACGCGCATGCGGAAAGGCACAGGCTGTCCGTTTTTCTTGCCGGCCTCGAAACGCCAGCGTTTTACGGCAGTCAGCGCGGGCGTGTTGAATGCGGGGTTGTCGGTTTTCTGGACTTTTGGTGATACCACGCGGCCGTCCTTGTCCACAATGAAAAGAACGTAAACGGTTCCCTGAATTTTTTTCTTTTTCATCTCGGGCGGATACTGCGGCGCGGGTTGCATAATGACGCGGGGTGCTTGGTCGAGGTCGGCGAGCGAGAAAACATCATCGTGCGCCTGCGCGGTGGCTTCACCCGCACCGGCGGTTGCGAGCTTGACCGCGAAATCGCCGCCCACGCCGTCGCCCATGCCCGGGTTGAGAGCCAATTCCAATTGCGCGAGGTCAAGTGGCGGAGCATTTTCCGTCAGTTCCGGCGGCGGCGGCTCCTCCTCCTCTGGCGGCGGTGTCTCTTTTTTTTCCTCGACGACCGGAGGAGGCGGCGGCGCCTCGACCGTGTCGATATTCACGAGTTTGAGGTCTGCCTTTTTCTCCTGATGGCCGATGTCTTGCAGGACGGGGAGCAACAGGAACAGGCCGACCGTCAGTAGCGCGCCTACGATGAAGGTGCCGCCGGAAATGAAGAAGCGCCCGAACGGGTCGCCGCCTGACCGGTTATTCTGACCGAACCTTGTCACGTTCCCGATGACTCCTTGCGTGTGGCCAGGCTGACCTTTTCAGCGCCGCCCAATTTGGCTTCGTCGATCACACGCACCAGCAGTCCGGACGGCACATTTTGATCGGCCTGGATGATCACCGGGACCTGCTCCTTTTCCAGCATGCGCTTGACGACGGTCTGTACGCCGCCGACACCGATCTCTTGCCCTCCGTAGACCACCTCGCCTTTGGCCGTGATGGCCAGCAGCACGCTGTTCTTCTCAAGGTGGACAGAAGATGCGGCCTGCGGCTTGTCAACTTCCACACCGGTCTCATCGACAAAGGTTGTCGTCACAATGAAGAAGATCAATAGGATAAAAACGCAGTCGATAAGCGGCGACATGTCGATGCCGGCCGACTCCTCGTCGTCACTTCCTGAATTTCTGAATCTGCTCATAAGCCTCCACCCTTTGTTTCATTTCGTTATGCCGTTTCGGCCTGACGTTTTTGGAATTCGCGCATGCACAATGTTTCAACATGCATCACAACTTTCTCGTAGCGCTGGTGCTGCCGGTTCAGAAAAAACAGGATGAACACCCCGGTGAGAGCGAGAACCAGGCCCGTCTCGGTCGTGATGAGAGCCTCCGATATGCCCTTGGAGATAACGCTCATGGTTTTTTCGCCTCCGCCACCCTGCGCCAGGCCATCGAACGTGACCAGCATGCCTGTGACTGTGCCCAAAAGCCCAAGGAGCGGCGCGACCGCCACACAGACCTTCATGATCTGAACGTTGCGCGTGAAAGGGCTGATCGTCACTGATTGGACGAGCGCGAAGTACGATTCCAGCTCTTGGAGAGTCTTACATTGCATGGCCTCGTGAATCAACCGCTGCACCGGCCCCCTCGGTTTATCGGGATGTTTCTGCAACCTCTGCCACGCGCGCTGCGGCGATTTTCGCGCGCCGAGCAGAAGGAGTCGAAGCATGGTGCTGAGTCCGAGGGGATACATGATGAGCCCTGTCAGCGCCAACGGCACCATCGCCCAGCCTCCCGCAATCCAGACGGGCCACGCCGGTTCAAGCCACGACTTGAGCAGGGGCGGCAGGTGGCTCTCCAAAAAGATCTGGATGGTTTCGGCAGTCATAGGTTATCTGTTGTTCCTGTTTTCAAACTTTGCCGACCTCACTCATGAACCTGACCGCGACCTGTTCCATCTTGTCCGCAATCCCCTTGGCTTTGCGTGACAGGAACGAATGCATCAAGACACAGGGGATCGCCACATACAACCCGTACTCCGTCGTGATGAGCGCCTCGGAAATGCCCGATGAAAGCAACTTGACATCACCGGATCCGAAAACCGTCATGAGGTTGAAAGTGGCGATGATGCCGGTGACCGTGCCGAGCAGACCGAGCAGCGGCGCGCAGGCCGCCGTAACAGCCACGAACGGCAGGAACCGGTTGAGGCTGGTTTTGGCTTCCAGCATTTTCTCGAACATTGCCTCCTCAATCAGTTCCCGCGGCTGGTCGAGCACTTCCGCGCCGGCACGCAGCATCCGCCCCGCCATCCCCTTCATCTTCTGGGTCAGCGCCACCGCTCGCTCTTTGTCGTTCGCGCGTACGGCAGTGAACAGTCCCGCCAAGGCCTTGGCAGACGGCAAACGGACACACGCGAGCCAGAGCCATTTCAGGACGACGACTACCGCAGCACAGCAGAGCAGAAGCAGGATCGGCCACATCACCGCGCCGCCCTTCAGGAAGTGTTCCACCACGGTCTCCTTGGTCTCCTCGATCTTGCGGGCGTTGCCGAGCGAGGCGTCGAAAGGGATGCTCCCTTCGTCTTTTTCCACGGTCGTTTTGGTCATCTCGTTCAGAACCGGGTCTGAACAGCTTTCCACGACCGGGATGAGCGAGCCCACGCGTTGGCTGGCGATGCCCGCCAGAGACCCGTCATCCGAGGCGAAATAGGCGACCGGGCCGAGGAGCAGGAAACGCCCCTGCCTGACGACGCCGTCTTCGGCCGATGCGCCTCCCTGGAATTTCAAGCCTCCCGGCATCTCCTCCAGCCGCGCCATGCTTACGAGCATCAGGCGCAACTGCGCGTCGAAGGCCTCAACCGGATCGGTGGACAGCTTTTCCTGGGCGCTCCGGGCTTCCCCGACGATCTCTTTGTAGCTCTCCAATTCGGAGATATGCAACCGTGTCTCAAAGTTGCGTGCGTATTCACTCAGCAGACTGGCAAGATAATTGCGCTCCGTTTCCCGTCCTTTGATCTCATTGCGCAGAGCCGCCATCTCTAATGCGCTGTTGTCCGATTGCCGCTTGACGGCATCGTACTCGCGCCGCAGCTCGCTGAGCGACTGCTCCGCTGCGGAGAGCGCTTGCGTCAGCGGGATTTTTTCGTCCGCGATCCGCTTGCGCAGCTCGGACAACCGCGCCGTTGAGGCGGTAAGTCTTGCTTGCATCGCCTCTGCCGCGCTTGCCGCGCTATTCATGCTTTCCTGGGCAACTGCGGCGAGGGCCGCCAGCATGCCCGCCAACCCGACGGTGAACGCAGATTTCATTCGTTTCTCCACGATTTTGAAATTCATTTGTTTGCTCTCACTTAACTTTGACGGGAAGCGGGACATAGGCCGCGGGTGACTCGCCGCGGTAGATTGACAGCACGAGCGACACGGGGTCGACCAGATCGTTGTTCTCTTCCCACTCCCAACCGCGCTCGCCAGCAAAGCCCACTCCCGCCACGCCGCTCTTCTCGTTCACGTAGTAGGCCTGCGCAAGGCCGATGTAAAGCACCGAGACCTCGACTTTGCGGCCGTCGGCAAGCTGCCGCATTTCGCCCGAAACAGAGATTTCGCGCGCCGCCTTGTTGAGTTCATTCAATGTGCCCACCACATTCTGATACCGCTCGGAAAGCGTCAGCCTGCAATCTTTCGGATTGGTCGGTATGCGCTGGGTCAGCGGATCGACCCGCAAACGGACCGGCTCCGGCGTGCGGGGAAGCATGGCCAGCGTGCGGAGTTCAAGCTGTTTGATATCATCGGCCAAACTTTTCGTTCCGGCCTTGACCACCTCGTTCTGCGCCTTCAACTCAGCCGTTTTTGTTTCCGCTTCGTGCATGTCCTTTTTTGTCTGGGCGATGCGCTCTTTGAGCGCTTCGGCTTCCCGGCGGACAAGATCGATCCGCTCCTGAAGCACTTCTTTGCCAACGCGCCAGTCCTGCTCTTCTTTTGTTATCAGGCGTTCTGTCTCCAGCCATTTCTCGATGCTCTGTTTGGCTGCCTCCAGATCCTCTTGCGCCCATGCGGCGCACGCCGCAAGTGCCAGCATCAGACATATCATCTGTCTCATTTTCATCCCTTTCCTTTCAAATCAGTCTTCACCACTCGCATCCCAGCGACATGCCATAGATGCGGCCGATATTGTATTTCGTGTTCGGAATGTCTCTGTAAGGCGTGCGGTAAATGGTCTCGATTTCCGGATCTAACAGATTCTTGATCTCCACGCCCAAGCGCCAGACTTTTGCAAACTTGAACCCGATGATCAGATCCAACGAGCCGACCGGTTTTTCAACGATGCTGGGGACATAGGTGTCGCTCGTCGCGGTATCTCCTGAAACGTAGGTTTCCCCCTTCAGGTTGTAAAACAGGCCCACGCTCAGCCCCATTTCTTCATGTTCAAACATCAGATTCACATTGCCGAGGATCTCCGATTCTCCGTCCATCGGACGCGAGTCGTCAAAGACCTCCGCTTTAATCAACGTCGCGCGGATGTCTTTAGGATATTTCACCTCGGAATCTTGCAGCGTCAGATTCCCGCCGACCGAAAACGGACTGAGTTGCGACCAGATGAAGCCGAGACCTTTGCGCGCTTCGAACTCAATGCCTTTGATTTCCGCATCGCCGTAGTTCTCGGGATAAATGTAATCGATAAAACCCGCGCCTGTGTCGCGCCGCGTGGAGTACTGGATCGGATCGGCGATGGTCTTGTAAAAAACACTGGCTGCGATCAGATCCGTCGAGTTGCCGGGACGCCACTCCACACGTGCGTCGTAGTTGTCCAGTTCCGACATGGTCAAGTCCGGGTTGCCGAGGAAAACCCGTGATGCGTCGTAATCGCGATAGAGCACTGGCGTGATCTCCTTGAATGTCGGGCGCGCGATCGTCTTGCCGTAAGTCAAACGGAGGCTGAAGTCTTCCAGCGGTTTCACATTCAATGAAACAGCCGGCAAGACATCGACTTGGTCGATCTCCGCATCCGCCTCTTTCGGTTTGACATCCGGGCGGGCGCCGATTCTGCCCGCGTTGGCCTTTTCAAAATCGTTTTGCGCGTTTTTCTCCGTGATGAGGTAGTTCAGGACGATTGTGTCCGAGACAGGCGATCTAATCGTGGTTTCCATGAGCGTGCTCTCAACCCGCGCACCGCCTATCAGTTCAAGCCATTCCGGCAACGGCACCTTGAGCATGCCGTAGTATGCGGTCAGTTCTTGGAGCCCGTCATACTCGATACTGGCCGGGGTGAGGTTTTCCGGCAGCTTGATCCCGTCCAGCTTGCCGAACGAGCGGTAGTCATACTCGTTCACTGCATCCAGCGTCATCGTGGCCGGCACGTCGACCGCATAGACCCGGTTCCGGTAAGTCCGGTCCATGAAATCCCCGAACAATCCGCCTTTGGCATAGCCGTCGTTCTCCAGAACCGTGAAAGGCACTTTCAGGTTAGCCTGCCCCTGCCAGGCATCTTCACGCGTGTCCTGCCAGCGGCGTTCGAAGGAGTCGATCTCCCATCCGCTTTTCGTAACGTCTTGTTTCGCTCGGATTTGCTGGAGCTGGGCTGGCGTCAATGTTTCAACCACATCAGCGTAATGCTTGACAATGTCGCGGTTATAAGCGTAATTGCCGATAATGTTCCGCCTGTCGGGCTCGATGCTTTCCGCCATGTTGTAAGCGCCTGTCCAATCCAGTTCCGTATCATTCAATAAAGGCAACGTGTGCTTGCCCGTGAGCTGCAGGCTGCCATTGGCATTCTCCGTATACTGCATGATGGAGCTGAACGTGCGCGTCCGGCTGTAGGATTGCGACTCGCCGTATATTTTTTTTCTGCTGCCGCGTCCGACGGAAAGCTCGTTGGTCGTGGCGCTCATTGCGCCCCTAGGGCCGTGGCGCACATCCACCACGTCAAGGGACTGGTGCGAATAAATCCCAGTGAGCTTGATCTCGTTGAGTTCGTTTTTTGCCCCGAGGGTCAATCCCATGCTCCAAAGCTGCTCATCCGTCGACGTTTCAACAGATGTGGTGAAGTCTTTCAAAGGTTTCGTTTTCTTCGCAGACTGGTTCGGTATCATCCCGAATTTGTAGCCATTCCTGTACTTGTATTTTTGACTGTACGAGCCTGTTAAAAGCCCCCCCAGACGCCACTCTCCCACATCGGCCGCGTCACCCACGGCAAACTTGAACCCGTGGTTCCACGGGGGGGACTTCGACTTAAGCGCGGAGCTGTACTTCTCGTCCGCGACCGTCTTGCCTCTTTTCTCATCTATCTTACGTGGCAGCGAGTGCGTGCCGCGCGGATTCCCCATTGAACTGGAATCCCAGAAGCGCAGACTGCCGACACCGCGCATGCCGCCGAAATCATTGCCCCCGCCCCGGTAGGTCTTGAAGTCGTTCTGGCCCGTGGCGTTCGAGTCGTATTCCGTCGAGACGCTCATCGAGAGTACCGGGCCGTCCGGCACGCTCTTGGTGATGATGTTGATGCCGCCGCTGGCGTCGCCCTGCTGGTCGGGCATGAAGGTTTTTGTCACCTGGATGCTCTCGATGATCGACGAAGGGAACTGGTCCATGTGGACCGCCCGCTTGTCTTTGTCGGCTGTCGGCATGCGGACGCCGTTGAGCAGCGTCGCGGTGTAGCGGTCTCCCAGCCCCCGGATCACGGCGTATTTCCCGTCCTGGACAGTCGCCCCCGTCACCATCTTGAGCGCGGCGGCGGCCGTGCCGGCGCCGGCCTTCGACATCATGTCCGCTCCGACCGCGTCCATCAGACCGCTGTGCTGCGCGCGGATCTCCAACAACTGGAGGCTCGATCCTCCGCCTCCTAAGTCGATATCTCTGACCACAAATTCATCCATGTCGGTGAAGGCGCCGTTCAAGCGCACTTCCTCCGACTTGGCCTCTCCGGGAATGACGGCCACGCGGCTCAAGACTCTCCTCTCAAAGCCGGGCGCGCTGACCACAAGGGTGTAGGATCCGCCCGGCAACGTGTCGAACAAAACATTGCCGTCCTCATCGGTCAACAGTCTCTTTTCGGCTTCCAGAACCTGCACGGTCACCCCGGCAACCGGCACGTCCCAATCCTGGTCGATCACGCGGACGCGCAAGGCACCGGGTGTGGTGTCCTGGGCCAAAACGCCGGCAGCACACCAAAGGCTACCGAAAATAAGCAGGCAGGCTTTCGCCAGACGGACGGACCGGTTCCGTCTGCTAAGTGAAGAAGAAGAAGGTGAATCGTTCATGGGTTATTCAGGTCTGACCGTTCCTGTTTGTGGGGGAGTGTGCGGGAATTCTGTTAATTAATAATGAGCGTTTTGTTTGGTTTGTGTTAAATCTTCGCCTGCAACCTAAAGGTTGCGAGGCTGTGAGGCTGTGAGGTGGTAAGGCTGTGAGACTGTGAGACTGTGAGGCTGTGAGGTGGTAAGGCTGTGAGGTGGTGAGGTTGTGAGGCAGTGAGACTGTGAGGTGGTGAGGCTGTGAGGCGGTAAGGCTGTAAGGCAGTGAGGGTGTGAGACTGTGAGGTTGCGAGGCTGTGAGGCTGTGAGGTTGTGAGAGAACTCAACTCCGCATCCGTTCGCTCCGCCGCCTTCCCGAACAGCCTTAACCCCTTACAACCTTAACCCCCGATGCGGGCGGAGCCCGCAACCCGAAAGGCTGTGAGGGTGTATTGACGTGATTGTTGTGCCGCGCACGGCGCGGCAGAAAAATTTGGAGTGCGGTGACAAGAGCCGCGCTACGCGCGGGTCGCGGCACCGCTTTCCATCCGTGCATAACGCGGAGCATGGCGGCGTGAACGCCACCGGACGAGCAGACGCGCGTCCCGGTGCTCAAAAAGCGGCGTCGCGCGGGATACCGCTTGCCGCCGCACTCCAGATCCGCTCGCCAGACTTGCGGGGCAAGCGTCTGCTTGACCGGCAGCTTTTACACTCGTCATTGCGATCCACTGCGTGGTCGCAATAAGCACTAATGCACTAATGCACTAAAAAAAAACGTCCCGCAGTTGCGCGGGACGTTTTTCTTTTGAAGTCGCGTTAGTCCGAACTATTGCACCTTCACCAGTTGATAGAACCTCGAATCATCCGCATGTTGTCCCGGTGTCACACCGATGATGTCGGTCAGGTTCACCGTCACAGGCCCGCTTTCGATGGCCACCGTGAAGGTCTTCACAGCCTCCCAAGCCCCTTCGGTCAGGCTGGCCCTATACTGCAACTGATACAGGCCCGCTTCCGTGATTTCGTAGGTCAGCACGGGGCTGGTCTGGATGTCCTGAGCTGCGACGCCCGTGCCGGTAGTATACGTCACTCCGTTGTCCTCGTAGACAATCCCGTTCACGCCGTTGGTCACGACGGTCACGATCGTGTTCGTGACATAGACCGTGTTGTCCACCAGCGGCTCGACCTCCTGCGGGTGTGTTTTCGCAGCCTCACCGAAGGCTCCCAGGGTCGCGATCGTGGTCCAGCCCTTCGCCCAGTTGTTAGACGGGCCGAACGCGCCGCGGTAGGCGGTCGGCGTGATCCAACTGTCGGGGATGTACATGGCGCCCGTCTCCGCATCGTTCGCGGCGCGCGGGTCGATCTCGGTGATATCGTACGCGGCAGTGGTCATGCCTGGCCCCTTCACGACCTGAGTACGATAGCGCCGTTTGATGGGCATGAGGTTGTATTCGTCCGCGTCGGCGGTGTTGCCGCCAGAGTAACTGTACAGGCTGACAACATTGCCCTCCGAATCCAGCTCCCAGTCGCTGTAGAGCGCTAAGTTGTCGCTGACGTTCGGTCCTCCGCCAGCTTTAACGGTGATCCACGGATAGGCAGTCCTCAGATTCGAAGAACCCTGCTCGGTCGGATAAAGTCCTAACGGAATGTTCCAGAAGACCGACCCGCGGAGGCACGCCTGATTGCCGGGCACCTGCGCCTGATAGAAGTATTCGGGGCCCACGCGATCACCAGCCGCATTATAAGCCTTCCACTGCGGAAAGTTATCCGCAATATTGGGGGTTTCGAAACGGTCAGTCACGTTCATTCGGATTCCGCTTCCCACGATGTCCGTGCGGTTCTCGATGAAGGTGGCCTTGCTGCCGAAATCCATGAACACGCTGTTGTAGATCTGCGGCGAGGCGTTGTCGCGCATCGAAATGGCCGCGTTCCGTTTGGTACTGTCGACGTAATCCGCGCCAACCAGAGTGATGTTGGCCCAGAGGGAGGCCGAGAAGAGCATCGCCCCGCCTGGCGCGTCCTTTTCGAACCCGTCCATCTCCATGCCTTTGTCGGAGCAGCCGGACTCGATCTTCGAGCCGCCCAGGTTGCGCTGCACGCCGAACAGGAACTGGTTTTTGCCGCGGAACCCGGCGTCGCTGTCAAAGGTGTCGTCGCCCGCACCCCAGACCACCAGATATTTCGCGTTGACCGTCCCGCCGAACCACTCGATGCCGTCATCCTGGTTGTTGTACACCTCGATGTGGTCCAGTTCCGTGCCGCGGCCGACGCCGTACAGGGTGAGGCCGTTGATTTCCTTGGTGTCCTCTGTGGTGATAGCGCCGCCGTAGCGGATTTGGACATATCTGACCACGCCGCTGGAGTCGTCATCATCGTTGCCGCCGCCCACGACGCCCAAACCTTGAGCAACGCCCTCTACATTGATCGTCACCGAGCCCAAATCGGTATAATCCTTATTATCCCAGTTCACAAACGCCTTGCCGCACAACACCAGCCCGCCCCATGCGCCATGGAGGTCCCCGATTTTGCCGTAGTCGTATGCCTGATTGTTGTGGGTCGTGGGAACGTTTGACCCGTTACGATACATCCAAGTGCGGGTGACCGACGAGCCCCATTGTCCCTTCCACGGGAAGTGGTTGTCCCACTGGTCCGTCATCACGATCGGGTTGGTGGCCGTGCCGTTGGCGTAAATCTTGCCGCCGCGCTCGACGATCAGCGACCCCGGACGATAATCGACTCCTGTCGTCACTTCGTTGGCGCCGCGGATAACCGTGCCGGCTTCGATGTTCAGGACTGCGCCGTCACCGACCAGAACGGTGCCCTTCAAGAGGTACTCGTTGGTGGATACCCAGTTATGGGTGCCGCTCAACTCGTACACTGCGGCGGCCCGCGTCGTAGTGTTGGTGTATGAGCCGTCAATCGTGACAAGCGCTGCCTGCGCAGCGCCCACCAGCGTGAATACGGATACCAGACCCGTAAACATTCTTTTTGTGCATTTCATGGATCACTCCTTTGTTGGCTTTCCTGCCCGGTCCGGATCCGCCGCACCGAATCACCGCCCACCCGGGCAGCAACGAACAGCGTGGGAAAGCTTCCCGCCGTTCTTTTACGTACTGTTCCACAGGCTCCGGTGAGGTTGCGTTCCTTCACTCTGGTGTTCTGTGAAAACGGCATAACATTAGCGGATGTGTGTATGCGTAATATCAGGATTTAGTTAAATTTTGGTTAAATCGTTTGCAACGGCTCTCGCGATGTCAGCGGCCTGTTCCAAAGTCACAGGCTCAAGTGTGCCCCCTGTGCCGGCCCCGATCAAATGGAGCCGCCAAACCGCGTGGAACAGGAGAGGGGTCGGGAGATTGCCGCCTCCATGTGGCTTTCGAGTCGGCGAGGCGCGTGAAGACGTTCCATCAGTTGTAGATCAGGGCGACCATGCGGGCGATGATGCGGCAGCGCCAACACATATGGCTGGTGCTGGAGAAGTCACGGATGCTCGCCTTGGTATCGTGCGCGATCCGATTCCGCAGTCCCGCAGGAAACCACTGTCGATGTGAAAGCAAAAGCGGACTGCTTGAAATGGGGCTGTCGGGATGCTTTTCTGCCGATGGTTATTGGGCAATCAGCATTCTGGCTACCCCCCTAGAGGGGCACCGCCGGTGTGGATATCCGGCCATTGGCGTGCGGTTCCATCCCGAGGCCCTGATCTTAAGGCATGGGCGCACCGAATTCCTGCCGTTATTTAGCGGAGAGTTTCTGGAAAATGAAGTCCGTAAAAACGGCGGAAAAATTACGGGAATATTTGGCTCATACATTCCAAAGTGATGCCGGTGCGGACATCGCCGATGGCGGCTGGAAAGGCGAAGCGCACCTTGCCGCCCGCCTTTTTCTTGTCGTGCTGCATTGCAGCCTGCACCGCCTTTACGTCAATGTCTGGAGGCACGGATACCGGCAAGCCCAATGACGCGAAGACCTCAGCCAGCTTTTCCGAGAGTCCGGGCTGCGCTAAACCAAGCTTCTCCGCCAATCTTGCCTCCAAGACCGTGCCGATAGCCACAGCCTCGCCGTGCTGGATCGTGAAACCGCTGGCCTGTTCGATGCCGTGGCCGATCGTGTGGCCGAGATTCAAAGCCGAACGTCGGCCTTTTTCAAAGGGGTCTTCGCGGATGATGTTGATTTTGACCGCCATGGCGCGCGCCACAAAGGCCGCTAACCAATCCGCTTCTTTCAGCCACGCGCACTGGTCATGCGCCGCCGCCTCGCGGCAGCAGGCGAAACGCGGCAATAGGTCAAACAGCCCCGGATCGCCGATGACCGCGTGTTTGACGACTTCGGCCATTCCGCAGCGTAGCTCGCGCGCTGGCAGGGTGGCCAAGGCCGCAGTGTCAGCCAACACTAGGGATGGCGGGTGAAACGCGCCGATCAGGTTCTTGCCCTCAGGCAGATCCGCGCCGGTTTTGCCGCCGATCCCGGAATCGACCATGGCCAGCAAGGTGGTGGGCAGGCTGATCCAGCGCACGCCGCGCAACCATGTCGCCGCCGCGAATCCGGTCAGATCGCCAACCACGCCGCCGCCCAGCGCGATCACGGTGTCGCCGCGCTCGATGCCGGCCTTGAGAAAAGCCGACCAGAGCGTCGTGAGCGTGGTGACGGTCTTGTGCGCCTCGCCAGCCGGTATGCTTGTTAGCGACACCTCTATGCCTTGAGCGCGCAAGGATGTTGCGGCCTGTTCGCCGTACAGCGGCAGGGTGTTGGTGTCGCCCACGATCACCGTCCGCCTGCCGCACTCCATCGCTTTGAAAAAAGCGCCGAGGCGGTCGAGCAGGTTGTTGCCGACACGCACGAAATAGGGCGCGCCCATTCCGGAAACCCGGTAAATCCCCAGCGCGGCCTGCGCGACATCAGCGGTCTGTTCCGGCGGAAGGTCAGAGACTTGCACACGTCGTGCGAATGAGGCATAGTGACCGGCGCGTTCCGCGAGCAGTTGCGCGACAGGTTTTCCTGTCGATGGTTTTTTCCCCGAGCCGGTATCCGCGTCGGTTTGCAGCAGCGGGCGCACTCCCGGCGCACGTGCCACACGCGCTTCAAGCGTGGCCGCGTCTGCCTCGAAACAGAGGATCTCGCCGGCGGCCTCGGCCATGGCGCGGTTTTCCGGTTTCAACAGTGCGCCTCCGCCCAAACCGATTACGGCAACCGCGCCGTCAATGGCTCGCGCCAGCTCTGCGCTTTCCAGAGCACGGAAAGCCGGTTCGCCGTCTGCGGCGAAGATCTCTCGGATTTTTTTACCTGCCGCAGTTTCGATCGCATCGTCAAGATCAACAAAAGGCAGGTCAAGGCGGTGCGCTATGATGCGTCCGATTGTGGATTTGCCACTGCCCGGAGGTCCGTATAAGAAAATATGCATGGCGAGTAGGGGTGAGAGGTTATCGGCTAGGGCCAGAAGAGGTGCGGCTTGCCGGACATGCGTACGCATTCGAACGTGGCGCGTCTGAGCGCGTCGAAACGGGGCTTCATCTCGGCGATGCTGTCCCCGCCGAGCTTTTCGATCAGCGCGTCGGCCAGCACTATGGCCACCACTGACTCGAGCACGATCACGGCGCGCGGCACGGGGCAGACATCGGAGCGCTCATATTGTGAGCGCGCGGCTTGGCCGGTCGCGAGATCGACGCTCTCCTGTCCCTGCAGTGTGGTGGGGATTGGTTTCATGGCGGCGTTCAACCAGACGGTATTACCGTTGGATATGCCGCCCTCGATGCCGCCGCAAGTGTTGCTATTGCGTTCAAAACCATGCGGGCCGGGACAGATGGCGTCCTGGGCGCTGGTGCCTTGCGCAGAGGTGTTCCTGAAAGCGTCACCGATCTCCACACCTTTGATGGCGGGCACGCCTAGAATAGCTTGGCCTAGTCGCGCGTCAAGCCGACGATCCCAGTTGACATGCGATCCCAATCCCGGCGGTAATCCCAACGCAGCGATCGCTATGATGCCGCCGAGGGTCTGGCCTTCGGCGCGGGCGGTCTCGATCAGTTGTCCCATCTCCTGTGCGGCGGCGGGGTCGGGGCATTGCAACGCCGAGTTATGTGCGCGGGCGATGCGGTCTGCAAAAGAGATGCCGGAGAGGTCGGCGGTTTTACCGCCGATGGCCGCCACGTAGCCGCCGATTTTAATGCCGAAAGTTGATAGCAGTGCGCGGCAGACCGCGCCGACAGCCACGCGCGCGGCGGTTTCGCGTGCCGAGGCGCGTTCCAGCGACGGGCGGATGTCGTCATAGCCGTATTTGACTGCGGCGGCGAGGTCGGCGTGGCCGGGGCGCGGGATAGTGTAGGCTGGTATCTCGCGGCCTTTCCAGTTGGCGTGGTCGAGGTTGGTGATCTGCAGAGCCAGCGGCGCACCAGTGGTCACGCCCTCCATCACGCCCGCGAGAATCACGGCGCGGTCTTTTTCGATGGCCATGCGCTCACCTGCGCCTGCTGTGATCTGGCGGCGCGTCAGATCGGCGGCGATGGTCGCCTCGTCCAAGGCGAGACCGGCCGGCATACCTTCCAGAATCGCGGTCAGTGCGGGGCCGTGTGATTCGCCCGCAGTCAAATAACGTAATGGCATAGCGTTAATCCGTTTCTTTGAAAAGATGCGCCCATTTTACCCTCATGCGGCTGATGATTCAATGGTGAACACTCTCAGCTTAGAGGGCGAAGCGTTTTGTGATGGAGAGGGCTGCAAAGAGGCGGGGCAGCTCGGCTTCGGCGGTTTGGCGGATATCGGCGTATGCGTCAAGGTAGATCTTGAGAACCTCAAGCGCGTCTTCCCCCATCTCCCGGCTGGTGAAAAGCTCCTTATGTGGTTCGGTGAAAGCCAGGCCGAGTTGGATGGCGCCGGAGGGCAGGGCCGCGCCGGTGTCGAAGTTACTGAGGAGCAGACGCCGCTTGTGGTTGCGCCTCGTGCCGCATGCGTCCAGGAACCATGTGGGCGAAGATCTGGTGTCGGCGTTCAGCAGGCGCATGAGCTTGCGCTCGATCCGCCATAACCTGACGAGCGTTTTTTCGGGGATGTTGAGGGTGCGGAGCGCGATCACGGTTTCGAGAAAGGCCAGATATGCGTCGGAGTAGCCCGCGCTTTTGAACACCGGCAGCTTGAAACTGCGCTGCAGTCCGCGCAGGTGGAGTACGGGCCGGTTCAGTTTTTCAGCCATTTCCGCGAGGGTGTGCATGGAACGTCTCCTTTTGTGTTGTTCCTTGTGATTCAAGGATCGCTAACATCTTACACCGGATCGCCCGCGCAGGTCAAACCGGAGTTTGGCTGAAAAATGCCGAATGTTCTTGATGTGTACAGCGCTATTCTGTAATTGTAAATCTGCATATCTGGAAAAGCTTTGCGGAAAGACAACTTTATCCAGAATGCGTTGTGCGTGAGGAGGAAAGTTCATCACCATGAGCTATATAGAAGACCAACGACGACGGGCTGTAGCTGCCCGAGATGCGTTATTCAATGACCCGGGAACCGGCCTCTTCTTAGGTAAACAGCGAGATTTCGTGCTCAAAGGCGCGCGTCATCTGCCCGACACGGAATCATGGTTGAACTACTTGAAGGCAAGATACCGGTGAAAAACCGCACAACCGGCAAAGCCAGCTTATTGCCGGAAGGCCCGGATAGGAGGGTGATGTATTAGCGTGACATACTTAGCGCCATGGTGGTGGATGGGAGTTGCGGCAGTTGTGTCGTCCGGATGTGCGACACACTCGGCCACGCGGCTCCATCGTGTTCTCGATCACGAAATCAATCGCGAGGTAACCAGTGTGCCGAACTTTCGGTGCACAGTCGGGGCGCACCGCGGTTCATCGGTCAAACACATGGAGAATACTCTGGCAGCGCTACTTGCCGCCGAGCGCGATCCGCAGTATGCCTTTGTTGAGTTTGATGTTCAGTTTACTAAAGATCGCCAAATCGTTCTGTTTCACGACCAGACTCTGCTTCGCACTTACGGCAAGTTTACTTCGGTCGACAATGCAACCTATGATGAACTGGTCGACTTGACGGGCGGGGATATTGCCCGTTACGAAGACGCGATTTCGATAATCACCAAACCTGTCAATGTGGAGATCAAATCGCAGGGTGATGATAACGAAGACCAACTGCTGGCAGATACCATCATAGCCGACTTGCGGGCTCGCGGACGCGACCGCCATGTAATGATAAGCTCCATTTCATCTGAGGTCATCCGCTACATCAACAAGTGTTACCCCGAAATGCCAACCGGACTTATTTTCTGGCTCACAGCCTCAACCTATATACACTGGGATTTGCTTACAGAGTCTCTTTTCGACAAAGTCCGCGAGGTTCAGGCCGACTACCTGATGCTGTACGTTGCCAATCTCCGTAACATCGAGAACCTGCTGGAACTTAAACCAAAGAACACAAACGTCATATTCTGGGATTTTGATGACAGGATGTATCTGGTACACCAAGGTTTTACTGACCGGTTGTGGGTGCGCCGCTTCGTCAGGCGGCAATGGTGGTGAAAGAACTAGGTAATAAGTAAAAGGAGGTTCGGAATGATGCAGGAGAGTGTTATAACGCGGCGCGGATTTATGCGAGGGGCGGTTATAGCCGGGGGGGCGGCGGCCTTGGGCGGATGTAGCAGCATGCGGGCAACTGGCAGGTTGCGTAAAAGCGGCGAGATGCTGCGTCTGGGCGTGATCGGGGCTGGCGGACAGGGCGTGGCCAACTGGTCGCAGATGTTAGCGTGCGGCAACGTGCGTGTGGTGGCGATGTGCGACACCGACGCGACGATGCTGGAAAACGCCAAAGGCTGGTACCGCGAAAAGGGGCTCAAGGCGGATTTCAACACCTATGCGGACTACCGCAAACTGTTAGAAAATGAGCGGGAACTGGACGCGATTCTGGTGGCAACACCGGATCACACGCACGCGCCTGCCGCGATTCAGGCCATGAAGCGCGGTTGCCACGTTTATGTCGAGAAGCCGCTGGTGCGTACCATCTGGGAGGCGCGTTATTTCAGGAAGGTTGCCAAAGAGTATGGCGTAATCACGCAGATGGGTAACCACGGCAGCGCCTTGGACGGTCTGCGCCGCGGCGTGGAGGTACTGCGTTCCGGTGTGCTGGGCAATGTGACCGAGGTGCATGTCTGGACCAACCGTCCTGAAATTTCGCCGGGCAACACTTGGGGCTGGAAGCAGCCGCTCAAGCGTCCGCAAGGTTCGGATCCGATCCCGCCTGAACTCAGTTGGGATCTCTGGCTGGGAACCTCACCGGCACGGCCTTTCAAGAAAGGCGTGTATCACCGCATCATGTGGCGCGCTTTTTATGACTTCGGCACGGGGGCCTTCGGCGACATGGCCTGCCACACCATGAATTTGGCTTTCCGCGGTCTGGATCTGGGCGAGGTGGTCTCTGGCGAGGCGGTCGAGATATCGGAGCGCTATGACGACACCTATCCCGAGTACAGCAAGGTGCGCCTCACCTACGCCGCCCGCGGCAAGCGTCCGCCGGTGGATCTCTACTGGTACGACGGCTACCGCAAGCCGCAGGCCGAGATCATGCCGCAAGTGATCGCGACTCTCGGCGGGGTGCCGACCACAGGGTGTTTCATTCTGGGCGACAAGGGTGTGATGGTCAATACGGACGACTACGGCGAGCACAGTTACATCGCGCTCAAGGGCGAGGCGAAGATGAAGTCAATAACAAAGCACGAGGCTTGTCTGGCGGTGCCGCAGACGTTGCCGTGCGCGGAGGGTCAGAACCAGCGCCGCGAGTTCGTTGAAGCCTGTTTCGGTTTGACAAAAACCGCCTCTGACACGGAACACTCTGTTCCGCTGGTGGAGAGCATGCTGGTGGGTTGCATGGCGCAACGCATCCCTGGCAAGATCAAATGGGATGCGGCCAAGTGTGTTTCGGACAACGCTCAGGCGAACGCGCTGATCAAACCGCACATCCGCAGCGGATGGGAGTACTGATGAAAAGACAGTCAATCGGGTTGGGGCTGGCTCTGGCGACGTTTGCCTGTATGGCGGCAGACAAACCGCAGTTCACGCTGGCATTGCAGGCCTACACCTTCAAAGATCGCACGATGGTCGAGACCATCGAGGTGGCCAAACGTCTGGGTTTCAGTGCCATCGAACTCACGCCCGTCCAGAAACTGGGCGGGACCTTTACAGGAACGTGTACCCACTCCGGCATGTCGCCGGAGACGCGCGCGGCCGTGCGCGCCTATCTGGACAACTGCGGGGTGAAGGCACTCAGTTATGGCGTTGTCAACGCCCCGGATGAGGCGGGCTGGCGCAAGCAGTTCGAGTTCGTGCGCGATCTCGGCATCGGCATGATTCTCACCGAGCCTCCACCCAGCCAGTTGCCGCTGATTGACCGGTTGGCGCAAGAATACAAGATACGTGTACACATCCACAATCATGCACGCACCAATCCGTGGTGGGATCCGGCGTTTATGGCGGGGAAGGTCGCCGCGTGTAGTGAGTGGATTGGCGCGGGTGCCGATACCGGACACTGGGTGCCCGCAGGGGTCAAGCCCGCCGAGGGTATCCGGAAACTCGCGGGTTCACGCATCTTCGCGTTGCACCTCGTGGATGTCAACGATGCGGGCAAGCCGGTGCCATACGGCACCGGTGTCGGTGGCATTGCAGAGATACTGGACACCCTCAAGGCCAAAGGCGAACCGGTCGTCATCACGCTTGAGTACGAACAATGGGACGAGTTCACCGAAAAAAATGTGCGGGCCTGTGTGGAGTGGTTCGAGTCTCGTATTAAAGAGTGATCCTGCGGCGCTTGAAAACAAAGATGCGAGTGTCTTACAGAGAGTAAAAATGCAAGAAAACTTGAAAGAACGGCTGTTGCAATATGCGGCTGACACGGCAGACAGTTTGATGCGGAGCAATTTCGACAAACTGGCAGAGATCGGCAACTTGTTGCTGCGCGCGAAGGCTGAGGATCGGACGATCTTTCTGATAGGTAACGGCGGCAGCGCCGCAACAGCCTCGCATGTGACCAACGATCTAGTCAAGGGATGTCGGATCGGCGACACGCCGGGTTTCCGTGCGTTTTGTCTGAGCGACTCCAACGCGCTGGTGACCTGTCTTGCGAATGATTTCTGCTATGCCGATATCTACGCGATTCTGCTAAAAACTTATGCGCAGGCCGGGGATATCGTGATCCTTTAGGAGATGTGAGGGGGTCAATATATATGGACTTGTGATGAATAACACACCCAATAAGACAGACGAGACGGGACTGCTTGCACCTGTTGCTATTGGGACAACGGTGCTGATCGTCGCAATCGATTTTTTCCTATTTCTGCTTGCATTCTGCCTGCCGCCGGGTGTACACTATCCCCAACGATAGGAATTTGGCGTATCCTGCCCCCGGAGATCCGAGGCGTCGCTATCGGTATCGCTATCGGTATCGCTATCGCTATCGCTATCGGTATCGCTATCGGTATCGCCATCGGTATCGGGATCGGTATCGCTATCGGTATCGCTATCGCTATCAAAAGAGAGGGAAAGAAAGTGAATAACGAATAATGAATAACTAATAGTTATGGAGTGGCGACTCTGAAAAAACAACTATTCGTTATTAGCTATTAACTATTCGTTATTAACTATTAACTATTAACTATTTTTCGGGGGACGAGCGTCTGCTCGTCCGGGCAACAACAACAGAGAGAGAGAAGGACCGGAGACCGCGAAAAGACCGAACCCCACAGACTGATTTGATTTTTGCGCTTTCGCGCAGAACGCTTCCTACGAAAATCCGTCAAATTCTTTGAGAGAAGCGAGACGCACGGGGACGCGCCCGGTCGGGCGCGGCCTCGTCGCCGGGCTTCTCCAAAGGTGCTTGACGGTACCTCGTAGGTGGCACGGAACGGGGTGCGCGCCTTTTCCCTGCCCGGGAACATGGAGGAAAAATATGAAACACAAAGCAACCATTATAACCGCCGCGGACGCGCTGGCCGCAGGCGCCGCCACGTTTGAGCCGCCGCGCCTGCCGGAGCCCGCCGCCGCCGACCGCGAGGCCTCGGCCTCACACGCCCTGCCCGCCGATCCCCCCGGCGGCATGGACACCTTCCGCCTCGAGCTTTCCTTCGAGGCCACGCCCTCCAACAACGTGCAGGTCAGCCTCGGGCGCGACGCCGCCCCGGCGGACAACACGCTCGACGCGGGCGAG
>Ga0255347_1001449_pt1 | contig 38280 bp, 35 predicted proteins | sample wastewater_treat_2_FD_192479 | JGI IMG/M metagenome (GOLD analysis project Ga0255347, IMG submission 192479) | Wastewater microbial communities from Lulu Island WWTP, Vancouver, Canada - plant24 | ecosystem: Engineered > WWTP > Wastewater > Unclassified | place: Canada: Vancouver, British... | reverse complement strand
TTTATTATCAGATGAATATGGTTGGCTACAATTTCTGCTGCAATCAGCTCGAAATCGTATTTTTCCTGGCACATCTTTACAGATTCAATAAAGTACTTTTTACCATACCTGCCTGCCAGCAGTGCGCACCTGCCGCGGCATCTTGTGTAGCAATGATAGGTAACACCCTGTACTATTTTTCTTAATGGTCTGGACATAAAATTCTCCGTAAAAAATATCAGCATCTGATATATATACGTTATCAGGGTGGAAAAGATTAAAATAATTTTCGGGGTCAGAGCTAAATTTGTAATTTTTTTTACAAAGTCGGTGCATTCCGGGGTCATTTTGGGGTCAGAGCATCTTTTGTTTTTCCCGGGGTCAGAGCAAAATGCGTGTGTGCTTGTGAATAATGAATAAAAGGGTCAGAGCAAGTATAAAGTATAAACCAATAAAGATGTATTTGCTGTATAAAAGGGGTCAGAGCCGCTTATTCCCTGTTCCCGGGGTCAGAGCCCTACCCTGACTACCTGCCGCGAATACTGCTCTGACCCCTATATCGAAAAAACAACCGGAACCGTGAGAAAGTCTGTCACGATAAATAATCCCTGGCAAAAGGAATCTTCCTGAAAATATATATAAGAATACCGCTTACTACAAAGACACCAGCAGAAAGCACCGGGACAGCAATGGCAGCATTATACAGATACTGATCTAATCTGTATTGCTGAAACATAATAATTATGAAAACGTGAATAAAATATATTCCAAACGTGCATTCCGATAATATTAAAACAATTTTCTGGAACCTTTCTGAAAAATTAATATTCGCAACATGAAGCCTGAAGAAAATGAATACAGCTATTGCGGTTAACAAAATATTGATGTTTGTTAAATCATATAAAGGTTCATAATTCTGATTGTTTCTGACAGACATATAACCGTTCACCACAATTGTAACCACAAGGCTCAATATACCTGCAATGTAGAGTAATATTTCTGCCTTTTTTGTAATATTGCAGTAACTCAGATAATAACCCAGCACAAAAATTCCTACCCACCCCGCAACAAACCTCAATTGCAGTTGACTGTCAACAATGCTTACCGGTATTGATACAACATCAGGCAACAACTTTAAAACAGGCACTATGCTTGCCATAATAATGCTGAGCAATATAAAATACTTCATCAGGTATTCATTTGCCGTGATTAATTTTAAAAACGGAACAATAATATATAAACCGATTATCATATAACAGAACCAGAGATGATAATTCCCATTAACGACATCGATGATAAAAGCATTAATAAATTCAGGCTGATATCCGTTCATCTTGATCCTTACATGTAGCCCAAAAAGCGCATAGGCTATTGACCAGAAAAGAAAAGCAACCGCAATTCGCAGGATATTTTTTTTAAACAGCGTCCCGATTGTGACGCTTTTATTAGGATTCAGAAAAAACATCCCGCTGACCATTATAAAAATACAGATAGAGAATTTTCCCATAGTAGAATAAATGTTTGAGACCTGCCAGTCAACACTTGTTACAGGTGCAAGCGCGCGGTAAAACGTTCCCGACGTATGCACAACAACAACAGCGAACATTGCAATAATTCTAACCAGATCATAATGAACAAGTCGTTTAACAGCCATCAGATAACCCCTAAAATTAATATTGATCTTTCCCTGTTTTTTCAGGACCTTTCTATAAAATAGTTCTTTGCCCGTTTAATGACTATACTTTCTTTAATTATTTAATCTATTTGTCGAGTAAAATTTGCCAATAGTCACCCTGATAATTAATTAAATTTTTTTTGCAGAAACCTTATACAATAGCTGATATGGAGAAAAAAATTAAGGAAAATGCAAAGTAGTCCTGCACTCAAAAAATTGAGAGCGGCACTCCCTCAGGGAATAAAAAAAGAACCGTTAACGGTTCTTTTTTTATTCCCTTGCCCCGCGGGCAAACTATTTACGACTGCTGAACAGAGCAAAGGGCATCTGCAATATGCTAAGCATTGATGTATAAAAAAATCCAATCTGAAAAAGAGCTATAAGCGGCAGTGAAAGAAACAAATCATTCTTAAAGGTAAAATAGACTGCGTAGGACATGTAAATTGCCAGTATAAACTCAATAATAGTCACCCAGTCTAACTTTCTTGTCCGGTAAACATTATCGAACAGATGTTTAACTCTTTCTGACACGCTGTTATTTCCGCCATCCGAGACATTGTATTTGGGAGTTCTGTTGAATGGACTCTGCTTGCGAATTACCGCTTCGATAACAGCTTTCGAATTGTTTATGCAGAGACCTATACCTATTGCCACAACAAACGGAAGGTAAACCAGCGGTTTGGTTGTGGAACGATTCTGTACGCTTAGAGTCTCTTTTATGACTATGTATTCAGTATAAAAATAGAACATAAATACAGAGAGTGTGGCACACACAAATATCGGTACATCCAGGAATGCGAGATGCTTGTAGCCTCTTTCAAATCTTATTACCAATATCACCGGCATCAAAACTGTAAGAAGAAACATAAGCGCATACATGAAATTTGCGCCTATATGAAAAAATGCCTCAAGCTTTACCTTGAAGGGTATATCTGCCTTGAGTATCTTTCCTTTAAGTTTGAGAAATGTCTGGATTGAACCCTTTGCCCACCTGAACTGCTGGGACTTGAATGCAGTCATTTCTATGGGGAGTTCCGCCGGAACTGTCAGATCCGGCATGTAAATAAAATTCCATCCTTTAAGCTGCGCCCTGTAGCTCAGATCAAGATCCTCTGTCAGGGTATCATGCTGCCATCCGCCTGCATCGATTATTGTCTCCTTGCGCCATATACCCGCAGTTCCGTTAAAATTAAAGAATCGCCCTGACCTGTTCCGCGCAGTATGTTCAATCATAAAATGACCATCAAGAAGAATACTCTGACATTCAGTAAGCAGTGAATATCTTCTGTTAACATGATCCCACCTGGCCTGTATCATGCCGACCTTGCTATCAGTAAAAAAATGAATAGTTCTTTCAAGAAAATCAGCGGGTGGCAGAAAGTCAGCATCAAAAATTGCTATGAATTCCCCTTTTGTCAGATTCATCCCGTTTTCAAGGGCTCCGGCTTTAAATCCAATGCGGTTTTCACGATGTATATATTTAATATTATAGCCCTCGTTCTTTTTCTCTTTGCATTTTTTTTTGGCTATTTCGCAGGTCTCATCGGTTGAATCATCAAGCACCTGTATTTCGAGCAGTTCCCTGGGATAACGGATTTTTACAACATACTCAATCAGCCTTTCGACTACATACTTCTCATTAAAGATGGGCAGTTGGATTGTAACGCGAGGCAGTTTTTTAAATTCTGATAATGGTGTTATTATGTCATGCCTGTGTTTTTTAAAAAGATAAATCGTGTAATACCTGTTAATTCCGTAAATTGACATCAATATGAGTATTGATAGATAAAACACTAAGATAAAGGTTCCCATTTTTTTTTTATCCCTTATGATGAAGCATTCATATATTAAGATATTATTAAGATTTTATTAAGTATTTCCACATACAAATTAAAAACAATTATGATAAAAACCTTAATCTATGCTTCTGAACGTCAAGAATTTTGCTTCTGAACGTCAAGAATTTTTCATAGTAAAATATTCTAATTACATAATAATTCTGTAATACAGGCAGATATCGTAATACCAGCGGTTATTTATTCAAATAAAAATAAACAATCCGCTATTAATGAGCGATACTCTTGCTGTAGACTTTTATTTTACCACACCATTTAAATTATAAACCATAAACATATATAAATACTTAATACATCTATAAAAAATCAAGCTGAAAATTAGCCTTTATGCCCAAATCTGAACAATTTAGGTTCTGCATTCAGCATAAAAAATTTCATTTTATAATGCCCTGATATAAATCTGCAAAGAGGTTAATCCTAATAAAACTGTATCATGATATAAAAAACTTGACTCTTTGCCTTGCTCTTATTTTTTTCACCTAAGCCGGTAAGCTCGCAGCAGGGTAAATCCGCCAGACAATTATGGATTATGCCGGAACAAGCGATGTGCACACGCAGAAACGATATCCCGGAACATGCAATGGTGCAGAATTTAATAAAATACAGGACAAAGCCTATGCAGAAAATTACAATGAAACTCCCCCTTGTCGAGATGGACGGAGATGAGATGACCAGAATTATCTGGAAATTGATCAAGGAAATATTGCTGGAGCCATATATCGACCTTAAAACCGAATACTATGATCTAGGGCTTGAACACAGAGACAAAACCGATGACCGGGTAACCATTGATGCCGCGGAGGCCACAAAAAAACTCGGCGTAGCGGTTAAATGCGCGACTATTACGCCTAACGCCCAGAGAATGGAAGAATACAAACTCAGGCAGATGTGGAAAAGCCCCAACGCGACATTGCGCGCAATGCTGGACGGCACGGTGTTCAGAGCGCCGATAATTGTGGACAGCATTAAACCTTCAGTAAGAACATGGAAAAAACCAATAACAATTGCAAGGCATGCGTACGGCGACATCTATAAAAACGTAGAACACAGGGCCGAAGGCGCAGGCAAAGCCGAACTTGTATTCACCTCAAAGGACGGCATTGAAACAAGGCAGACCATACATGACTTTGACGGCGCAGGCATAATAATGGGGATGCACAACACTGACAAATCAATTGCAAGCTTCGCGCGTTCCTGCTTCACCCTGGCGCTCAACCAGGGCCAGGACCTCTGGTTTTCAACAAAGGATACCATATCCAAAAAATATGACCACAGGTTCAAGGACATCTTTGAAGAAATTTTCGAAGCGGAATACAAAAAACAGTTTGATGATAGGGGAATTGAATATTTTTACACCCTGATTGATGACGCCGTTGCGCGGATTATAAGATCAGAAGGCGGAATGATCTGGGCATGCAAGAATTATGACGGAGATGTAATGTCGGACATGATTGCCACAGCCTTCGGCAGCCTGGCAATGATGACATCGGTCCTTGTATCGCCTGACGGTAAATACGAATACGAAGCCGCTCACGGAACTGTGACGAGACATTATTACAGGCACCTTGACGGAGAGGAAACCTCGACAAATTCCATGGCCACAATTTTTGCGTGGACCGGCGCGCTGCGCAGACGCGGCCAAATGGACGGCCTTGATGACCTCGTTGCGTTTGCGGACAGACTCGAGGCTGCATCAATCCGGACAATAAACGAAGGGACAATGACCAAGGACCTGGCCGCGCTTTCAGAAGCCCCTGACAGGAAGATTGTGAATACGGAAAATTTTCTGCGCGAGATTGACAGAAGGCTCCAGCACTAACCGGAGCCTTCTGATGTTTTCAAGAAACAGATACCTCTTTGTGGATCTTCTCCGGGCAGCCGCGCTTGCGGCAATGACCGGCATGACAGTGTTCAACACCTTTCTTTCGCCGGATTACAACGGTGATTTTCTTTTAAGTCTGCTGCATTATGCGGTCAGCCTGTCTGCCCCGGCGTTCATTTTTATCTCGGGATTCGTGTTTGTAGTTTCATCACAGGGCAGACTTGACGAACTCAGAAGGTTCGGCGGGTATTCAAAACACAAACTCCGGCGCATAGCCCTGATATTGCTTGTTGCATACTCAATGAATCTGCCATTTTTTTCTTTCAGGGCCATGCTTACTCAGGCATCACCTTCGGATATCAGGAGCATTTATAATGTCGATGTACTGCAATGCATCGCTGTTGGATTGCTGATACTTTTAGCAGGCAGAATACTGATTGAATCAGAACGCAGATTCCGGTTTTTTACCATAGCAATGGCCCTTGTATTCACACTGCCCGCGCCTTTTCTCTGGAATATAGATTTCAGCAGATTCATACCCCTCCCCCTGGCCTGTTATTTCAATGAAGCCCACGGTTCAGGTTTCCCTCTTTTCCCATGGGCCGGGTTTACTTTCGCGGGCGCGACCCTGGCTGAATACTATCTGAAAGCGCGTGAAACTTTTAATGAAAAAAATTTTATCAGAAAACTTTCCATATTCGGAATGACCTCATACCTTATATGCTTTATAATCATCTGTGTTGTAAACAGATACGCGTGGTTTCAGCTTGAGCCGAGCCCGCTTTTCTTTCTGGAAAGATTCAGCTTAATAACTCTTCTTCTGTGCGCGTGCTGGTTATATTACAGGCGGACCGGCGCAGAAGCGGGCTATTTCGTTGACGTGGGCAGGCAATCCCTTATTGTATACTGGCTTCACCTGCAAATTATAACCAGCAGGTTATGGAACGGCAGGAGCCTGTCGTCCATTGCGGGCGGAACCCTCGGAATAAATGAATGCCTCATTGCGATCTTTATTCTGCTGGCCGCGATGATGACAACCGCGCATGTCTGGGGAATTATAAAGCGGGATAATCCCGGGCTCGCGAAAAAAATATTCCTCACAGCCATCTGCGGTGCAATCATTCTGTTTTTAATCAGGTGAGGTTCTGAACAATAGAACTTTGTTTAAACCAAGGTCAACACTATGAAACAATACAGGCTGGCCTTAATTCAGGCCAGCCTGTAAACTGAATCAATTATGTTCCCTTTCAAAAAGCCGATGTACACTAACCCTAATCGGCTGTTGTTATTCCTTCTGTCATGGTATAAACTGCCTCATTTCCACCCCCATCTTTCACAAGCACGTTAAAATAATATGTTGTGCCCGGGTCAAGACCTTCGACAGTTTTTGTCTTTATGCCATATGCAATACTACCAATCTGAGTACCATTATCTTTACAATCTTGAACAGTAGAAATATTATTGGATGTTGACTTATAAACAATATACCCAAGATTAGCGTGAGATTCAACATTATCACTCGCTGCTTCCCAGGAAAGAGTAATAGAATTGGCTGTAATCCCACCTGCCGTAATAGCTCCGTCGCCGCCCGGCGTTGGTGGTATTGTATCCTTTAGTGTTGTTGCATGCACCATGGTATAAGCTGTCTTATTGCCAGACTCATCTTTCACAACTACATTAAAATAATGTGTTGTTCCCTGAAAGAGACCACCAAAGTGTGCTTCAGTACCATATTCATAGGTTTTAAAGCCATGCGCCATCTTCCCAGATGCTAAACAAGCATCAAGATCCCCAATATCATCAGTCTCTGAGCGATAAATAGCATACTCAAGATCAGCCTGCGCAGTAACATCATCGGTCGCTGCTGCCCAGGCAATCCTAATATAATCGTATGAAGCAGTTGCCGTAATAGTTTTATCTGCCACCATTGGTGGTGTTGTATCCGCTAGTGTTGTTGCATGCACCACGGTATAAGCTGTCTTATTTTCAGCAGCATCTTTCACAACTACGTTAAAATAATATGTTCTGCCCGCCTTAAGATTTGTAACATCAAATGTCAGGCTATTAGTTGTGAAGTTCATAATCATAACAACACCTTCTTCCAGACATTCCTCAGGAGTAGTCATATTATCAGAGTCTGACTGATAAACAGCATACTGAAGTTGATCCTGATCAGTAATATTATCACTCGCTGGGTTCCAGGAAAGAGTAAGAGTAGTAGTTGTAACATCAGTTGCCGTAATAATTTTGTTTGCCACCGTTGGCGGTTCTGTATCCGGCTCCGGGCCTGTTGTTACTTGCCTCATGGTATAAGCTGCCTTATTTTCAGCAGCATCTTTCACAACTACGTTAAAATAATATTGTGTGTCCGCGCTAAGACCTGAAATAGTTGCTTGAATCACACCATTATCAGCAACGTAGGTTTTAAAGTCAATCTTTAGCTTCTCTCCTGAACAAGCGTCAACATCAGCAATATCGCCACTCTCTGACATATAAACAGCATACTCAAGATCATCCTGAGCAGTTACATTATCAGTCGCTGCATCCCAGCAAAGAACAAGAGAATAACTTGAAATACTGCTTGGCATAATACCGCTGTTTGCCACCCATGGCGGTTCTGTATCCGGCACCGCATCTGTTGTTGCGCTTACGCTGTTATAAGCTGCCTTATGACCGGCCTTATCTTGCACAACTACATTAAAATAATATGGTGTGTTCGGCTCAAGATTTGAAACACTTAGAGTCATAGTCTCCGTAGTAGCGCCAGGTGTAAACTCCTGAAGCAGTGTAATGCTCTCAGCACCAGATTCACAACCTTCAACAGTAGAAATATTATCCTCAGTTGACTGATAAACAGCATACTCAAGATTTAACTGCGCAGTTTCCTCATCTGTTGCAGGTTCCCAGCTAAGAGTAAGAGCATTAGCTGAAAGGCCACTCACAGTTATTTCACCTCTGTCGCCTGGCACAGGATCTGTAGTATCTTCTACAACAGGATCATTTGTCACTGGAGCAGTACTGCCCCCGCAGGAAAGAGTAAATGAGAACATAACTATCATCAAGAGTATCGCAAGCCAGTTCCCTGAACCTTTGGTTGAACTAAGAAATTGTTTCATTATGTACCTCCTCAGGTTTAATTTTCAACACATAAAAAAGCCCGTGCGGGTTTTTCTTGAGAAGAGCATACGAACCAGCAAGAATAAATACAAGACATTTTAGAGTCTGACCATAAAAAAGCACGGTAAATTCTGATCTCCTGATGGCAGAAAGTGATTAGTGCAGAATGTGACAAAAACTGAAAAAACGCCGGAATACTCGGAGTGTGGACTCATCGCGCGACATTGTTCATGTTCATGCTCTGACCCCGGGGAACATGCTCTGACCCTGGGGACATGCTCTGACCCTGGGGACATGCTCTGACCCTGGGGACATGCTCTGACCCTGGGGACATGCTCTGACCCCGCTGTTTCATTATTCCGCCTTCCGTATCGATCTGATGTATCCCCAAAAACATCCTGCTCCGAACCAGAAGAAAGTCATAATAACATAATGAAGCCTGAGCTTTATATCATAGATGTCGCCATATATGCTCATGGACTTACTGATATTGTCAAGCGAACTGAATTCCACCACCTCATGCAGAGGATAAAGAGCATACAGGTGTATACCGGCTGCATACTCCGCAAAACTATTCTGAAAAACCATGTATAGAGGATGGGTCACGAAGTATCCCGCAAGTATAAGCGCGTGGTAAATGATGATGCCCCTTATGCCCGAAGTAAATATTTTCCCCGGCTTACGGATATGAGCGATCATAAGCGCTGCGGCGCTGAAGAGTGCCATCATGAATAGATTTATTGTCAGGCTCTTCCAGTTAACGCTGTCTATGCTGAACACGCTGCCGCCTGACAAAGCCGCTGCGGGAAAACCCATTGAAACATCGCCGCATGAACGAAAAAAAGGAAGAAACCCCACAACGAGGAAAAATAAAATTACACTGAAGATTCTTTTCACATATTTCCTGCCTTCAGGGAATATAACAAAGCAATAAACTGAATATGGCTTAAAATCCAGAAAAAAACATATTTACCATAAATTTTTTATTTTTTAAGGCTCTGACCCTGGATAAATTCCTTTTAAGCTCTGACCCCCGGGGGACATGCTCTGAGCCGGGATATGTAAAATGTTTAAAAAAACTAAGGTTTTTAGTAACTTATTATTCAATAATTTAACTAAATTCTTAATCTTTATTTTAACTCAATATATCACTATGGAGGATTAAATGGACGGCAAACCGGGTAAATTTGACGCTGAGGCATTCTTTAAAATATCCTATGGATTATACATAATAAGCACAAAATTCAAAGACAAAATGAACGGCTACATAGCAAATACAGTTTTTCAGGTAACCTCTGACCCGGCCCGCCTGGCGGTATGCTGCAGTAAAAATAACTTCACTGCGGACATGATATCCGGCAGCGGTCTTTTCTCGATATCAGTTCTCTCTCGCGATGCAGACCAGAAACTTATTGCCCTTTTCGGTTACCAGAGCGGAAGGAATGTTGAAAAATTCACAGGCACTCCCCACATTATGGCCGATTCCGGAATTCCGGCGGTGACCAGGGACTGCCTCGCGTGGTTTGAATGCAGGGTCAGCCAGACTGTTGATGTGGGAACCCACATTCTTTTTATTGCGGACATACTTCATGCCGAAATTATCGACTCAGGCGGCGAACCGCTTACATACGCATGGTACAGGGAAAACCGCAAGGGCAAATCTCCGGCAAATGCCCCGACCTACATAGATAATAAAAAAACCGCAAAGAACGCGAGCAGCGGCACGCTGTATAAATGCGCGATCTGCGGACATATTTATGACCCTGCAATCGGCGACCCCGATAACGGGATTCCGGCAGGCACAGATTTCAAAGACCTCCCTGACGACTGGAAGTGCCCTCTCTGCGGGGTAGACAAGTCCAATTTTGACAGTATCGCCAGGGGCTAACACTGAATATAACCGTATAACAACGGTTTTATGATAAATTAAATTCAATCAAGGAGAGATTTATATGGCGTCTATAAAAGGAACAAAAACTGAACAGAACCTTTTAAAAGCATTCGCGGGGGAATCACAGGCCCGCAACAGGTATAACTTTTATGCAAGTCAGGCAAAAAAAGAGGGGCTTGAACAGATAGCGGCTTTCTTCGAAGAAACAGCGGTGAACGAAAAAGAGCACGCCAAACGCTTTTTCAAATTTCTTGAAGGCGGCATGGTCGAGATTACCGCGGCATATCCGGCAGGTAAAATCGGTACAACTCTTGAAAACCTCAAGGCTGCGGCTGACGGCGAAAAGGAGGAGTGGAGTGAACTCTACCCGGAATTCGCCAAAATTGCGGAGGAAGAAGGATTCAAAGATGTGGCTGCGGCATTCAGGCTTATTGCTATCGCAGAAAAGGCCCACGAGGAGAGATACAGAAAACTCTATGACAACCTGCAGGCAGGGAAAGTATTTGAAAGTAAGGGAAAAATTGTCTGGAAATGCAGAAACTGCGGCTACCTTCACGAAGCAGAAAAAGCGCCCCAGATGTGCCCTGCATGTCTTCACCCGCAGGCATATTTTGAGATCAAAGAAACAAACTACTAACAAACAGAGGTGCGCAATCTTACCGGGCAGCCATCAGGCTGCCCGGCTTATTCAGAATAATATAACGATTTAATAATTCATCCCTTATGCCTGTAATCGAATACGCCATAAAGACTATAGACCCCGGAAATCTGATCCAGGCCATTTCGAACTCCCCGCTAACTGTTTTATCCGCAATCAGTTGCCGCTTAACTCATCAAGGGAGATAAATTTACCGTTGGAATTTACTATCACCCTGCCGTCTTTCATTTCTATTGATCCGTCATTTACAACCTGTTTTTCCCAGACAATCGGGCCATCAGACAATGCACAGAAAACATAATCACCCGCGGCTATAAACAGCCTGTCCCCTTTTCTTAAAGGATACCCTTTAAGCCCCCCCTTCCATTTTATCCCGCCGTCTTTAACAAAAAAAATGTTATTACCCGCGATAAGCAGCCGACCCCCGGGAGTGGGCATTTCCCTCTCCTGTCTGACAATCGCGGCAACTCTTTTTGCAACATCTCCCGGGGTCTCATCCACCTGAATAATCCCCCGGTTTTCAACGTCAAAATCTCCCGGACTGAACGTCTTAATCCTGTTGCGTTTTATAACCACATCATCCTTTGTGCGTCCTATTACTTTATTTATAACATTGCCCCTTGCAGCGCCCCCTCTTGCTGTCTCTTCCTTCAGAACTCTTTCAACAAGCCGGTTGGTATCCCTGAACCGGGCATCGGTAATTATAACACTCTGCCCCTCACTGATTGCAGTCGCGTACTCAAGAAACCTCCCGTAATCCGCATCAAACTGTTTAATCCTTATTATAGCCTTAGCCGCGCCACTGAAGACCTTAATTCTTGTAGTAAGCAATTTATCCGACTCAACACTGAACTGAGTCCCGCCAGCAGAGGCAACTGCAACCGGTGTTTTGACAAAAAAATAGTCCGCGTTAACCATTTTTTTTACTCTGCACAGCAGGCTCCCCTCCTGCAGCAGAATGACAATACGTTCTCTTTCACCGTTTATAAGCATTGATGAAACATTTATATCTGACCCGGCCTGAATTCTCAGAACAGATTCACCTAATTTTATATCGCAGAACGAATCCGCGCCGGTTGTAATAACGTCATTCTCTTTTATACTGTCACCGGCAACAGCCTCCGCGTTGTTCTTTGACACATTGCCCATGATAAAGGTAATCACGGCCGGTGCGGGGCCCTTTTCCCTGCTGCAAACTGTCAACAATGAAATGATAACCAGAAGCAATGCTTTTAAAAAATAGATCTTCATGATGCCTGCCTTTTATAACACATATTATGAATCTATAAAAAATTCCGCCTTACCGGCTTGCATTGATGAATAAATGCTGATATTAATATCAGAGTTAATTCCTTAACTATTTTATAGTATATGCTCTATTCCCTCCGCCGCCTCTGGCGGCGGAGGGAATTAAAACAATCATTACACTAATAAATACTTTCAGGAATAAATGCTGATATTAATATTATATTTTCAATAATAAAATCGACAAACAAACAGCACTGTGAATTTTAATCTGTCAGGCCGCTATTCACACGGGTGGCGCGTTTCTATTAACTGTAAATAACAATATGGGAGGATTCACACCACAGATGGCTGAATCGGCTGAAATAATAATAAAAGGCGCGGTAACCGGAGATGCCGCGGGGTACACGCTGAACAGTCTTAAAAAAAACCATATCAGGGCTGTTTTCAGGGAGATTTTGGATTTTACCGATCCTGCCCCTGCCCTTAAACATGGAATGAATAAATGGCGCAAGCCCGGGCTATACTCATCCATTTCCCAGTTAATGCTGCTTGCGGGAGCATGCACCGAACGCCGGCATTTCAATTCCGGAAGATTCACTGAAGCGGTAAAAAATGCCCCGGAACTTCCGGGTCATGAATGCGGCTACTTCCGTGATCCGGGTACGGCAGAAAAAAATTTTATTATCCATGCCGGTAAAACTAAAACAGGCGAATACCGGTTTGAATATCCCTGCGCACGAATATTGCCCATAACGATTCCGCTGATGATGATGAAAATGAATGGCGTAGATACTGTTTTACCTGTTTTCGCCTTTGTCTCAATGTTTACCGCGGATATATCAACCGCGCTCTGCTCCGCGCTGCTGCTGCAGATAATTGACCGGATTAATACTGATCAGGGAAATTCATTATTTGAACACGCCGCAGAATCCGGCGCAGCCCTTGTTGAGTACGCGGAAGCGAAAAGTCATCTCTTCTTCGAACTGGGCTATAATCCTGATTATGTAATTAATGATGCCAGGTTTATACACTCAATACTGCGGAAAATTTTCTCATCACAGGGAATCAGCAGCGTAGAGAACACCATAATAGCTGAAGTGAATAAAAAAATCAGCACGCCAATAACACGCGCGAGTGTTAATCTCCCCTTTACCATATTACCCTTCGCGCTTTCTTTTGTAGAGAACACAGCCCGGCCTCAGGATATAATCCTTTCAGCAGTTGCTGAAGGGGGATCGTCATCCGCCCTGGCCTCAATTGCAGGAGCCCTTGCATGCGCAAAATACGGGGATTGCATACCGCAGCGCCTTGACGAGGGGCTTATCAACAGAAAAAAAATCCGGATGATCATATCTGATATAGCCTCGGGCAGGAACAGGGAACAGGTAATCCGGGAATTAACATTCGGGGAGTTGTCACTTACAAAAAAAGAACACGAGGAGTATCTGGCCAGAAACAAAAAATCAACCGCAAAAAAATCCGCAGGCGCTGAAAAAAAACCGGTTCATCGCGAAGATACACTTTCAAGACACATTGTTGAAAGCTGGACAAAAATTGATAAAGCCCGGTGGAAAAAGGAAAAAAAACGCAGTAACAATGACCCTGAAGACTGAAAAATATATCCGATTTATACGAAAATAATACCGTATTATATAACCGATACCTGTGTTCATCAGTTATAAAATATTTGACAAATTGTTAAAAAAATTATACTTATACTAATGGATATTTATCGAGTTTCCTTAATACACATGGCCGGGCAGGCAAGCATGTAAAACTGGTTCTTCCCGTTCCTGAAGTTCATTTTGCTAAAAAAAAGAGTATTTAATCATGGAGGATATCGATGCACAACCGGAAATCAGTCCTTAAAACAGCAGCACTATTAATCATTTTCTTTATATCTCTGCCTGTGACGGCAAAGGATATAGAGTACATGGAAATTGACATAAGCAAAATTTCACGATATAATGAAGACCGGATTGCCTATCAGCAGCTTGAATATATTGTTGATCCCGAACAGCACCAGCCTCAGGACACTTCAGTGGCAAGCCTTCTTATTATACGGGACAGAAAGATGTACCTCTTTAAAGATGGTTATGATGATCACAAGATAGTCCAGGAGAAGCGAATTGTGCAGGAATTACAAAACATTCATATACAGGATGAACTCTGGAAAAGAAAAATTGACAACAAGCCCGACTTTCTGATCATAACGGACCGCAGGCGTGAAATTATGAAACGGATAACGACCAAACCAGAGGATAATATATCAGACGTCTATAGCAATTATTATCAGAAAATACGTGATACATTCATCAAAGAGCATATCAGGGTTTTCCACAGTATAATTATCAACAGGAGCGACTCGGACGTTAAAATTATCAAAAGACCCATTCCAATGCGCCTTGGTTATGAAGGTGAAACTATGTATTACACATCAGTAACAGCCAAATCGAAGGGGGGTGTAATATATTTTGCCGAGGATGCTGACGGTGACGGAATAACCGAAACCTTCAGCGCAGACCTGTCTGATGGATTCAACTGGGGCTATAACTCCGGCCCAAATATTATCTTTATCTACAAGAATACCCAGGAAAATATCAAAGCCATGATTAAGGATCTGGTCAGGGACGCTCTTGAAGGCACATCTGAAGAGGAGAATATTATAAGCAAACAGTTTACCTCGCTGGAATCTGATACAATGAAACTGATAGAAGACCTGGTAAGAATGGATGTTCAGTCCAGAGAAAAAATGGAAGAGATGGAAAAATAGAACCGCGTATTTGCAGTATATTAAAAAAGGCTGCCCTTGCCGGCAGCCTTTTTTATTCCCCCTTGCTGAAGAGATTAATCAATTTTTCGTAAATACTGGTTCTTGTTTACACCGGGATGGTAAGGCAGAAAATCGAGCGGATTCATCGGGAAATCACCATACCGAATTTCGAAATGAAGATGATTGCCGGTTGAGTTTCCCGTACTGCCGACAGACGCAATGACCTGTCCTCTGGTTACAATATCACCCTCTTTAACAAGAATTTTCGAAGCATGACAGTATCTTGTTACCAAGTTCCCTCTGTGCTCAAGCCATACGGTGTAGCCGTAATTTTCCAAAAACCTTGCCATAATAACTCTTCCGTCTGCCGCTGCCGCAATTGGTGTTCCTCTGCCGGCCGGAATATCGATACCCTCATGAAAGGAATTCCATCGTTTACCGAATGACGATGTTACCCTGTCAAACGAGATTATAGGCCAAGCAAACTCATTGCACAGGCTGTCAGCCTGCACATTTCCCTTTGTTTTAATATATGCCAGATAAGACTCGGACAATGGAATGAATACCCTTTCAAGATTTTTATAATCATCCCCGTTTACCAGAATCACCTTCTTTTCAGATGACGAGTAAGTCCTTATAATGTAATCGAGGTTAGCCCCGTCAGATACTTCTGTCCAGAATCCCGTGAATCCCTTATGCTTCTCAATTTTCATTGAGCCGATTGTATAATTATCCTGCGCGCTGACTGCGGTAAAAACAGATGATGCTGACAGAAGAATAAACAGGACTAAAACTTTCATATATTCTCTTTTCAGGTTAAGGTATGAATTAATTTCGTGCCCGGACATAACCGGCTTTGTTTTAAACTTCATATATGTGACCGCAGATAGTTAATAAATATTGACAGTGTTTAAAAAACGGATTATTATAGGTGAATTTATTATATACTTAAGTGGTCGCAATGTTCAAAATTGTCAAGAAATTAATACCTTTGTTTTATACGCTCTATTAAAGAATACTATTTTAACAATATTTATTCCGCCGACTAAGGTTGCGGAAGGAATTAAATTACAATATTAAACTAAAAAATATTTTCAGGAATAATTACTATATTATTTTATAACCTATAATGACCGCGTATTACAGGAGATTAATATGAAATTCACAAAAATGCATGGCGCAGGCAATGATTATATATACATCGAGGATTTCACAAACAAAATTACCAATCCCTCAAAACTTTCAATCAAGATGAGCAACAGAAACTTCGGCATCGGATCGGACGGGCTTATTCTGATCCTGAAATCGAAATCAGCCGACTTTAAAATGCGCATGTTCAACTCTGACGGCAGTGAATCTGCCATGTGCGGAAACGGAATCAGGTGTTTTGCCAAATACGTTTATGAGCACGGACTGACCAACAGGGAGGAGCTTGATATTGAAACAGGCGGCGGGATAAAACACTTAGTTCTGAAGATTAAGAACAAAAAAGTTTCGTCGGTTAAAGTTGATATGGGAGAACCCATGCTCATGCGCGAGATGATCCCGATGTTAGGTGAACCCGGCATGGCTGTTAACGAAACACTGCACCTGCCTGATGGCATCAACTTTGAAATAACAGCTCTGTCAATGGGCAACCCCCATGTTGTAATATTCGTTGAGGATGTAAAAAACTTTCCCGTTGCCAAATACGGCCCGGTTATTGAAAACTTCAACCTGTTCCCCCAGCGGACCAACGTGGAATTCGTTCAGGTCATAAACAGAAAAGAGGTCATCCAGAGAACATGGGAACGCGGCGCGGGTGAGACCATGGCCTGCGGAACCGGAGCATCGGCAGTAACTGTTGCGGGCGTCCTCACCAGGCAGACAGACAGAAAACTTACAGTGCATCTTTCCGGTGGTAATCTGAAGACTGAATGGAATGAAAAGAATAATCATGTATTTCTTACAGGCCCCGCAGTTGAAGTCTTCAGGGGGGAATGGCTGCTTTAGGTCATATATCCCAGAGCTTTTTGCCGGGTACGCCTTTTTCCAGAAGGATCACTTTTTTTACTCCCGGTACGTTTTCAACAACTGTTTTCTCAAGAGCCTCCCTGAACATCTGCTCAGAGCCTTTAACCACGGCAGTCTCTTTTTCAATCATAACGGGCATAAGATCAATCAGGCAGGTTTTGCCGTCACCATCTTCATTGTCAACTATCCAGATCATCTTGATAATAAATCTTGCGGGCACATTAGACATTGTATTTTCATACTGTGATCCCGCTGCCACAAGATAAAATATTCTGTGCACAAGTTTATCATCTTCCAGGTCAGAAAAGACCCTTCTCTGTTCCTGTATTATTTCAGTGCAGTTTTCCGAAGGCATATAGACATTAATTATGCGGTTCTCTTTTATAACCGGTACCGGAGGGAATATGTTCAGAACATTCTTCTCAGTGAGAATACAGAGCATGATGTATGCAAAAAAGCAGAGGCCCGTGACAGAAAGAAACATCACCCTGTTGTATTCCCGCTGGTCAGCCTTTGCGCCGGCAATTATATTTTCTATTCGCTGTCTGATTATTAATATTAAATTCTTTAATCCTGCTTTTATTGAAACTGCGGCTGATTTAATTGCCGAGGGCCTGAATATTCTTAAACAGCCCAGGATACGCGCTCTCTTTTGCCTTAAATTCATAACACTTTCCTGTTACGGGAGATACTATTCACTTATAAAACCGGCCGCTACTGTTCAATCATTTTATTGTAATGGTCAATAAATTTTATTATTCCGCTGCAAACACCCGCAGCGACCTTGTCCTGATAATTGCTCTTTCTAAGAAAAGCCGCCTCTTTTTTGTGGGTTATGAATCCTATCTCCACAAGAACCGCAGGCATCAGCGCGCCTCTTAGAACAAAAAAATCCGCCCTGTGCACCCCCCTTGACCTGAATTCCGAAATTTTATTATCCATACCCTTCTGCACAAAATCTGCCAGCATAGAACTCTCTTTCTGAATCTGGGTAGTTATCATCAGAGCTTCCATGTACTCAACATCATCAGCAGGAGCATTATTCTCTAATATAATTACATTATTTTCAAGAGCCGCGGTCTTACGCGCCTCTTCGTTTGTCGGGTTTTGCGAAAGATAATAGGTCTCAAATCCGGAAATTTTAGGGCTTATAGAGGCATTAACATGGACGCTGATAAAAAGTCCATTGACATCTTTTTTTATCTCTCTATTGGCGATTTCGGCTCTCTGCGCCAGCTCAATAAAACGGTCAGTGCGCCTGGTCATCATGATCTTGATATTGCCATATTTCTTTTTCAGCAGAGCTTCGATTTTAAGAGAGACCTGAAGTGTGATATCCTTTTCCCTTATGCCTCCCTTGCCTACCGCCCCCGGATCCTTGCCGCCGTGCCCTGGATCTATTATAATAAAACCAATGCGCCCCTTTGTGGCATGAATCTGAGTTTGATCCGCTATCCGTTCTTCGGGCTTTTTCTGAGCCAGTACCAGCCTTTTCTCCTCAAGCAGAGAGGTTGAGCCGGGAAAAAAAGCTTCAGATGCGGCGAGGGCCATGTCTGCCGGAAGGTAGATCCCCCCCCTGTGCCTTATGACTTCGTATGACGAAGTAAAAAGGCTGTTGTCTATTATCGCCACCGCATAACCGGACTTGTAAACCATGTAATGTTTTTTATAATAAAGCCGCCCCTTCTGGCAAACATGGTCAAAACTGTTCTCCAGATCAAGGGCTTTTGTGAAATCATTAAGGGATATATATTTTCTGCCATCTATTACTGTCAGTGGAACAGCCCTGTCAGCAGATGCACCTGTTAGTATCAGTACTGCCGCGACTATAAATGCCGTAAGGCTAAATCTTCTTTTCCCTGAAACAATAAGCTGAATAGTTTTTAACATAGAGAACAGATCCGGGAATGTAGAATATAAGTATCAGCGAGACCACTATTAATTTAACCGAAACCATATTGAAAAACATATAATCAATCGAAGCCATGTAGAGCAGCGCGGATAAAGCCATGCACGCGACACCTAACTTACCAAGTATGCCCGGCTGGACCTCGATATCCCTGCGTGCAAAAAGAAGAACAGCTCCAAGAACAACGACAAACTCGCGCAGCAGAACAACAACAAGGACGCAGAACGGAAAGCCTTTATAGTAAACAAGCGAGCTGCCTATTGAAATAAGACATATCTTGTCGGCGACAGGGTCGAGGAATTGCCCGAGTCTTGATGCCTGGTTGAAATTTCTGGCGATGAATCCGTCAAAAAAATCCGAGACAATAATCACTCCGAAATAAAAAACCTGGTAATACATGTATCCCCGGTTGCCGGTAGTTTTCTCAAGGTGCATATAATAAATAATCACGGGGACAGCTATTATCCTGAGAAGGGTAAAGAGGTTCGACACAGTATAGACCTTCCCGTTGAATAATTCCCTTACTTTCATTTAATAATAACCTGCCCCTGACAATTAATTGCTCATTAATTTTATGATCTTTTGTGCAGCAGTTCAAATGAAAAGTAGACACTGATTATACTTGATGTTTTAACGTACAGCGTCAAGATTTTTTTACACCCTCACAGTAATTCAGCCGGGGATTTTTTATTGACAACACTGACGGGCATACAGAGATTTATATCGGCCGGATAACCGTAAAATATGCCGTAAAACGGCATAACAGAAATTGCATGAACGGGCAACGGCTGCAAACTATAAATGAAGGTCACCCTGAATGAGAAGAGTCAGCAGATCATTGATACTAACGGTTTTAAGCCTGATTGTTTTTACCATGTGCGGTAAAAATGAAGAGACCTTAATTCCCCTTTCCACCGGAGCCGGCAAAAAACAGATAGCCATTATTACCACAGCCAACTCTGCTCTGCGCATTGACCCGCTTATATCAACAACGCGTATAACCCAGATGAAAAAGGGTGAAATAACTGAAATGCTGGAACGTTCCGCAGTGACACAGACAATAGCCGGGCAGAGCGACTACTGGTACAGGATAAGGCTTTCAAATGGCATTACAGGATGGGTTTTCGGAAAAAACATAAGCGTGCTGAATGACGCAAGCAGCGACAATGTTCAATCATATCTCAGTTCATTCTGGGAAAAGGAAACCTCGGAACTGGGAGAGGCTCTGCACGGCAAGTGGTGGAGCGTGAACCGTTTCGGAGACTACACCAGCCACTGCCTCGAGATATACAAAGACGGAAGATACGCATCCTACGTAAAAGGGGCGCAGAAAAAAATTGAAGGTAATTACAATTTTGACTTTAACAAAAGTCAGGTGATATTCCTTGCAGGAACATCATTTGAAGGGGAACTCTTTTATGTCCGCAGGGGGGAAGTCTTCTCGCTATACCGCGATACCGTTAATGACGAAATACGTTTCAAAAAGATCAACAACAATCCTGAATCACGGTCTGAGGTCTCAGAAGAGGAATCGGCCGGAGAAAAACCCGATACTGCCGAAGGATTGAAAAAAACCGATGAAAATTAGGCTGAATAAATTCCTCGCTTCATGCGGGCTCGGGTCAAGGCGCAAGGTTGAAACTCTTATTACAGAGGGGCGGATAAAAATTGACGGGCGCGTTGTCAAAGATCTTGCCACTTCGGTTGATCCTGAACTGAACGAGATCCGTCTTGACGGGAAAAAACTTTCAGCGGTGAACAAAGCATACTACCTCATGCTTAACAAGCCTAAAGGATACATTACCACTGTGAGTGACGAAAAGGGGCGCGCAACGGTAATGTCCCTACTGCCTGAAAAATTTATCCGCGCCGGTGTTGTTCCGGTGGGCAGGCTTGATAAGGATACCGAGGGTCTTCTGCTGTTTACGAATGACGGGAACCTCTCTCATCTGCTTACATCTCCGGACTTCAAGGTTAAAAAGGAATACCTTGTAGAGCTGGACAAACCCGCAGTGGACGACGACCTGAAAAAAATCGAAAAAGGATTTTTTGTCCACCAGATCAAAACAAAAACAAGACCTGCAACTGTAAGCGTGGCCGACAAATCCCGCATGTTTGTAAAAATCCTGATCTCTGAAGGCAAAAAAAGGCAGATCAGGTACTCCTTTAAAAATCTGGGATACAAGGTTTTAAAACTTAAGAGAACCGCCTATGGGCCTCTTTCGCTGGGAAGGCTTAACAGGGGGGATCACAGACTCCTTAAAACTTCAGAAGTCAGGATGCTTATTAAATCGACAAAGCATCCTGAATAATTATTCTCATGACTATTGCTGTTTATCAGTAGTGGCCTGAAAACAGAAACCGCGTTTTTTACGACGCGGTTTTTATAAATCCTATACATAAAAAATATTTCTATTTTTTAATTTTCTTTACCTTCTTTTTTGAAGCAGCTTTCTTCGTAGCTGTTTTCTTAACTGCAGATTTTTTCGCTGCCGCTTTTTTTACAGTGCCTTTTTTTGTAGACGCCTTCTTTACTGCAGCCTTTTTTGAAGCAGCTTTCTTTGCGGCCGTTTTCTTAACTGCAGATTTTTTCGCTACGGCTTTTTTTACAGCGGCTTTTTTAGCTGCGACTTTTTTTACTGCAGAAACAACCCGCTGTTTTACTGTGGCAAATGGCCCGATGTGTGAAACAATCCAGCCGGTTACATCGCTGAGTACCTTTTCAGCTTCAGCAGGTGATTCATTTATTGTTTCATGGTAAAGCCCTTCATACAGAAAAAATTTTTTAACACTTGATGCGGCATTATTATAAAACTGCTCAGCCCCTTTGTAATCAACAATCTGGTCATCACTGCCGTGAAAGATTAGAAGAGGTTTCCTGAAATATGGCGCGCCGGCAAGCGCCTCACCGGTTGCCCTTGAAAATTCAATGAAAAATCTTGTAGACGCCCTGTTATGATTAAGCGGATCGCTTAAATATGATTTTACATACTCGCTGTCATGCGAAATAAGATTTGCGTCTATACCGACAGATGTTGAGAAAGCCGGGATGCGCTTGGACATAAACGCGCCCAGACTTTTTTTCCAGTTCGGAATTTTCAAAGCAGGTGTAAATCCAGGTGATGAAAGAACAAGCATAGACAGATCGTCAGGATAGGTAGTAGCGTATTTTGAAGCTATAACTCCTCCCATGCTGTGACCATAAAGAATCACCGGAAGCCCCCTGTTCTCCTCTTTTACAAACTCTGTGAACAATTTCAGATCATAAATATAATCCATAAATGAATCGACATGGCCTCTTTTACCCTCAGACCTTCCGTGCCCCCGATGATCAAGTGCAAAAACAGAAATATTTTTACCCGACAGACTTTTCAACAGATTCCCGTACCTGCCTGAATGTTCACCAAGGCCGTGAACAATTATGAGAACAGCTCTGGGTTTGCGAGCAACCCATTTCTGAAAAAAGATCTCCACACCGCCCTTGCCGGTGTAGGTGCCTGAATCATGACTATATGAATCCATAGACCGTCTCCTTATATTGTTTTGCCGCCATAAAATTTTTGCCGGATTAAAATGATAAGCCAGAAGTAATAGCAGACAGATATTTTACAGCCGCATTAACTTAATTGAATAATTAATTATTCCAGATGTCAATCAATTAACACCGGGCATAACTCATGAGAGGTAAAATTGCGGCTATATTACGCTTATAGGCCCGTTTACAGTCCCTTCGGCAAACTGCCTCGCGTATGGATCCGGGCTGTTTTTAAAATCATCGGGCGTGCCTGTAAAAATTACCCTGCCGTCAAAAAGCATGGATATTCTATGGGCAATTCTGAATGCCGAATTTATGTCATGGGTAATTACAATCGAGGTGATTCCGAAATCACGGTTCATCTTCACAATCAGCCTTTCGACAGACCCTCCGGTTATGGGATCCACTCCGGTTGTAGGCTCGTCATATAGCATAATTTCAGGCTTCAGGGCAATGGCACGCGCAAGCCCCGCCCTTTTCTGCATCCCGCCGGACAGTTCCGAGGGCCACTTATTGCCCATACCGGGCAGCCCTACCTGATCGAGCATCTCGGCAACAATCCCGGCGATCTTTTCCTCATCCATCTTTCTTCTGCGAAGCCCGAAAGCGATGTTGTCGTAAATATTCATTGAATCAAAAAGCGCGGCGCCCTGAAAAAGTATTCCATATTTTCTGATTATCGAATCCCTTACTTCAGGCCCGGAGCCGGTAAACTCTACATCATCCACATAGATCTTTCCTTCATCGGGCTCAATCAGGCCTATCAGGTGCTTCATTACAACGGATTTCCCCGTGCCGCTCTTGCCGAGGATGCAGTATATTTCGCCAGGTTCAACAGATAGATTAACGCCGCGCAGCACGCTATTGTTTCCGAATGATTTATGAAGATTTTCTATTCTTAGTTTTGCCATAAATACCTTTTCAGAATTCATAACAATTCCAGATATATCCGCTTAAAACAAATTCTGTCAAGAATGATTATTCCATACGTATACCGTGGTATTAGAAAAAAATGCTCGACACCCTTTCCCCGGCAGAATCTCCTCTGAATAATAAAAAGAATATGAAAACCTCCAGCGAACAGATATATTAACATACAGGAGCACGCGATGAAAGAATACAAAAAAGAATTTATAACATTTCTTCTGGACAGCAAAGCGCTTAAATTCGGCGAATTCACGCTTAAATCCGGAAGGCTTTCACCCTACTTTCTGAACACCGGAATGCTTCATACAGGCCGGGCCATAAACAGGCTGGGAAGCTTCTATGCCAGCACAATCGTGGATAACATAAAAGATAATTACACCGCAATATTCGGCCCCGCGTACAAGGGAATCCCGCTGGCCGTAGCCACGGTCAACGCGCTCTACCATGAACACGGCATTGATGTGCACTACACATTTAACAGGAAAGAGGTTAAGGACCACGGCGACATGGGGCTTATGGTCGGCAAAACCCTTACGGCAGATGATAGAGTAATACTTGTCGATGATGTTATTACGGCGGGTACCGCGGTGCGCGAATCCCTGAACATACTTAAAGGCCAGGGCAACCCGCAACTCGCGGCGGTGATTATATCCGTTGACCGCATGGAAAAAGGGACCGGCGAAAAATCGGCCATACAGGAACTTACCGAATCTACAGGACTCAGGTTCTATCCGATTGTAAACATTATTGACATAATAGAATTTCTAAAGGCCCCGTCACTTTCAGGCGGCTACGGAATCGGCGCATCCATGATAGAAAAAATGGAGAAATACCGCGAGCAGTACGGAGTAAGCTGAAGGCTGCCGATGATTCTGCACTCAGACATGAAGACAGGCCCGGAATCGGACTGCCCGTACCTTGAAGGCAGAAAGTGGCGCGTGGATTATTTTTTCGCGTCGCAGCTTACCGCCGATGAACTTGACATTCTGCTTACCCGGGGATGGAGAAAGTTCGGCATGTACTATTTCAGGCCTGTATGCAACGGATGCGCTGAATGCGTCCCCATAAGACTGCGCACTGCGGAACTGAGTTACTCAAAGAGCATGAAACGCGCCCTGCGCAGGTGCGCAGAAATCACAGTCCGCTTTAACGGACTTGAGTACAGCGACGAAATTTACGAAATATACAAAAACCACTCCGAAGTCCGTTTCGGAAAGGTTTCATCCGAAAGCGATTTTTTACATTCATTCTACACTCAATCCTGCCCGGCAATCCAGTCCGAATACTACCTTAAAGACAAACTGATCGCTGTAGGATTCCTTGATGTATCGTCAAGGGCTCTGAGCAGCATATACTTTGTTTACCATACTGACTACAGCGATTTCAGGCTTGGAACATTCAGCGTGCTGCGGGAGAGCGAATACGCCTTATCATTGGGACTTGATTATTATTACTTAGGCTATTATGTCAGGGATAACATCAGCATGGCCTACAAAAACAATTTCCATGTCAATGAAAAGATGAACTGGTCAACCGGAAAATGGCTCCATGAAGATGATTTTGTCTACGGCAGTTGAGGTCAACGCCTGATCTTTATGACAGAGCAGATATCGCCAGTTTTGTCAGATGCTGAATCCGGGTTAAATACGTCGGGCAGCCACTGGCCGTCAACAACGAACTTATACCTGTACGTTCCAGAGGCAAGGCGCTTTTCCAGTCTCCATATACCGTCGGCCCCCCTGCGGAGCAGATCGTTTTCGGGATTCCATCCGTTAAAATCCCCCACAAGCGACACAACTGATGCTTCGGGTTTGTATATCCTGAACACGACAAGGTCTTTTTTGAGCATCTTGTAGCTGACGCGCCTGTTTTCAGCGGCCGGTTCAAGATCGGCGGTTGAGATATATGAGCCGTACCTGTCATCCTCACGCGCAATATTATACGGGTCCTCTGTCCATAATCCGTCAACATTGAACTTGTATTCGACCTTTCCGGAATAAACACCGTCCGACAGAAAGAAAAACCAGACACCATCCCTGCCGCGCTCCATTTTCTGCGGCTTCCAGGCGCTGAAATTTCCGGCTATCGAAACCTTCAGAGCCTTCCTGCTTCTGTAGGTAAAGAGCAGGCCGTCAGCAACAGCCGGTTTTCCCGTTCCGTAATTCTGCGTCATTATAAGCCTTATTTTTTCCGGCGGATTTGCCTGTTTCAGAAACATAAGCTTCTGGTAATCAGTTTCTGCAATGTTGTCTGACCTGGAAGATGTAAGCAGAACAGCACAAAGTATCATGCAGAGCTTTCCGGCTCTCCTCATTATGTTAACCCTGAATAAAAAAATACATTGCTCCCCGGTAATACTTCAGGCAGCCTTTGCATGATTTATATATCGGTAACAGAAAAAATATCAGTGAACATTTTTGTAAAGGTTTCGCATTTCAGCGGCCTGCCCGCCGTCAAAACTCATAGACTTAAACTTTTTATTTTAAACTTCAAAAATGACGTTTTTTTGCCGATAAATGATAAAAGGGTAACTGCTGCTATTCAGCAGTTATTTGTTGCATAAACGGAATTTTTATTGCTTTTTAATACAAAAGAATATTTGCTGAATTATGTCTCCTCATCAGGCAACTTTAAATTACGGAATAATTAATGACGGAAAAGAAAACTGAAACAGAATACACCCCTGATGAACTGGCCGAGATTGACCGCATAGTAAAAATAGTCACGGGGGAAACACAGGTTCTGCCTGCCCGGGATATTAAACCATCGACGCGGTCTCAGCCATCCGTCGAAAAAACACCTGACGATTCAGCAGAAGAAGAACCTTTTGAAGAATCGATGCCTGAATACGATGATTCGATCCATGAAAAAAAGCCTGAAGAACTGGGCCTTGATGAACTCGACCACGATACAGACCTGTTCCCCCCAGAAGCTGAAGAGATAAAAGAACATGAATTCGAGGACATTACCGAGAGTATAAAAGAACCTTCTGAAATTTTACCCGGTGACGAAGAGGAGATACTGCCGCTCTCTGACAGCGACATCTCTTTCATTGAAGACGATGAAATACCCGCTGTAACTTCTGATGAAAGTTTTGAGGATATCGGCGACCTCCCGGAAATTCCTGAAGAAACTCCCTCATTAGAGGATGAGCAGCCCAGAGATATATCTATCGAAAGCGACGAAGACCTGGACATACCTGACTTCAATGAAATATCCATTGATGAACATGCCGACCTGTCCGAAGCTGCAGACTTAGACATACCGGATATTGACATAGACAGTCTTGTGTCGGACGGAACAACTGAAACGCCACCTGCAGATATCCCTGCTGACGAAGACTCAGGCGAAGACCTGGAATTCCCCGATATCGACGCTGGTGAAGAAAAAGCCCCTTCAGAGACAAAGAGCACGCTTGATGAATTCGATGATTTCCAACAGGACGAGATCCTTGACATAGAAACACCTGTTGACAGGGCGGACAAAGGCGCACCTGCCGACAGCTCCGGTTTTGATGAATTCGCTGATATCGAATCGACTGAAATCACCCATGACTTTGCAGAACAGAAACCCGCTGAAGCAAAATTCGGGGACGATGACACTCTTACAATAGAACCTCTTGAGGATGAATTCGATTCAGAACCGGCCCCATTAAAACCAGATGTTCAGACATCTGAATCAGAAAAGGGGTCGTCACTGGAGATTACAGACCGCGACCTTGCCAAACTTAAAAAGGCAATGATTCTCTTTAATCCTGCCGTACGTCAGACAATCCGTGACGTTATAATTAATGACCTGTTGTCACTTGCCGATACACGCAAGCTTGTTGACATGATCGTTTCCGGAAAGAGTGAAGACAGCGTAAAAAGCTTTCTTGAAAAGAAACTCAAAACACACATAACCCTGATTGACGAAACAGGACTCAAGAGACGGGTAATATCCCAGAGGCCCGAATACACAATTAAGGGACGCGAGCGCCAGAAGAAACTTTTAAAATTCACAAAGATCTTCGGAATATCCGCGGCAGCGGCATTTCTTGTTACCATATTATCGTACCAGTTTATTTATAAACCGGTAATGGCCAAACGGCTGATCAACAGGGGTGTTGAGCTGATAATAAGCAGCGGCCTTGAAGGCAACAGGTTTGACCGCAAGGGCAGATACCAGGAAGCCGAAAAACTCTTCCTCGAAGTAGAGAGGGAATATGCAAAAGATTACCTTTACGGCTACAACGCCTACGCCAGGGCATATTTCAAAAATAAAGACTACGCCGAATCGCTGCAAAAGCTTAACGGAGCGTATAATATTAACAGAACAAATATAGACACCCTTAACAACTTAGGCTACTTTTACGCCAGAATTGACAAGAACTACTACTCTTCACTCAAGCCCTCTGTTCCGCAGTGGTATTTCGGCGGGAAAAAGGACCCCGCGCAGGAGGCCAACCTTGACCTGGCCATAAACTTCTACCGCAGGGCGCTGCTTGTTGATGACGAAAACATAACAGCGCTTGTCGGCATAGGCAACGCATATTTTATGCAGGGGCAATATCTCAAGGCCAGGCAATATTACTTAAATATACTTAAAGTCGATCCCAACTCTGTGGCGGGGTATTCCGGCCTGCTGAACCTTTACATAGAACGCGACTCGTTCCCTCTGACAGCCACGCTGCACGCCGAGATAAGGGGAAAGGGTATGCTTTCAGATCTGCCTTCACCTCTGCTTGCAAAGCTTGCCGGCTTCTACCTTGATAAAAGGCGCAAAGGGGATTCAAGTGTAAGAATAGATTACGGCGTCACCACACCCAGACTTAAAGATGCCGATGACAACACCTACCCGGCCGTGCTTGAAGTGCTTAAAGCTCTTAACAAAAAGGACCCGGACTATCCGCCGCTTCACATACAGTATGCCCGGTACCACCAGGCGCTTGAAAATTATACGGCGATGAAACGCTACTTAGACAAGGCCTTAGGCCTTTCACCTAAATATTTTGCGGCCCTTCACCTTATGGGCGAATACTATTATAACACCAATGACCCTGTTAACGCGTACAGGTTTCTCAAGGGTGCAACTGACAATTATTCCCTGCAGCCCGGCTTTACAGAGGATGATTTTTACAGGGAGACTGAAAGTATAGGAAAGAGCTACTTCTACCTTGCAAATATATTTTATTATTATTTTGACAAAATCAAAACAAGGGAAGGCGCCCTTGATGACGAAATGCCCGACAACGAACGGGAGAAGATGGAAAACTACACAACGGCCCAGTCCTATTATGAGAAGGCATACAACAACAATTTTAATTCGCCCGAACTCAACTACAACTTGGGCAGAGTCTACTACCTTAAAGGGCAGAACACCTTCGCTCTCGAAAGATGGCTGCAGCTTTATGATGATTTTATACAGTCACCCGAGCTGATGCTCTCTCTGGGCAATGCCTTCTACAAAAACGGCAACTACGACGCGGCCAAGGGGGAATTCCTTAAAATGATATACGTAATGGAGTACGAAGCTGATAAAAGCAGCAGCCTGGACTTCAGCAAAAAAGGCAACGTCAAACTGTTCCAGTCGCTATCTACCGGGTACAACAACCTTGGCGCCGTTTACCAGCAGTTAGGTGAATACGACAAGAGGGACCTTGCGTACTGGAAAGCAATAGAATACTCACAGAGAATGGGCAAGGAGAGCGAATACGGCAGGACTAACCTTGCGAAATCGCACAGGAACGCCGAACCCATACTTGATGACAGCATACCTTTCAGCATTGCCTACTATATGGAGGACTGGAGGAGGTAGATCAGTCTATCTCTTCGCCCGTCTCCATATCCAGCACCTCTTTCCGCCCGTCACGGTAAACAAGCAAAAGATAATCGCTCCTGATGGTATATTCAGCCAGGCCAATGTCAACTTCATGGTGCCAGATAATCCCGCCTTCTGCGCATGAACTTTTAATCAGAAAGTACCGCCCCTCTTCGTCGATGAAGATAAGAAAAATAAACTCCCCGAATACCCTGTACATGTAGGCGCGCCCCGGGATGAACCAGGCTGTTTTGCCGTCCGATCTGTTTATGGCAAGAAAAATTCCGTCAGTATCATTATACTCAAAGGCTATAAAAAAAATGGCATCAGACTCGATCACGTCGAGAATGATGCCTCCCTCTTCAATTTTTTTTATCCAGAGATTTTTTGACAACGAAATGCTTTTACAAAGCAGCACTCCAGCCGTGAAGTCGTATTGAAGCAGAAAGTCATTCAGTTCGAACCTTTGAATATTCCCTGCTTTCATAAGTTATAGCATAGCATCACGTTTTTTATCTTTATCGATCACAGGCTGCTTTGCTACCTCATAGCAAACAGAGAGAATTTTACTCATCATCTTTTGCATATTTTATCGGGCCGTAAATTCACCTATTTTTTCACCTACTTTTACCTTCTGCCCTGCTCTGAGCCTGTCGAATCTGATCATCCCCTTTTCAAAAAGTATAATTACAGTTGAACCAAGGTTGAAAATCCCTATCTCGTCCCCTTTTTTAACAGAAGGAGCTTTCCCCGCTTCGTAAAAAAACTCCCTGCGCCTTCTGAAAAATCGGTTTGTAACAGCCCTGTCGTATGAAAGAGAGATTTTGCCCACATTCATCGCGCCGATTTTACACACGGCCGCATCACCTTTTTTGGTGCTGATATAGGTGATCAGCCTTTCGTTCACGGCAAAAAGCCCCTTTAGGCCCCGTACCATGAATTCCTGGACAGTAAAGAGTTTGCCGGGTATGCTGAAAAATCCCGTAATCCTGCCTGTTACAGGCGCGTGGATTCTGTGATAGTCGCCGGGAGACAGATAGAGGGTAATAAAATGCCCGTCTATGAACTTTTCAGCCATAGCTGAAGGTATCAGATCCCTTACCGAATAATCAACACCCTTGGCCTGTATTATCGTATCCTTTTTCAGTTTCCCGAACTGGTCCACGCGCGAATCTGTTGTGGCAACAATGTCATTTTTGCCCCTTGAAATTTTCCTGACACCATCTTTAAGCTCCCGCGTAAAAAACCGGTTCAGATTTTTGAACCCCTTTGCGGGAATCAGCGCCTCTTCTTTGTTCACGCCATATTTTTTTATATACCATCTGATTATTCTATCCATCAGGAACGCGGGCAGCGGAATAAGCGCGATAATTCCAAAAATCCTGGAAATAAGGCTCTTGGGGATTACCCTGAACAGGAAAATCTTCAGATTATCATTCACAATAAATCTCCTAATAATTTCCTGAAAAAGTCCATCGTGGCCTTTTTCAGGGTCGGTTTTGCGAAGTAAATTCGTAAAACCTCACATTTTTCGATGTTTTTAAAAATAAGACATCGAAAAATGGCGATACATCCGTGTATCGCATTAGCAGTTTCCTGTTTTCAGGAAACTGCTAATCAAAAAGGGTTGAATAAACACAGGAATCTATTATATACGGCGCAGCCCCGGATGTACAACAAAAATTTTAAATTGACATATATTTTAGCAGAAAGATTTAATTGTTTTATCAAGGCAACCTGCATAAACCGGAATTTATCATCAGTCTGCGGCCCGGAGGCATTCCCTGGCCGGAACGGAGTAATGTATACTGAATAATCCCTTTAACCGGCAGGCGCCGTAATTCAAGAGGTAAATCCATGACAGAAAAATCATACCTGAAAACAGCAGATCCCGATGTGTATAGAATTCTCCGCTCAGAGGACAAAAGGCAGGAGGATAACCTGATCATGATAGCCTCTGAAAATTATGTATCACGGGGTGTGCTTGAGGCATCATCATCAACACTGACCAATAAATATGCAGAGGGCTATCCCGGAAAAAGATACTATAACGGGTGTCTGCAGGCAGACGAAATAGAGAGCCTGGCAATTGACAGAATTAAAAAACTATTCAACGCAGAAGCAGCCAATGTTCAGCCCCATTCGGGGGCACAGGCCAACATGGCCGCAATGATGTCCATTCTGAACCCGGGGGACACATACATCGGAATGAACCTTTCACACGGAGGACACCTGTCTCACGGTTCGCCTGTAAACTTTTCCGGCAGGTTCTTTAACGTGGTGGCTTATGGCGTGACCGAAGACACGAACCTGATTGATTATGATGAGCTCTATAAACTCACAAAACAGCACAAACCCAAACTTATAATAGCCGGAGCGTCGGCCTACCCCCGCATAATCGACTTTAATAAATTCAGGGAGATCGCTGACACAGCAGGCGCGAAGGTTCTTGCCGACATAGCTCATATCGCGGGCATGGTTGCCACCGGAGACCATCCCACACCTGTCGGAGTTGCAGACTACGTTACAATGACCACGCACAAGACCCTGCGCGGGCCCAGGGGAGGAGTTATTCTTACGAACAACGAGCTTATCGGCGGCATCAACAAGTTCATGTTCCCCGGCACCCAGGGCGGCCCGCTGATGCACACCATCGCGTCCAAGGCTGTTGCCTTCGGTGAAGCGCTCAAGCCGGAATTCAGCGTGTACCAGAAGCAGATAATTAAAAACGCGGCAGTTCTTGCCGAGACACTTATGTCCGGAGGACTAAAGCTCGTATCAGGCGGCACAGAGAATCACCTGATACTTATTGACCTGCGCAATAAGGGGATAACAGGAAAGGACGCGGCAAACAGGCTTGAAGAAGCCGGAATTACATGCAACAAAAACGGCGTCCCCTTTGACGATAAATCGCCGTTTGTCACAAGCGGCATAAGACTCGGCAGCCCGGCGCTTACAACACGCGGCCTCAAAGAGGACGAATTCAGGCGCGTCGGCAGCCTTATACTTGAGGTTATTAACAATATCAGCAGCGACGACGCCATAAAAAAAGTAAGGGCTGAAGTTGACGAAATCTGCAGATCATTCCCCACTGATTTTTTAAGGATATAGATTCTGATGAACGGACGTGCCGGCCGGTCCATCTCTCTCCTGATTTGCGCCATGAGCGCGGGATTATTTCTCTGCGCCGCGTGCGCGGCAGGCCGGCCGGTAACACGGTCAGTGAGCTTTATCATTTTCGGAAACACCAGGCCCGAATCGCCATTCCAGGGTTTTACAACGGGCCTTGACCAGGTTCTGTCTGCAATTGAAAGCCGCAGAACAGGTATTCTTATACACACCGGCAATTCAGTTTACGGCGGATCAGAAGAGCAGGGAATTCTCTCCAGCGATGTTGAACGGCAGATGATGATATTCTTTCCCGCAATCAGACGCATTCCTGCCGCGATACATACAATCCCCGGAGAAAGCGACAGCCACAACAGCAGACTGAATCTTTATGTTAAACACTCGGGGCGCGACCCATACTATTCGTTTAACTACGGATCGATCCACTTTATAATGCTCGATACTGACAGCAGCATTGAGAATCTTCTGGACAACGAACAGATGGAGTGGCTTAAACATGACCTTAAAAAATCGGCAAAATGCAGTTGCATATTTGTAATAACACACCATCCTGTTTTTGTCGAAGAAAAGGTTAAGGGTAAAACCGCGCTCAGAAACAACATGCTCATGGAACTGTTTATAAAGCATAAAGTCAGGGCTGTTTTCTCGGGCAGAGAGGAGAGGTTCAGCAGCAGTTATTACGGCGGCGTTGAATACCATATAACGGGCTGCGGAGGATATAACGACAAAAAGGATAACAGGAAAAAATTCCAGTACTATCTGGTAAATATGGAAAACGGAGAGCTTAAGATTACCCCGGAACGGGTCACTATACAGTAACAATTTTTATGGAGGATTAATGTCCCAGGATCAGATTTTCACATCAATCGATGAATTCATAAAAACAGTGAAAGAACTTGGAATAAAAAAAATTGCCTTTTCAGAAGTAAACGAAAGAAGGCCCGAACAGATAACTGATGCGCAACTTGAAGTGGTTGTATACAGAAAGGTCGACCTGCTGACATACAGGGACTCTGTAATCTACAAATACAGCGAACGGTCCGACGACCTTAATCCGTTGCATGAAAGGCTCGTAAAAGAAGGCTTCGATGTAACCCGGATAAACAAAAATATCACATAAGCTTAAGCCGCCATCGCATGATGGCGGTCTTGAGAATCTACATCTTCAAAATGTCAGGTTAATATGGTAGGTGTTTTTTATAACATTGAGTATGGCCGGAACAAGCGATGGATTCTTCTCCCTGATTTCGTTAAGGATGCTTATTACATCCCCTCTTGTAAGTTCAATGTCGTATTTTTCAACTTTCTCGCAAAACCTGGGAAAATCCAGTTTCTGGTTTCCTAAAGTTATTATATCACCCCGCATTATACTCCTCCATATCATGTCCGAATAAAAAATACAGCAGACACAACAATAATATGCATTATACATGCCAGATATTTTATTATATCCCGTATGTCACATGTTTTTTTGGATTATATATAAAATTTTTAAAATAATACGCTATTAGATTATTTCAAGTCCCTGTACTGAAAAATCCATAACAATAAATAAAAATAACCAGAGATTAATCTGAACATAATAACTTATAGTTCATATTATCATCGCCTCGCAGCAATATTCTTTAAAAAATGATACAGTCCGGTATCAAAACTGCAACAGGCGACATAATACTCCTCAGAATCATCCTCTTTGCCCATGGCTTAAAAAACCATAAGGAATCTATATGAACAAAATCTATTATTTTAACCTGTCATGGAAATAATGGTTATGGACCGGCAAACAGCCTTGACAAATATAAGCCGCGCTGTTTTAAAAGGAAAAATTTTGAGGGCACCGCAAATGGATTCAATTGTTCAATGGTTCGCTTCATCCCTGGGACAATACATTTCACGCGAGATGGTTGTCTTTATTATATCAATGATGCCTATTCTGGAGCTCAGGGGCGGACTGCTCGCGGCCTCACTGCTGCAGATACCCATAACCGCGGCAATACCCATCTGCATTGCCGGCAATATTATTCCCATACCATTCATGCTGCTTTTCATCAAAAAATCCTTTCAATGGCTGAAAAAGATAAACCTGTTCAGGCCGCTCATAGAGACACTGGAACAGAGAGCCATGAAAAAAAGCGCTACTGTCGCGAAGGGCGAATTCTGGGGACTCGCCATTTTTGTAGGCATACCTCTTCCGGGCACGGGCGCGTGGACCGGTTCCCTCATTGCCGCGCTGCTCGAGATTAAGTTCAAAAACGCTATACTTTCAATTTTTGCAGGAATAATCATAGCGACATTTATAATGGCTATTCTATCATACGGGCTGCTTGGGATAATCCTGTAACAGCCCGAACCCTGCGGCCGCCATACTAAAATATTCCGGCCGGAAATCGGCGCATCCGGCGCGCGCGAACACGCGAAATCCGCCGGTCACAGCATTTTATAATTCCGGTTGAGGTTCTTATAGGATATTGCCTCAAGCAGATGTTTCTTCCCGATTTTTTCAGAGGAATCAAGATCCGCAATGGTGCGGGCAACTTTAAGTATCTTGAAAAAAGAGCGGGCGGTTATGCTCATTTTTTTTACTGCCGATTCAAGGAACTGTTCGTCGCCCGGATCAAGTCGGCAGTATTTTTTTATCTCGCGGTTGCTCATCCTCGAATTAAAGCGTACAGGCGCGCCCCTGAATCTTGCGCGCTGAATTTCGCATGCCCGCATCACCCTCTCCCTGATTGAGGCCGATGATTCAGACTGTGCATTTTCTACAAGGTCTCTGTACGCCACACGGTTAACCAGCAGCTCCATGTCGATCCTGTCAATTACAGGGCCGGCAATCTTCTGGAAGTACTGGTTTACCTTGTGTCGCGGGCATGTACACGCAATCTCTTCATCAAAAAGGTAGCCGCACTGGCACGGATTCCCCGCAGCAACAAGCATAAAATCCGCGGGAAATGTTACAGTACCCGCTACACGCGCAACCGTAACCTCCCTGTCCTCAAGAGGCTGGCGCAGGGCCTGAATCACATTGTTCCTGAACTCAACGATCTCATCTAAGAAAAGCACACCGTTGTGCGCAAGTGAAACTTCACCCGCTCCGGGATTTGCGCCGCCGCCAACAAGCGCCGCCTCTGAAGCTGTGTGGTGCGGAGCCCTGAAAGGCGGCAGGTCAATCAGCATGCCATTCTCCTGAAGTATGCCCGCAGCCGAATGGATCATGGTCGTTTCGATCGCCTGCTCCTTTGAAAGGCCGGGCATTATTGAAGGCATGCGTCTTGCGAGCATGGTTTTACCTGAACCGGGCGCTCCGTAGAGCAGTACATTATGCATCCCCGCGGCGGCTATCTCAAGTCCCCTCCTGGCATTCTCCTGCCCCCTTACATCGCTGAAATCATACAGATATTCCTGCACGCGGCCCGGCAGTTCCCCCCTTTCGAATGGACTCGCTTCTCCCTGGAAGACATCTATTGCCATCGGAATGTTCTCAACAGGAAAGATATCGATCCCCTCAACAGCCGAAGCTTCAATCCTGTTCTGGTACGGCACTATGATCTGCCTGAAGCCCAGCCTGTAAAGGGCAATAACCATGGAAATCACACCGCGCACAGGCTTGACTCTGCCGTCCAGGGAGAGTTCACCAACCATGGGGATTGACCCTATATCGCAGAATATCTGCTGCGTCGATTTAAGTATGGACATCGCGACGGGCAGGTCAAAGTTTGCCCCCTGCTTTTTAAAACCGGCAGGCGCCAGGTTCACAATGTAGTTTTTCGGGGGGAACTCGTACCCGCTGTTTTCAATGGCTGCACGAATTCTCTCGCGCGATTCCCTGATGACTGAATCAGGCAGCCCGACAATGGTAAAACCGGGCAATCCTCTCATTATATCAACTTCAATGTCTACTCTGCCCGCGCTTATGCCGTGCAGCCCCAGCGAAATTGTTTTTGAAAGCATAATTTTCTCCTCATCATTAATACGAATAAAACAGCCCGCGTGAAAAAATTTTTTGAATTTTTTTTAATGCTTTTATCGTGCGGCGGCCGCGATGAGGCCATTTTTTATACAGGGCGGATATGAAGAATTTTGCCGCAGCCTGGACTTAACGCCCCCGGCGGTATAAATCTGTTTCTACACATGAATGTTAAGGGGCTCTGACCCCCGGGAACACGCTCTGACCCCGGGGGACATGCTCTGAGCCCCCAGGCTCTGACCCCTCGGAGGATTCACTGCAGATCGAGCATGCGGTGCAATAGATCGTATCTGTCAAGAAGTTCGCTGTTTTCCACAAGCCTGCCGGATATATAATATGTGACGGAACCGCTTCCGCTCTCCTGCAGGTTGTTCTGCCGCATTATATTTTGCAGATTCCTTACAGTGCCAAAGTTGCCGTCAATAATATCCATCGAGCGCGGCAGTATCTGCCTGAACAGATTTTTGAAATAGATAAAATGCGTACATCCCAATACAACGGTGCTGTACAGGGTGGGATCAACGGCTGATAGTTCATTTTCAAGATATGAACGGACACCGGCATCGTCAAAACGGTAATCCTCGGCGAATTTTACAAGTTCGGGAAGGGAGATCAGGTCAACTATGTGTTCATTGTCAACGCGCGCGATAAGATTCTTGAGCTTCTCCTCTTTCAGCGTAAGCGGGGTGGCAGCTACAAGAACGCGTTTATGATGTTTTCCGTGCCTCTCCACCGCGGGTTTGACTGCCGGCTCCATTCCTATCACAGGGATTGAGTACCGGTTACGGAGAGTATCTATTGCAACGCTTGTGGCGGTGTTGCACGCAATAACCACGGCATCAACGCCCCTTGCCGCGATAAAATCGACCGCGTTAATCACAAGTTTATTTACATCAGCCCTGTCCCGGGTCCCGTAAGGCGCGTTATCACTGTCAGCATAATAAATGTAATCACACCGGGGCAGCAGCCTGATTGCCTCGTGAAGAACAGTGATCCCGCCTATACCTGAATCAAAAAAACCTGTTATCATCCCTTTACCATCAGAGCATTAATGATCCGGCCTGTACCGGGCCTGTCAAGAATAATTGGTTAAGACCAGACAGCAGAGTAAAACTTCAAATCGCATTTTTTTCACGGCCTGACAGTGACAATAATTGCAGCCAGACATATTCGTTTTAAAGAGTTAAGGTTTCTATAAATTCAATTATAGAGAAAAATCTTACCTTAGCCGATAATATTACAAAGAATTGCGGAGGAGACATGTCCAAGAAGATACTCTATTATCATAATAATGAAAATATAATCAAGACCGGCCAGTTTGAACAGAGAATGTTCATAATCCTTGAAGGAAAGGTGAGCATAATCCTGACCGACGGTAATGAACAGTTTGCCGTTGCGACTCTCGGTAAGGGTGATTTTTTCGGCGAGATTTCACTCTTCACAAGCAAACCACGCAGCGCAACAGTAAGGGCCCTTGGCGACGTGAAACTGACCTACATCGATAATGTTACCCAGCTAAAGGCATTTCTTATAAAAAATCCCGCATTCGCAGCTAAGATGGTACAGACTCTTGCGCAGCGTCTTGCAAAGACCGATGAAATACTCATTGGTAAAATAAGCGAGAACACAAGGCTTAAACAGACTCAGGTTGTGTAGGCAGTATCGTAGATTCAAAAACTTCCGGAAGTTTATCCATCCGGATTCCCCGGCAGAGTCACTCAGTTTTGGCAGGCTGAACGCCTGCCTATGTGTTCTTGCGGCATCCCATATGATTCCGTCCTTGTCCGGGCAAGCCATGGCTTGCCCCTACATTGCGGCATTCGCTTCTTCTAATGCATCAATCTGCATTGTCAATGAACGGTAAAACCGGTTGTGCCCGTTTCTACAAGAGGCTCTGAGCCCCGGGAACATGCTCTGACCCCCGGGAAAACACGCTCTGACCCCGGGGAACATGCTCTGACCCCGGGGAACATGCTCTGACCCCG
>Ga0255347_1001447_pt1 | contig 38300 bp, 33 predicted proteins | sample wastewater_treat_2_FD_192479 | JGI IMG/M metagenome (GOLD analysis project Ga0255347, IMG submission 192479) | Wastewater microbial communities from Lulu Island WWTP, Vancouver, Canada - plant24 | ecosystem: Engineered > WWTP > Wastewater > Unclassified | place: Canada: Vancouver, British... | reverse complement strand
CATCCCCGAAAAAGCCGCCGAGATGGGCGCCAAAACCTTCATCCACTATTCCTTCCCGCGCCACCTTTCCTATCAAACCATTGCCAGGCGTCTGGAAATCATGAAGGAAACCTGTGAAGAGCTGGGTATTGAACTCGTGGAAGTCACCGCCCCCGATCCAACCGGTGATGCCGGTGTTTCCGGTGCACAACAATTCATCATCGAAGATGTGCCACGACAGATTGCCAAATACGGCAAGGATACTGCATTCTTCTCCACAAACTGTTCGATGCAGGAACCCTTGATCCGCACAATTTGGGAAGGCGGAGCCATTTACCCGCAGCAATGCTGCCCAAGCCCCTACCATGGTTATCCCGCTGCCCTGAACATCGATGTAGCCGGTCATGAGGGCGATGTCGCCTACATGCTGGAACAGATTTCCATCAAACTGAAGGAAAAAGGTCAGGAACACCGAATGGCTACCTGGGGTGTACCCATCAACATGCTCATGATCGATGCTGGCGTTCGCTTTGCCATCGAATACGCCGAGGGCAGGGTTGACCCCAACGATGCTGAGGCTTTCAAGAGAATTATTAACGAAGCTGCCGCAGCACGTGGTGTTGGTGAGGTTCAAATTACATCCTATGATGAAGAAGTTAAACTCGATAACTTCTTGATGCTGTTGTGTCCCTTCCATGATTTTGCTAATTAAGCGAATCTGGATGAATTGACCGACTGAACAAAGCGCCGGCTTGCGCTTTTCAAAGCCGGCGCTTTTATGGATAAAAAAGAAGGAGGCGCGATTTGAAAAGTGAATATTTATTATCAATGAATAATATTTCCAAAGAATACTATGGTAATCGCGTGCTAAAAGATGTCACATTGAAGGTAAAACCAGGTGAAATACATGCCCTGGTTGGAGAAAATGGCGCTGGAAAATCAACATTGATGAATATCCTCTTTGGAATGCCGGTAATCTTTTCTACAGATGGTTTTCAGGGAGAAATTTATATTAATGGTGAAAAAGTATCGATTGATGACCCTAACAAGGCAATGTCTTACGGTATTGGTATGGTGCATCAAGAGTTCATGCTCATTCCCGATTTTAATGTCACTGAAAACATCAAAATCGGCCGAGAGATTGGAGAAACGACGGCTCTCAGCAAGCTTTTCGGCAATTTATTAGAGAAAATGAATTGGGAAAAAATGGCTGAAGATGCCAGACGTGCGCTTGATGATATTGGTATGAACATCGATGAATATGCAAAAATTTCTGGGATGCCCATTGGATATCGACAATTCGTAGAAATTGCGCGAGAAATCGATAAAACTGGAATTAAACTCCTTGTTTTCGACGAACCAACGGCAGTTCTTACCGAAAGTGAAGCAGAGCGATTGCTCGAAATCATCCGCATCATCGCTCAAAAGGGGATTGCCATCATTTTTATCACCCATCGTCTGACGGAAGTGATGGAAATTGCTGACAGCATGTCAATTTTGCGTGATGGTGAGCTTGTGGTTAGGAAAAATGTTGAAGATACCAGTTTGGTCGAGATTGCCCAGTTGATGATTGGTCGCTCGATGGAAAAATTTGAAGACGAAGACCTTGTCAACAACCGAGAAATATCCGATGACAACATTGCGATAGAATTGCGAAATTTTCATGTTGATATGCCCGGAGAAACCGTCAAAGGTATTGATGTAAGCATTCGTAAAGGCGAAATCTTTGGTTTTGGCGGCCTGGCAGGCCAGGGGAAAATTGGCATCATTAATGGCATTATGGGTTTATTTGATACCCATGGTGAAGTTTACGTTCATGGAAAGAAATTAGATCTTAACAAGCTCGGTGAAGCACTCCGCAACGATATCGCCTTTGTTTCTGAAGATCGGCGTGGTGTGGGCTTGCTTTTGGGGGAATCAATTCAACTCAACATCGTTTTTTCTGCGATGCAAATAAAAGATGAATTTTTGAAGAAAATTGCAGGATTAAAAATTATCGACAAAGCAAAAACCGAGCAGCACGCAAATGAAATGATCAAGTTGTTGGATATACGCTGCACCGGTCCTTCTCAACGAAGCGGCAGTCTTTCCGGTGGCAATCAACAAAAAGTCTGCCTGGCACGTGCACTAACAATGAACCCAGATATTTTAATTGTGTCTGAACCAACCCGTGGCATTGATATCGGCGCAAAGAAGTTGGTTTTAGATTATCTGACGAAAATAAATCGGGAACAGGGTACCACCATCATCATGATCAGCTCAGAATTGGTGGAGCTACGGACACTTTGTGACCGCATCGGTATCGTATCTGAAGGAAAGCTATTCTCTATAATGGAACCTGATGACTCCGATGCTGCCTATGGACTCGCCATGGCAGGTGTGCGGGAGGAGGTTTTGGAATGAAAAAAATTACAAACTTCATCAACAAAGTTGGTTTGCCCAGGCTGATCATCGGGTTATTCTTTATAGCCTTGTTGATTACATCATTGGCGGTCGGTTTCGATCCCGGCGTTTTATTCAGCGATGTGCTACGACGCGTTTTAATGTTCAGCATTTTAGTGCTGGCTATGATCCCCGGCGTTCAGTGTGGAATCGGGATGAATTTTGGCATCTCTATTGGTATTTCATCGGGATTGTTGGGTGCGGTTCTGGCAATGGAAGTCAGTTTTATTGGAAATTGGTTTGAAAAGTATGGTGCAGCAGCCCCATGGATGACCATTCTTTTAGCTTTAATTATTGGCTCCGCAATCGCCGCTGTGTTGGGTTTTCTTTATGGCCTGTTGTTAAATCGAGTTAAGGGCTCTGAAATGACGGTGTCAACATATGTTGGCTTTTCAGTCATTGCCTTTATGAATATTGTCTGGTTGTCGTTAACCTTTCAGAATGGGGAATTAAGCTGGCCCTTACAGGGCAAAGGACTGCGAAACACTGCCAGTCTTGCCGGTTCCTTTGGAGGGTTGCTCAGCGATCCCGCTGTAGTTCATAGCACACAACCAAAATGGCTGCATTGGCTGGCCATTGAAATTGGTGGCGTCAGTATCCCGGTCGGTTTAATCCTCGTTTTTATTTTGTGTGCTTTCATTGTTTGGCTTTTCTTGCGCAGTAAGGCAGGAATTGCCATGAGCGCTGGCGGTGAAAATCCAACATTCACCTTATCAAGTGGCATCAATGTCGATAAAACTCGAATATTAGGGACTGTCATCGCCACGGTCTTCGGCGCCATCGGCATCATCATGTACGCACAAACTTACGGCTTCCTACAATTGTATAACGCACCGTTGATGATGGGTTTTGCCAGTGTGGCAGCCATTCTAATTGGTGGAGCATCCGTAAATAGGGCGGCAATACCGCATGTGATTATCGGCACATTGCTTTTTCAGGGCATTCTGGTGACCGCATTGCCGGTTGTAAACGTCGTAATTGAAATCGGCACTTTGCCTGAAGTCCTTAGGATAATCATCTCAAACGGCATCATTTTGTATGCGTTGTCAAAAGCGAAAGGTGGCAATCACTCATGAATATTAAAACAATCAGTAAAAAAATCGGTTCGTATCTTTTCGAAAACAAAGTGATGATTGCGTTTGCGCTTGTTTGTTTCGGGGCGATTTTGCTCTCCGGCAGCCCCGCATCTTTCATCGTTGATGGTGTTATCACGCGGATTGGAAGAAACACTTTCACCGTTCTGGCGCTGATTATTCCCGTAATCGCTGGATTAGGATTGAATTTTGGAATGGTCATCGGCGCAGTCGCCGCTCAAATTGCTTTGTTTTGGGTTGTTCACTGGGGATATGGTGGCTTCACCGGAATGTTGCTGTGCGTGCTGATTGCAACTCCCATTGCTATCTTTTTTGGTTACCTGGTTGGAAAACTGTTTAATAAGATGAAAGGGACTGAAATGATAGCCGGGCTCATCCTGGGTTATTTTGCTGATGGGCTTTACCAATTATTATTCCTGGTGATTATTGGCGGCGTCATCCCGGTTGATAACCCAACCCTAATCATCGCCAATGGTATCGGTGTTAAAAATACAATCGATCTGACGGATAACTTAAAATATTCCATCGATGCCATTCCAATGCTTGACATCCTCACCGTCGTTTTCTTCGCGGCTTTAGCAATCACCGTTGTAAAAATCATTTTGCATTTCTTAAAGAAATATTCACTCAAACGTGCAGATTTTATTCAATTCGCGGTCATCGGTGTTTTGTTTGCCATTTCCTATATTAAAGCCGTGGAAACATTTTTGTTTGCAGATCGGTTGCTTCTCCTGCATGCTGTTACAATCGGATTGATTGCCGCTGCAGTTTATGAACTTTACAATATTATTCGAAGGAAATTCATTCAAAAAGAACAGGGCTTTTCAATTCTCAATCCGGTTTTGATCATTATCCTCTGCGCAGCTCTGTACGCCGCTACCTACATTCCTGAAGTTGAAAAAGTACTTATGTCTGTGAAGTTACCGGTATTGCCCTTTTTGTTAATTGCTGCCTTATGTTTGTTTAACCAGAAAATTCTCGATACCCGCCTGGGTCAAAACATGCGCACTGTTGGACAAAGCCAAAGTGTGGCTCTGGCTTCCGGTATCGATGTTGACAAAACCCGTGTGATTGCCATGATCATTTCAACGGTTTTGGCGAGCTGGGGTCAGTTGATTTACCTGCAGAATATTGGAACTTTTTCAACCTATGGTGCTCATACACAAATCGCTCAATTTGCAATTGCTGCTTTGCTGGTTGGTGGCGCATCTGTGCAAAAGGCGACCAACAAACAAGCCATCATTGGCGTGATCCTTTTCCACACTTTGTTCATTGTTGCACCCCAGGCTGGAAAGAATCTGTTCGACAACGCCCAAATAGGCGAATACTTCCGGGTGTTCGTCTCATACGGTGTTATTGCGCTGTCGCTTGCTATGCATGCCTGGAAGATGGTTGATAAGAAATCAAAAGACCCTCTAAAAGAATTAGACAGCCCAGATGCACAACAGGGAACACCAACGAGTGTAAACGCCTCATAATCAAAAGACATTTATTAAACCACTCGCCGCTAAAAATGTATTTAGCGGCGAGTTGCTTTTAATAGTAGTCATCTAAAAATATTGGGTTTTAAAGTTAAAATTCTTACTATCCCATAACTAGAATTAATTATCTTGTTTGATAAATGTATTATCACGCAGATCGCTAAATGCCTGATTCAGCTCTTCCATCGTGTTCATTACAATCGGTCCGCCCCAGGCAATGGGCTCATCCAATCGCGGCGCATTCAATACCAACAGTCGTACACCAGTATCATTCGCCCGCAACCAGAGTTTCTGACCTTCATCAAACAAAACAACTGTCTTTTCGTTGATTTGCTGACCAGAGTCTGGATCAAATTCAGCAGCTCCTTTAAGGATATAAACAAACAAAGTTGTTGTCGGAAGTGTATCCAAAGCCCAGGTTTTTCCAGCATCAACCGCCACATCTAAATACAAGGGTTTAACAAATTTGCCCTCAAATGCGCCGGGGAGCTCCTTGTATTTTCCAGCGATAACGCGTATTCGAGCTGTTCCTTCATCAACCAATGGCACATCAGCGGAAAGGATATCGTTATACGCTGGATTGGTCATCTTGTCCTTGGCTGGTAAATTAATCCAGAGCTGACAGCCTAAAAATTGCTCCGTTGCTTGGGGCATCTCCTGGTGGATGATCCCTGAACCCGCTGTCATCCACTGACAATCGCCATCCAAAATGCTGCCGCGATTACCCAGGCTGTCACCGTGTTCCAAATCGCCTTTGATTAAATAGGTTACGGTCTCAATTCCCCGATGCGGATGCCATGGGAATCCGCGAATATAATCAGCGGGGTTGTTGGAATCGAATGCGTCCATTAACAAGAAAGGGTCGAAATCATGGGTTTCATCACGGCCAAACAAGCGTACCAAATGTACGCCAGCACCATCAATAGCGTGCTTTCCATAAATAATCTTTTTGATTTTGCGTACGGAATTTTCCATAACAAGTTGTCCTTTACTACCAGTAATCAATACGGCAAAGTTAACAGGCAGTGCCAATCTATAACCTGCCACAGGGTGGATTAATTGATCTTACAATTTACAATTGCACTTGTCAACAAGCAGTATTTTGAAAAATTTTAATATAAGACACATTTTGCAAGTTCCGCACAACAATCAGCGCTTATCCCCCCAATTCTTGCGGTATACTAACCACTGAGTATATTATGAAACCCGATACAAACCACGTTTACTGTACCTTTTATGACGCTCCGGAGCATCTCTTTCCAGGTCATCCTGAGTCTCCTCGGCGTTTGCAAAGTTTGCAGCCATGGCTCCAAAATCCACCTTATCCTGAAATGGTCTGGCTGAATTTTTTACCGGCTTTGGCAGGTGACGTCCTTAACGTTCATTGCGACCAAATGCTGCAAAATTTGCAGTCCTCCTGCCGCATGGGTACTCACGAAATTGACCCTGCACCAACCTACGTGACCGATGCTTCTTACCATTCCGCCATGATGGCTGCCGGAGCAACCCTTGCGGTGAGCAGGCGAATAATATCCGAAGAACGTGGCAGGGGGTTCGCTATTGTTCGCCCCCCTGGACACCACGCAGAATCGGATCGGTCAATGGGTTTTTGCCTGATCAACAATGTTGCCATTGCTGCCGCAGATGCAATTGCACGTGGATTAAGTAAAGTTGCGATTGTCGATTTTGATGCGCATCATGGCAATGGCACCGAATCTATTTTTTTACATACGGAACAGGTGGGGTTTTTATCTCTGCATGAAGAATATCACTATCCTGGCAGCGGTCATATGAATTCAGCGCCTCATGCACGTGGCAGGATTATTAATATACCCATGCCTTCTTATGCAAATTCAGAGGCTTATCTTAGCATTTTTCAAAATATTGTCACGCCTTGGCTGAGACAATTTGGGGCAGAAATGCTCCTGGTCTCAGCGGGGTTTGACACCCATTTCTCCGATCCACTGACGACCGCAACACTCGATACGCATGGTTTTCATGAGATGACGCGCATCCTAGTTGACCTGGCAGAAACATTTTGCCATGGTCGCATTCTTTTTGTTTTAGAAGGCGGCTATGAACCCCAGGCGCTGAAAGACAACATTCAAGCATGTCTGGCAGCGATGTGCGCAAGACCCACTTTTCCTGATAATTTTGGACCTTCCGATGGCAGACAACAAAACCTCTCTGAACTGATAAAAAAGATTAGAGATTTACATCAAATTACGGAGGATTGAAAATTTGTTAGAACTATACTTTATTCGGCACGGACAGTCTACCAATAACGTGCTTTGGGATGAAAGCATCGATACCCATCTTCACCATCGCGCGATTGATCCGGAGCTAACCCCAATCGGCGAAGAGCAAGCACGTTTGGTTGCAGATTTTGTAGCCCGCCCAAAAAATGGTGGTGGTAACGACCCTCAAAACCGAGCCGGCTTTGGGTTGACCCATCTTTATTGCAGTCTGATGATGCGTGCCGTCAAAACCGGTGTGGTCATTGCCGAAAAAACCGGTTTGCCTCTGGTGGCATGGCCAGAAATACATGAAACCGGCGGTCTCTTCGAAGTTGAATTCGTCGATGATGAACCGGTGTTTATTGGTCAACCAGGGCCTGGACGAAGTTACTTTAATCAAAATTTCCCTCAATTGATTCTTCCAGATGATTTGCCAGAATCGGGCTGGTACAATCGCGAAAAAGAACCACGTGATAATTATTCCTTGCGCGCACAGTCCATCATTGATCGGTTGCTGGAAGAACATGGCGATACCGATCATCGTATGGGGCTTGTAATGCATGGCGGTATTTTTGCCCGTATATTAAGGGTAATTTTCAATGTCCAAACCGAAAATTACTGGTTCCTGATGAACAATTGTGCTGTCAGTCGCCTCGACATTTCACCTACAGGCCTGGTCCATCTTATGTACATGAACAAGGTCGATCACTTCCCCGATCACCTTATCACCTGAATTGAACTTTGGCGCCTTATGCCCAGGAACAATCATCAAAAAGCATCCATCACCTTCCAACTTGCGAAACCCACAGACGCCAACATAGCCAGTCGGCTAATTTTCGATTCATTTCCAAAAATGGCAACTTTCAATTTTGGATTGGGTGATGCACAACGGGCGAAAAAAACTTTTACCGCTCTTTTCCCGTATCCCCAACATCGTTTCAGTTTCGAAACTTCCACCCTTATCCTAAAAGATGAACGTGTTATTGGCTTGTATATCGCTTATCCAGGTAAAGAACAATTTGTGTTGAACTGGCGTTTAGGTAAATTATTAATGAAACAATTCTCGCTATCCGAAAAAACCAAACTCATTCAACGCAGTTTACCGCTTGCTTTTATTCAAGAAGCGGCAAAAGACGAGTTTCTCCTTTCCAACCTGGCAATAAACAAGAGTTACCGTGGTGCAGGCTTTGGGTCACAGGTTCTGGCTCACATAGAAGAGACTGCCATTCAGGCAGGCTACCAGAAGATTTCCTTGCTCGTCGACATCGACAGCAAAGAAGCCCGCCGCTTTTATGAAAACCGTGGATTTAAAATTAAAGCAATCCACCTCGAATCCAATCGGCGGGTCAGGTATTTAGGTCCGGGGTATTTTCGGATGGTAAAGGAATTGTTATGAATATTGGTAACCAAACTTATCCGAACGGTGTCAGGTCTGTGTTGGATTATTTGGCAAGCAAACAAATTTCTTTCCAATTGCAGGTTTTTGACGCACCAGCCCATTCAGCCAGCCAGGCTGCTGATCTGCTTGGGTGTCCTCTGGGCGCAATTGTTAAATCTCTTGTGTTTGAAAAAACAGACTCTGGTCATTTACTGCTTGCTTTAGTATCAGGTAAAAATCGCGCTGATTTGCAAAAATTGAGCACTCTCGCTTGCGAACCTGTACGCGTTGCTGATCCGAAAATCGTTTTATCGAAAACCACATACCCTGTTGGGGCTGTGCCGCCCTGTGGACTGAATGGTATTTCTCAAACGCTCATTGATACTGATCTCATGGATTATGCACATGTTTGGGCATCTGCAGGTGCTGAAAACATCTTATTTAGAATTAGTACTACCGATTTAGAGCAGCTCGTTGAAGGGAAGATTGAAAATATTAAGCAAGAATAAGAACCTGCAAGCATCACCTGTCTAAATCAATCAGTCTAATTGCAAACCAGGCTGTTTAATAAATCCACCAGATAATGTTTTTCTAATATACGTCCACTGATAAACAGATATCACATCAGCTTGATTTCTAAAATTTTTCTGTGAGGATTCTGATTTATAATGAAATTTACACGGTTTCACTTATATCAATTTGTTTACCCATCCGCTATAAAACTCCGCATTATCAAAGGCGAGCAAGTGCACTTGACAAAATAAAAGAGAATTAAGGTCAAAGATGCCCATCTATATCAATATCGTTATCATATTTGTTTTGTTTTTCTTCAATGCAATTTTCGCAATGTATGAAATTGCGATGGTTGCCGCTAAAAAGATTCGTCTGCAACACCGCGTGGACGAAGGTGTAAAAGGTGCATCTGTTGCCCTCGAACTCTTGAAAGACCCCAATCAGCAATACCTTTCCACTGTCCAGATAATGATCACGTTGATTGATACACTGGCAGGCGGCATTGGAGGTGCAAATTTAGCGCTTCCACTGGCAAATCAAATTAGCAAAATCCCCTTATTGGCAGATTACGCTGGAATCATTTCCCTGGTTTTAATCGTTGTGATTATCACTTACTTTTCCATTGTTTTAGGCGAATTAATTCCAAAACGTATCGCGGTCAGTAAACCCGAAAATATCGTTATCGCTTTATCTCCAATCATTTTCAGATTAACAAAAATATTTCGCCCACTAACACTTTTATTGAGCGCTTCAACCAATTTTGGTTTAAAGCTTTTTCGCATCAACACTGACAAAGAACCTTCAATTACCACGGCGGAGATCAAGGGATACATTGAGGAAGGGCGCGGTATTGGGCTGATAGAGGATGCGGAACAAGAGATGATATCCAGTGTTCTACGTCTGGGAGCTCGGCGGGTTGAAGCACTCATGACACCTCGCCTCGATATGGGTTGGATTGACATCAATTCATCGATAGAGGAGGTCTGGCAGCAAATTCTGGCTTCTTCATACTCGCGTATTCCAGTTGCCGATGGCGATTTAGACCAGATCCTGGGCTACATCCAAATCCGCGATTTATTGGGTCACAATCCGGCAGATCCAGAATTTGATCTCAAGGGATTTATCAAAGATCCGATCTACTTACCAGGTAACATGGCGGCTCTCAAAGCCCTGGATGCCATTCAAAAAAGTGGTGTTCACCTCGCAATCGTCCTGGATGAATTTGGTGGGATTGCCGGGATTGTAACCGATTATGACATTCTCGAATCCATCGTCGGTGAAATTCCTGAAGACAGTGCAGACAATGACTACCTGATGTTTCAGCGCGAAGATGGCTCCTGGCTGTTCGACGGTTTAATCGTTATCGATCAGCTGAAAGAGATCCTCAATTTGTCCGCTATGCCAGGCGAAGAACGTTCAGCGTATCAAACATTAAGCGGATTTGTAATGAGTCAATTGGGCCGTATTCCCAAAACAGGGGCAGATTTTACTTTTGAAGGTTATCGTTTTGAAGTGTTGAACATGGATGGCAGGCGCGTTGACCGGGTTTTGGTCAGTCGCTTGCCGGAAGAAACGAATCAGGATAATCTGTCACCCCAAAAATAATTTTGACTATCCATATTTAGAAATCGTTAAAAATTATAATAATTTTAACAAGCGCTCCAAAATTTCAACAACACTGCTGTGCATCACCTGAAGGCGATCGCCTGTAAACTGACATGCATAAGTCCAGGTTTTTTCAGGCAAACTGATACCCAAGCACACCAAACCAACGGGTTTTTCTGCAGTTCCACCGGTTGGGCCGGCTATTCCCGTTGTCGATAAACCAATTGTGGTTTCCAGCCTTAAGCGAACACCATCAGCCATTTCTTGAGCGGTTTGCTGGCTGACGGCACCATATCTCTCAAGTGTAGAACGTTGAACCCCTAAAACTTCTTCTTTAATCCGATTGCTGTAAGCAACTACACCACCAATGAAATAATCAGAAGAGCCAGAAATAGCCGTTAATGTTTGGCTGAGAAGCCCTCCTGTACATGATTCTGCACAACTGATTGAATATTCACGCTTTAACAATGCCTGGCCTACAATTTTTGATAATGACAATAATTTTTCATCCATTTTTTCCTCTGCTATCTTCTTTTGACAAGGTTAAAGTTTTATGTTGCAGTAAATAGAAATTTGTAAATCAATGATTTGGCTACAAAAAGAACTTTAGTTGCAATTATTTCATTCAATAAAAAAGCGCACCAGCCATGGAAGAAGGAATTGCGCCATTAACCCCACGGCTAAAGCTCGCTCTACGCCATAAATCATTAAACCTAAAAAGCTGGAACTGGTTTTTTCACGTCTTTCCTTAATAAAAATCGGCACAACCAAAAATACAAACGATACAAACATTGTTAAAACCACCCAAAGCGGCAACAAGTTTATCAAAAACAATGATACGATCCCGGTAGCTGCAGCCATTACAACCAAAATTGTCTCAATCAAATTACTGTATTTTTTGCTGGGAGGAGCCTCAATTTCCTGATCAGGTGAAAGACTCCCCTTTTCTCCATTGAAAGATTTATGCTGCAAATTGAACAGGATGCTAACTGTAAACAACCACAAAAAAGGCCAGTACCATATCCGATTGAGCGTGCTTGTAAAACTAAAATAACCAGATAAAAACGGTAAGCCTCCCAGAAGGGCACCATGTGAGAAATTGTTTATCAACGGGATAGATTTTAAACGGATGGCTTTAAATGAATAGAGAAAACCCACCAACAAAATACTTGTTCCAAAAACAAAAGACCATAATCCAAGCATTGCAAATAAACCGGCTGAAATTAACCCGGCAATCACCGCTAGCAATCGGGCGTTTTTAGGCGAAATCGAACCGGATGATATGGGGTTCCGTTGAGAATTTCGCGTCGACAAAGCATCTACTGCTGCATCTTCAATGTCGTTAACCATGTATGAAAAGCCGAGTGCCAAAAAATTGCTTGATAAAACCCATAACCAGCGCCAGGAAAACGAACCTTGAGCCGTAGCAACTCCAAAAAGGGTTGAGATGATTATCAAATAGCCGTATTCATTAATCCGGGAGAGTTTATAAAATGCCGAAAGTCTTTTTTTCAACCGAGGCTCCATATATTAATTAATTTGAGTATACCATTTATTGATTGGTCAATAATTTTGAGGAGAGATATGAAAATTAGGCTATAATTGTTGGGACTTTAAATACTAATTTTTATTAAGCAATGCGCTTCATACTCTTTTACAAAGCACTCGCTTTACAAATTTGCATCTGAAGATAGTATTTACAAATTTTGGGATTTGAAGAAGATTTTGTTCAGCCAAGACTATACCAGAAGGATTATTATGGATTTTGACCAAATCATAGACCGACGCCAAACCGATAGCGCCAAATGGCGTTTATACCCGCAAGATGTTTTACCCATGTGGTTAGCGGACATGGATTTCAAGGCACCCCAGCCCGTGATTCAGGCTTTGCATGAACGCGTCGAACATGGGATTTTTGGCTATGGAAGCCTGCCAGATGGGCTAAAAGAAGCCATCTTTCAACATCTGGTTCACTTTTTTGATTGGTCGGTTGATACTGAAGACATTAACTTCGTCTGCGGTGTTGTAACCGGTTTTGTGCACGCTATCTACAGCCTGACCGAACCCGGCGACCGAGTGCTGATCCAAACGCCAATCTATCCCCCAATTTTAAGAGCACCACTGGCAACGGGAAGACAGCCTGTTCATAATCCACTTATCCTGCAAGATAACGGGAAATATGAAATCGACTTTGATGATTTTGAAGCAAAAGTCGCATCTGGTGTGAAGCTTTTCATTCTCTGTAATCCTCACAATCCAGTCGGACGAGTTTTTACCCGTGAAGAGCTCACAAAAATGGCAGAGATCTGTTTGAAATATAATGTTTTTATCTGTTCAGATGAAATACACAGCGACCTTGTTTACTCTGGAAAGAAGCACGTACCGATTGCCAGCCTTTCTCCCGAAATTGCACAAGCTTGCGTCACCTATTTTGCCCCATCTAAAACTTTCAATATCGCAGGATTAACAACATCGGTAGCTGTTGCAGAAAATCCGACCATCAAAGACAAATTATGCCAAACCTTTTCTATGCTTTTAGGACATCCTAACATCCTCGGATTGCATGCAGCTCGGGCAGCATATCTGGAAGGGCGCCCCTGGTTGGAACAAGTAATGGCTTACCTGGAAGAAAATCGTGATTTTTTGGCTGAATATGTCAATAAATATTTGCCCTGTATTTATATGTGGGCGCCTGAAGGCACTTTCCTGGGCTGGCTGGATTGCCGCCAGATGGATGTGGAATCTCCGCACACTTTCTTCCTCGAAAAAGCCAAAGTTGGTTTTAATGACGGAATAAGTTTTGGTGAAGACGGAAAAGACTTTTTGCGCATAAACTTTGGCTGCCCCCGCTCAACCCTGGAAGAAGGCCTTTCTCGAATGAAAACAGCCCTCGAAAGAAGATAATTTGAACAAAAATTCAATTAATCAGAAACAGCCTTTTGACCGAAATACGCGGTCAGGTCCCAGCTGTTCTGGCATCGCCTTATTTTTGTTAATTTTAGGCTTGAGCCCCATCATCCTGTATTTGTTTCTTACAACAATCGGAGCAATTCTGATCGTAGCTGACCCAATTGTCCCAGTTGACGCTGTTGTAATTCTCAGCGGTGATACGGGTGAGCGGCTGGAAATGGCTGCTGAAATGCTTAATCGCGGTCACGTTAATAACCTGGTCATCACCAACACGGATCGTACTGCCAACCGCCGCCTGGCCCAGGAGGCTGAAAAATTGGGCTTCGATGAAGATAGGATTTTTATTACCGACTTAGAAGTGGATAGCACCCTGGATGAAGCACGAGCCGTATTAAAATTTGCTCGCCAGCAGGGCTGGTCGTCATTTATGGTTGTTACCGATCCTTTTCATAGTTTCAGGACCCGTGTCATCTTCCGGCGAGAGCTGCGCGGTAGTGGAGTGAGCATTTCTGTTCGACCTGTGGTGGGTCATTGGTTTCGATCCTCAACCTGGTTTTTTAGCCGCGCAGGCTGGAACGCTGTAATTCTTGAAATAACCAAACTTTTCAAATACTTGCTTTTTCATTATTAAATAAAAAACGGGGCGCCTGGGTAAAAATCCAGACGCCCCGTATAAAATTTTGAAGATTAATGCTCTTCCTCTGCTAATGCAACAGGCACCACATTGGATGCTTGCAATCCTTTTGGACCATCTTCAACAGAAAATTCTACTTCCTGACCTTCTTTCAGGCGCTTATAGCCCTCCATTTGGACTGCGGAGAAGTGAACGAAAATATCGTCCCCACCATCGTCTCGACCAATAAATCCATACCCTTTCGGGGCGCTAAACCATTTGACGGTTCCAACAAAACGTTCTGACATGCTAATACTCCATCTTTCTAGAATTTTTAAAGTTCTATGCTCTTCCTTTTTTAAAAAAGCACCAGATAAATATAATCCCCTAAATGAATGAAGTCAAGTTATGAAGCCTAACAACTTAATTTGCAAAACTTTTTCCCTAAAATATGCCAGGAATCTAACAAGCATTGAAAAATTCTTTAAAAAGCAATTTTGTCGTTTTGTTTTACAACAAAGGTAAATTGAAAATAGTATATACACGAGGGAGTGGTTTTTAGAGCAAAAATATAAACAAGAAATCTTCAAGGCTATGCTCAAGCTCTCGTTTGGATAGAAACGCAATTTCCAGTGTTCCTGATCCGTTTAACAACAATTATTTACGCTACCCCACCACCGATATTTCACACCAAAATGTATTGTGAAATTTATTTTTATTGAGCCACAGCGAATTAAATCTTTTATGAGCAGTAAGAAAACAGTTTTCTCTGATAATTTCCAATGCTAAGAAAAACAAATTTCCCTCCATACCTTCTCTTGACAAATCACCCAACTAATTTATAATGGTTACAATAATTTAATAACCACAGACGTTGATGAGGAATAGTAGGCGTTGAAACGGTGTCACAGAAAGCAGCGATTGATGAGAAGCTGTACATACGCCAGCGTTGAATGGACCTCGGAGTTTTTGAAGCGAAACCAAGGAGTAGTTTCAAACGGACACACCGCCGTTATCAGGGTGAAGGGTATAAGCTGGGTCTCCCGCTGTACCTGAGTAATGAGTGAGGCTGGCCTATATCCCGTTGCAACACCAACGGGTTTTCTGATTAAATGGTTCGCCTAAGTTGGGTGGCACCACGGACTAAACGTTCGTCCCAATCTGAGACGAGCGTTTTTTATTTGCTAACATTCATTGCTCTGGAAAATTTTTAATCATTATTAAACCTGGAGGAAGAATTATGAACAACGAACAATATAAATATCTATTATCCGAGCACGACCTGCCTAAATCATGGTACAACATCAACGCCGATATGCCTGTACCGCTCACGCCTGTGTTAAATCCACAAACCAAAGAGCCAATCACACCTGAATTCCTTAATATTATTTTTCCAATGTCGTTGATTGAACAGGAGATGAGCACCGATCGTTATATCGACATTCCCGAAGAAGTTCGCGAGATTTACAAGCTATATCGACCAACGCCCTTGTTACGCGCCCGACGTCTGGAAAAAGCCCTTGGAACACCAGCGCATATTTATTACAAAAATGAAGGCGCGACCATATCTGGCAGCCATAAAATTAATACCGCCATTGCACAAGCCTACTACAACAAAATTGATGGGACCCGTTCGCTAACGACCGAAACGGGCGCTGGTCAATGGGGAGCAGCACTTGCAATTTCCTGTAATTTCTTTGATATGGATTTACAAGTCTTTATGGTCAAGCGTTCATATCACGACAAACCATACCGCAGGATCATCATTCAAAGCTATAACGCCGAAATCTTTCCCAGCCCCTCAGATCAAACAGATTATGGCCGCAAATTTCTTGAGGAATACCCTGATAGCCCAGGATCTCTGGGAATTGCAATTTCCGAAGCCGTTGAAACCGCCGTTAAATCTAATGGTCAGAAAAAATATAGCCTTGGTTCGGTGCTGAATCATGTTTTATTGCATCAAACCGTGATTGGCCAGGAATGCTTGAAACAAATGGAAATGGCAGATGAATATCCTGATGTCGTTATTGGCTGTGTGGGCGGCGGTTCGAATTTTGGAGGTATTGCATTCCCATTCATCCACAAGAACTTTAAAGAAGGACGCCAAACGCGTTTAGTTGCCGTTGAACCACAGGCAACACCAACCCTGACGAAAGGCGTCTATGGTTTTGACTATGGCGATACGGCGAAAATGGCGCCAATTTTAAAGATGTTCACCCTTGGACACGACTTTGTACCTGCTCCGATTCACGCAGGCGGGTTACGCTATCATGGCATGGCGCCCCAAATATGCATGCTCCATGACGCTGGTTATATTGAAGCAATTTCCATTCCTCAGCTAGAAACCTTTGAGGCTGGCCTTCTGTTTGCCAAAACGGAAGGGATCATCCCCGCACCAGAAACCACCCATGCCATCCGGGCGGCGATTATTGAAGCTCTGGATGCCAAAGAAAAAGGAGAGGAACGGGTGATCCTGTTCAATTTTTCAGGGCATGGTCTTTTAGACCTTTCAGCCTTTGATGCGTATCATCAAGGAAATCTGGTCAACGAATCATTTGATCTTACCAAGGAAGAAATACGGCAAAGACTGCCAAAGGTTAATTTCTAGACGGCTTTTTTAATTGCTGACTTCAACCTGGAACAATTCTCTTTTTCATGTTGCTGATAAATCCAGGGGATTTGTTTGCAGCTGTACCGAAAAAGCCAATAACTGTGTTAGAATAGTCGGGTACGAAAATTTTCAGAGGTGGGGCTGTTTGCCCCACCTCGTGTGAGATTAGATTTATTTGGAGGAAATAATGGGCATTTATTTGTATTTATCGTTGATTCCAGAAGCTCTGATTGCTTCAATGCTCACCCCGGAAGAGTTTGGCGCTTATTATGCCGTGGGCAGTAAGAAAAAATCCAGTGGCCAGGCGCTCTTTTTTGAGGTCAACCCAGATTTTCGCAGTAAATATTTTCGGGTTCAGGAAGGCCTTGCGCGTTGTGTTCCCCACGAGGATGGAACGCCAAAGTCCTCAATCTACATCAGCGTTTATCGCGTACTGGAACATGTGCCGATTTCTGAACTGGGCAAATTCTACATTACCACCCAGGATGGACGCACGCTGGGAATAGATCATAGTGATGAATTGCCAAAAAATGATGAGGGCTTGCATCTTTATAAAGAAATTGCACCGGTTACGCCACTGATTGCCAGTCGTTTAAACCCGGTAGATTTCTTCGATCTCATCGTTAAAAACCCCACTTCGCTGATCACCCTTCCCGGGGTGGCATTCACCGAACTTCGTCTTGGTGAGCTGGCCAGCGATCCGGCTTTAGGAAAAGTAGGTGATTTACCCTATGCCAATATCGATCATCTTCGAGAAGTGCTTTTGGATTTAAAAACCAAGCCGGTAGCGACCAAAATGGTCGATCGAATCAGCCCGGCCAGCTTCGCTTATCGCGCTGTCAAGAGCGGTTTTTTTGTTGGCAATGAAGGTGGTTTTCGTTATTATCCGATGCCTTCCAGTGAGACGTTGCGCACACAGCACTATCGCTGGTGGCGTTCAGCACAAATGTAAAAAACATGATCATTGTAAAAAATTATTGGAGTTAAATCATGGAAAAAACTTGGCTTATTATCAGTATTGGAGCGAGCATCGTTTCAATTGGAGTTGCATTATATTTGTTTTTCTGGGTTAAAAAGCAGCCCGAAGGCACAGAAAAAGCGCAAGAGGTAGCTTCGTGGATTCGAGAGGGATCTCAAACTTACCTTAAACGGCTTTACCTGACGCTAACCATCGTTGCAGCGATATTAGGGTTTGTCATCGCAATTGTGTTCAGCTTTGATTTATCAAAAGCTTCGTTTAGCGATGTAAAAGTTATTCCCCTCAACGGTCTGACAATGGCAATCTCATTTCTTTTAGGTGCTCTTTGTTCCGCAATTGCTGGATATTTGGGCATGAGTGTTGCCGTGGAAGCAAACGTTCGTACTGCTACCGCCGCTAACGATTCAATCAACAAAGCCTTTCGACTATCTTTCTATGCTGGTTCGGTTATGGGTTTGGCAATGGTTGGGCTGGCTGTGCTTGGTATGACCTTAATTTACATTATCACCAAAGACCCCGATTTTATAATGGGGTTTAGCTTAGGCGCATCAGCACTGGCTCTGTTAGCAAAAGCAGGAGGTGGGATTTTTACAAAGACTGCCGATATCGCTGCAGACCTGGTCGGAAAAGTTGAAGTTGGTATTCCTGAAGATGATCCCCGAAACCCGGCTGTGGTTGCCGATAATGTTGGTGACAATGTTGGCGATGTTGCCGGCATGGGCGCAGACATCTTCGACAGTTATGTGGCTTCGGTTGTTGCAGTGATGACTCTTGGGGCAACCTCTGCCAAATCAGGTGAACTTTATATCATCGTTCCGTTAATCATTTGTACTCTGGGTATTCTGGCTTCTTTAATTGGGATTCAATTTGTGCGCGTGGGCAAAGATGGCAAACCGGGACCAGCATTAAACCTGGGCACAATTCTAACAGCCATAATTTTTAGCGTGATGGTGGTTGTTTTTGTTGTCACTTCTGATATCAATTTAGGAATTATCTGGGCTACCCTCACCGGATTAATTACGGGGGTGTTGATCGGTTTTACGTCAGACTACTTTACTTCAGAAGATCGCAAGCCGGTTTTCCGAACAGCCGAGGTTTCGGATTCTGGTGCCGCGATCAATATTATCACCGGGTTCAGTTATGGTTTGGTCAGCATCGTCCCTTCCGTGATTGGGATTGCCATAGCTACCCTCTTATCTTATTATCTTAGCGAGTTAAGCGGAATTTCAGGCATTTACGGTATCGGAATTAGTGCAGTGGGAATGCTTTCAATTAGTGGCATGATCGTTTCTGCGGATGCCTACGGACCAATCGTTGACAACGCGCGGGGTATTGCAGAAATGGCTGGAATGGACCACCACGTCATCGAGACGACCGATGTGCTGGACGCTGCAGGCAATACCGCCAAAGCAATTACCAAAGGTTTTAGCATTAGTGCTGCCGCATTGACAGTTTTAGCATTATTTGCAGCCTATGCAGAAGTGGTAGCTGATAGCGGGGTAAGAATTAACATGAGCCTTTCCGATCCAATTGTCGTGGTTGGTGTGTTTTTAGGCGCCATGACCCCGCCCTTGTTCAGCGCTTTAACTATGCTTTCGGTAACAGACAACGCATTTAAAATGATTGAGGAAGTCCGGCGCCAATTCCGTGAAAGACCGGGCATCCTTGCCGGTACAGAAAAACCAGATTACGCCACCTGTGTTGACCTGGCAGCGCAGGGTTCGCTTTCATCACTGCTCTGGCCGGCATTTTTAGCCGTTGGATTGCCGCTGATCGTGGGATTTTTATTAGGTCCGAATGCACTGGGCGGTTTTCTGGGCGGGAGCATCTTTACCGGTGTAATTTTTGGACTTTTTATGGCCAATGCTGGCGGCTTGTGGGACAACGCGAAAAAATTCATCGAAGCAGGAAACTTTGGCGGTGTTGGTTCTGAATCCCACAAAGCTAGCGTCGTTGGTGATACCGTTGGTGATCCTTTCAAAGACACAGCCGGGCCATCATTGAACACACTCATTACGGTGATGTCATTGGTTGCTTCTTTGTTTGCCCCGTTAATTGCAGCTTTTCATTTGTTTTAGAACCTTGTGAGTGACGAAAATAAATTAAAAGAGTTTTTTGAATTGAACTGGGAATTACCTGCCTCAATTCCCACCTTCAACTGAAAAAGGATTAAGCTATGCGCAACCCAATGGTGGTTGCGCATAATTCTTAATCCAGCGCTGCTTTTAGTTCTTCACGGATATCTGGGGGAAAAGAATCCAAACTGTTTTTTATTAAACGAATGGTTTCTGTGGAATTACTCAAAGAAAGGTTTTGCCGCAGAAAAAAACCGGTTTCCTGGGGAGAAATTTTTGCCAGGGTGGCAATCAGGTCTTCTAAATCATTGATGTATGCGTTTTGAGGATTCCTGATTAAACGGCTTACTAACCGGAATATTGTTGGTATGTTTTGCAAATTTGAATGATTTGCGCGGGCGGTCAATGCCTGGATTCCGAAGGCGTTAATTGTTGGTTCGGAATTTGAAAGCAACGAAAACACCCACTTTTCCCAATCCTGTGGGAAGTCGCGTTGTAAAGACCGGGTTCCAAGCGAAAATAAATCGGTTTTGAGAACTTGATCCAGTTCCGGCTTAAGCCAGTTAGAAATCCGATCAAGGATCGGCCCTGAATCATTTATCGTTAATTCTCCGATGATAAAAAGTGCTGTTCGTTTGATTTCGTAATAAGCATCGTCCCATAGCTCATCAGCCAGCCCCAGCGCGGCTGATGGGTGCGCTAAAACCTGTGCATGTAAATCTAAATTAAGCTGCCGCACTACCGGATGAGGCAGATGATACATAGGAATAAGCGGACGAACAGGTGCAGCCTCTCCAAAACGGAGACTATGGTTTGCATACAGGCTGAACAATCCTTGCAACGCGTGATGAAATGCTTCCGGCACCTCAAAGAAGCGGATTAATTCCTCAATTTGATGTCGAAGGCGTGCCAAATCAACAGCAACCATAGAACCACAATCCACTGATGGTATTTACAGAATTCGTTAGAGGATTCATCTCTCTTCCTCCACTTGAGCTATTATTAATAAGCTCTGGCAAAATATGCTTTTTCAGTGGTTTCTTCGCCGCTGAAGATGCACAGGCCTTTTCCACCGGGTTGTTCCATTGGAATGCAACGCAAAGTTGCCTTGGTTTCCTCTTTGATCCGGGCTTCGTTTTCAGCATTAGGTTTCCACCAAACATAACACCAGCCATCCGCAGCGATAATTTCTTTGAAGGATTCGTAATCCTCTGGTTGATGAATATTATCATCCCGGAATTGTGTGGCTTTGGCCAGCATGTTAGCTTGAATAGCATCCAGCATGGCACCGACCGTGCTTGCAATACCTTCCTGGGAGACAAAAGATTTTCCATCTCGCCCAGGAATGTCTCGCCGAGCCAATGTAACGGAATTATTTGCGACATCCTTTGGTCCGATCTCCAATCGGAGCGGGACACCGCGCATTTCCCATTCATTAAATTTGAATCCTGGTGTGACCTCGGTCCGGTCATCAACTTTGATCCGAAAACCAGAAAGCTCATTTTTCATCCGCTCCACTGCAGCCATTACCGCGGATTGTTCTTCGTCCTTACGAAAGATCGGTACAATTACCACCTGAATGGGCGCCAAGCGCGGTGGCAGGACCAAACCCTGGTCATCACTGTGGGTCATGATGATGGCGCCGATAAAGCGCGTTGAAAGCCCCCAGGATGTGGTCCAGCAATACTGCAGGGTGTTGTTTTCGTCGAGGTACTGAATGTCGAAGGCTTTCGCAAAGTTTTGCCCCAAATTGTGACTGGTCCCAGCCTGAAGAGCCTTTTTGTCACCCATCATCGCTTCAATCGTATACGAACGTACAGCACCAGCAAATTTTTCGCTTTCGCTCTTACGACCAGGGATTACAGGTACCGCAGCTTCGTTAATTGCAAAATCGGTGTAGACATCCAGCATTTGCAATGTTTCGTCTTCAGCCTCCTCAGCAGTGGCATGGGCTGTATGACCCTCTTGCCAGTAAAATTCCAGGGTCCGTAAAAATAAGCGGGTACGCATCTCCCAGCGAACGACATTAGCCCATTGATTAATCAGTACTGGCAGATCCCGGTAGGATTGGATCCATTTGGCATACATATGGCCGATGATCGTCTCCGATGTGGGTCGCACAATAAGAGGCTCTTCCAATTCGCTGCCTCCGCCAATGGTGACTACAGCCAATTCAGGAGAAAATCCCTCCACATGTTCTTTTTCTTTCTCCATAAAGGACATTGGAATAAACAAAGGAAAAGCAGCATTAACGTGTCCGGTGGCTTTAAAGCGTTTGTCCAGAGTGGCTTGAATATTCTCCCACAATGACCAGCCATAAGGCCGAACGACCATACAACCGCGCACAGGGGCGTAATCAGCCAGCTCAGCCCGCTGTACAAGCTGGTTGTACCATTCGGAATAATTTTCGGCTTTGGGGGTTAGTTTCTTCTCATCCATAATAACTTTCTATTGTAAATTGGGTTTTTGCGGTTCACGCTATCCCTAAAAAATTATTTAATAACTCTATTGCTGTGCTTGGATCCGGTGCATAAGCCAGATATTGTCGATCATCCACAGAAACATAGTCGCCAAATTCAGTATAAAAAGTCTCCATTACCTTTTGCCAGCCATTGCCGACAAGGATCACCGGTTTGGGATCAATAACATCTATCACCAGCTGATTCCAGGCAAGAACAATTTCAAGTAACGTTCCAATGCCACCCGGTAAGGCGATTGCAGCATCACAGCTGTTTACCAGGGTTGTCAGGCGTTCATTGAATGCCTGACAGCGCCATTCCTCTGCAACCCAGGCATTAGGACCGGTTGGTCGCCAGGCTTCGATTTCTTCGCTGGTAACGCCGATGACATGCCCGCCTGCTTCTTTCGCACCACGCGATACCGCTTCCATAGTACCCATGTAACCCCCGGTAAGTACGGTTAATCCGGCACTGCCAAGGAGTTGACCCAGATCATAAGCTTCCTTATAAGTAGGTGTCCCAGGTTTAGGGGTCGACCCACCAAAAACGCTAATCATTTTGGACATTTTCATCTCCTTTCGCATTTGGAAATTGGTCCCACGTGCGCTGGTAATTAATCGCAAGTTTCTGCATTACCGCTTCCTCCAGGTTGATACCTGTGACCCGAGCCAGTTGCAATAAGTACAGCATCACATCCGCCAGTTCACTTGCCAATGCAGGAGAATCCTCCGGTTTGTCTGACCACTGAAACAACTCCAGCACTTCAGCAGTCTCAATGCATAGAGAAACGGCCAGATTCTTAGCCGTCTGCGGTCGTGGCGAATCAGGCTGATACCAGCCTTTTGCTGTGACGAAACGGTCCATGGCACGGGTTAGATCTTCAATATTCATTAGAAGGGAATTATACATGAAAACTTCGGGTTGGGGGTTACTTCACCGCCAGAACACCAAAGGCTTGCGGCTTAGATGTTATTCTAAACCCAACCTGACCAAGGCGCGCAACCACCCCCCGGCTGGTAGTGGCACCATAGCGGCTTTCGGGGTTGCCAATGTAGTGAAACAAGCGCCCGCCAGGTTTGAGGATACGATACAGGTGTTCGTAAGTTTCCAACGTGTACATCTCGCCAGCCAGTGCAAAGGTGGGCGGATCGTGGATTATTGCGTTAAAGAAAACATCTGGAAAAACTGCTGCCAGATCAGCGCTGTTCCCAACCAAAGGTTGAATGTTTGGCTGCAGAAACAACGCATCAGACCAGGGGTTTTGGCGGCAAATTTCATGAACCGCAGGATCAAATTCAATGGTTATCACCATGTCTGCGGTCTGGGCAGCCATAATGGCGGTATAACCCAGGCCGGTTGCAGTATCCAGAACGCGCCCGTAAGGCTTGCCTAATGCCTTGATTTTTTGACGGGTGTCTTTGTCGGGGGTGGTGTTTTTTACCCGGTGCATAGAAATTCCCGAAATAAGCATGGTGGGTGCTCTCGTGGTGGGCATCAAACTGTAATAACGATTGGTTCTCTGAGAAAAGGTTTGAACTTTTTCTAACTGTCCATCAACAAAGCGAAAACAACTGTTTTGATCATTGTAGATGGATTTCACCTGTGCATCCGTTAAAATCGCTCCTGTAGGCAGTGCCCAACCATTTTCGACACGACGCACTTGTATGGTTGATCGACCTAAATCGGTTGAGATCGTTGTTACAGATGCAGCGTCCTTTGCCATCAAAGATGAAATTTGATAGTGAGAAAATATCAGGGTATTGGGCATGCGCGGTTCATTTGCCAAAGAACAGCTCTTTCCAGATTTCCCATTTTTTAATTTGCTCCACCACAACAGGTTCAGGTGCACTCAATGTTGACACCGGATTGGCCGGCGGCAGAAGGACAATGGGAATATCCCCCGGTTGAATCATCATCGCGTCCTCACGCGCCCACCGCTCAACAGCCTGATCAGACTGAGCATAAAGCAGCTCGGTTTCCAAAGCCAAACGTGTGGATTCCAATTGAGCATAGCGTTCTGCTAACTCTTTTTCCTGCCGACGCATCCGGGTTAGCAAGGTCATCCGCTGGTTAAAATCAACCAACAGCAGTAATAAAACAATAACCACGGCGACAAGAATTACACGTTTATCTTTGAGAAATTTTTTAACAAACATCTTTTACACTCAATATGTCAGTGTTACAATTATTGTACCATTATTGCGATTAACCCGATTAACAAAAAACCCCTTTTTTAAAAAGGGGCTGTGCCGAAGGAGGGACTTGAACCCTCATGAGCCCTAAGCTCACTACGCCCTGAACGTAGCGCGTCTGCCTATTCCGCCACTTCGGCAATGGCTTTTATTTTATCCAATATCCCTCATTTGTCAACGGATTGGTTTGGAGTAATTAATTAAGCATCAATTTACAAATTTTTATGCAGGGTCTGCCTCATTGGGCGGTGCGTACTTCGCTAAATCGGTTTGTAAGATAATCTGGTTTTTTCGACGGGTCCATAAAACAATGAACACACTACCAATCAGCATTGCAATCAAGCTTATTAAACCCGATTCTGGACCAAAACTCCCACCAATTAACCAGGAATTTTTTATTACTTCTGTTTCAATTAACGTCAATCCAGTTGGAAGTCCGCTAACCGAAAATCCAAAGATATTCCCCTGGAAAAAATTCCACGTAATATGCAAGCCAATCGGAATTGCCAGGCTGCCTGTCAGTAACATTCCCAAACCAAGGAAAGCCCCTGCCAGGCTAATATTAATCACGCTGAGCCAGGTTGCATTTGGGTTACCCAGGTGCAAAACCCCGAATAACAGTGATGATATACCATAAGCCAAAAGCAAAGCCTTCCGCTGGCCGAGTCTCGGATGGTTAAATCCTTCTGCCAGATTAATCAAATGGTATCCCCGTGACAGTAATTCCTCATAAATTCCAACCAGAACAAATAAAAACAACGCCTCTATCAACCCAAAAACAAAACTTGCTTTTTGATTTCCAGTGATAAAAAAACCTGTCACTCTCAAGCTGCCTGTTAACCACCCTGTCAGAAAAATAAACCCCATTAATCCTGCACCCAGTCCCAGGCCAAAGGCGAAATCCATCCACCAATGCTTGGAAAAATTAATTCCAAAATTCGAAAATTTTCTGCGATCAATCCATTTTCCCACAATCAACGTGCTTCCAAGAATTCCTGTAAAATTTATCAGGCTAAGCACAATCATGATATTCGATCTTGAATTCGTCCACTGAATCAGGCTGCTGCTGGAAAAAACATCAACGATGTCAATCACCGATGTTGGACTAAAAAAGATGGTCCATAACAAAAAAACAAACGATGGGATGCCTGTAAAAAGCATAATCAACAGGCTGTGAATTGCCAAACGCCAGAAAGCACGCAAACGCTTTTCTTCTTTGTTCCAAAATAATTGGATAATTTTCACAAATTCTTTTTATCCATTCTCGGTTTGCAGGTTTTTTCTAACCAATCGAAAGATAGGCATGAACTGCAATTTCTATAAACTTATTTGCTGCTCATTTTCCCAGGACGATGGGAAAATACGGTCAATTGGCATTCAGAGAGGAAAAATACTCATTTTCAATTGATGCCAGGGTAATACCTTCTGGCAATTCCAAATATGCTCCAAAAAGCGGGTAAACCTGTTGAATGGCTTCAGCCAATTGATGTGCCACGCGCCTGATGGAGAAATGGGCATTTTCTGCAGCACGCAATCGGCAAAAGTGGAAAGCTTGGCGTAAATTTAGTGAAAACAAAACCCGTCGGTTAAAACCATTTGGGATCATGTAACTGGCTACATGCGGATTCCATGCACTAACCTGTTGATAAAGTGCGGCAGCCTGGCGCATCGCATCAAAATAGTCCCCTTCGCATCCAGAGGCAACAATTCCTTTCGGCACTGCAAAACCCAGGGATGCCGTCAGAGGTTGCACAGTTTGTGTCATCATCCGGTGCCGTTTGAATTCAAAATATGCACCCTGGTCCATCACCGCCTCAAAACTCATTTGGGCATATTCAAATTCGCGCAAAGGCTGATCGAACGGACCCTTGTTAGCCATTATTTCTGCCAGAAGTTCCATTTTCCCCTTTTCCGAAAGACCAGCAACGTAATCATAAAAAGTTTGAAAATCAGCCTGGTGACCATAGCGGAACAGGATTGCAGCCAAAATCCGTTCTTGACCATCTTTATCCCAATCCAGCAGGGTGAAATCTTGCTCCTCATTGACAAATTTATCAACAATACCAGCACGCTGACTCATTTTTTGTTCAAGTGATTCTAAATAATCATTTCGGGCAGCGTATTTAATCAGCGTTGGCGTTTCAAGCTGGCCTACCTCCCGCAACCGTTCGCCAATAGCGCGGACTTCAGCCAGGGGTGAACTGAGCAATTTACAGATCGCGTACTCTAAAGCGCGGGCATTGATGGTCATACCGACATTTGCAAGTGAAGCTGCAGGTAGCAAAAAACGCGTGATATCAACGGCAGCCGGTTCCAGCCGACGTTCATAAGCGGCGTCCGATTCACCCTTGTTGTGGGGAAGCGTTTCTCTTAACCAGCTCTTCACAGGAGGAATGCATTTCAGGTAAGTTTCAAACAAGTTCCTACACAATTTTGCATAATTATCCGCATATGGACTGTCAAGCAGTTCATCTGGCATATAAAAAGCATCTTCATCCCAAACCTGATATCGGGTAGATTTCTCGGTGTAAGATGCTAACCGATTGGCTTCAATCGTTTCGATGGCCAGCCGTGACACGTTTTCGAATGCCAAATGAAGGACTGCGTGTTCAGCCACAGAACCATGCCCGTAGCCCACCACCCATTTTTCATGAAAACGGGCGGAACTTTCATCATTTAGCTCAGCTGCAATAGTGTCGAAGGGCAACGGAGAACGAGAGGTTTTGGCAAAAGCAACGGCTATGGTCTCTGGACTGTAATCTTTTGGACTGAGAAGATAAATTCGTCTTTGTTTAGTCATGCTGAAAAATCCTTTTTGCGGTTTCTTTATCGTGTTCAATTTGATTTAATAAAGCATCGGCGTTTGAAAACTTTTGTTCTCCCCTAATTTTTTGTAAAAACTCCAAGCTGATTGTCTGGTCGTAAACATCTTGGGAAAAATCAAGAATGTGCACCTCGATATTCACCTGAGATTGGTTTTCAAAAGTAGGTCGGAAACCAACATTTGTGATCCCCTGGTATACCGCCCCCTGGAGAAAAACGCGTGTAGCATATACACCCACTCCCGGCAATTTTTTCCCAGGCCAGTGTTCAATATTAGCAGTAGGTAAACCGATATGTGTCCCGCGATCAGAACCATGAACCACCTTACCTTCCACCGTATAATACCGACCCAAAAGTTCGGCCGCCTTTTCAACGGCTCCCGAATCCAGAAACTGTCTGATCTGCGTGGATGAAATTGGCGCCCCTTGAAGATCAACATAAGGAATGGTCTTTACCCTAAAATCATGGGCTTTACCTATTTCCTTTAAAACGGGGATGGTACCCTGCCGACCAGCCCCTAAAGCAAAATCATGACCCACCACCAGCACACCCAAACCAAGAGATTCCTTCAATTTGATTAAAAATGTTTCTGCACTGAGCGCAGCAAACTGGTGGTCAAACCTTAAAGTGATGACCTGTTCCACACCTAAAGAAAGCAATTGCTTTTCCTTTTCGCGCGGTGACGAAAGGTAATAAGCCTGTTCAGATTTTGTAAAAAACACATAAGGGTTGGGATAAAAAGTAATTACACGCACAGGATGTGCATTTTTGTGAGCTTCCTGAACCATACGTTTAATAATCGCCTGATGACCAAGGTGCACCCCATCGAAATTTCCGATGGTGATACAGGCATCATCATATGGTTTAGGAGTCAGTTTATCAAATTCCAGGATCTCAAGATCAGGTTGAAGAATGTTTACCATCGTCAGAAAATACTATTGTTCATAAAACCACCCCTCCCTCTTAAGCGAAGAAAGGGCGATCAGGTGTAAAAAAAGCTGCCGACCATCAGGCTCAGGTGAAAAACACCTTTCTTGGTTGCCATTCTTTTTCATCGGGTAAGTATTCCATCAATGCCACCAGTTCACCTTGTTGACTGATCGCTCGGACCCAGTGTTCCGGGTTTTCAGGCGGAGTCTCAGCCGGTACGCGATGCCCGTGACGTACCAGGTCAACCTCTTCATTGGAGAGTTCTCGAGATGGCCAATCTCCCAGCGCCTCAGCGGCAGGAATTAAGTATTTGTACCAATCACCGGCAGCAAAAGCTTCTTCCAATTTTCTAAGTTGAATCGCGTCTCTAAGGGCAAATTCACCGCTCTTTGTTCTGCGCAATCCAACCAGGTGACCGCCACATCCCAAAAATTCACCTAGGTCATTTGCTAGAGAACGCACATAGGTCCCCGATGAGCAAAACACGTCTACAATTGCTTCTGGTGGGTCCCACTCTAACAGTTCAAGATGATAAACATCAATCTCTTTCGGCTCCAGTTCCACTTCCTCACCCTCACGCGCCAGTTCATAAGCTTTTTTTCCGTGAACGCGTTTGGCGGAATAAGCGGGCGGAACTTGTTCAACCTTGCCCACAAAATGGGTCAGTGCCTCCTCGATTTGCTCGGTGTCGAAATTAACCGGTGAGCGTTTAATAACGACACCATCGGCATCATAAGTGTCGGTCGTCTCACCCAGGCGAATAATAGCCTGATAACGTTTATCGGAAGCAGACACATATTCGCTGATTCGCACGGCGGGCCCAACCAGAACCACAAGAACGCCCGAAGCTCGTGGGTCCAGCGTACCGGTATGCCCAGCGCGACGAATTCCGGTACCCTGCCGCACAACCTGAACGACACCATGCGATGTCATCCCAACGGGTTTGTCAATTACCAGGACGCCTGAAACCGCATCTTTTAAATTCACATCATGTTCGCTCATTTTTTCCTCACTCCCCAAATTCCTCGTGATCTTTCTCTTGTATTTATTTTATATCTTCTAATAATTCAAGGGTTTTTTGAATAACCCGATGCTGAACATCTTCAAGAGTCCCTGCCACATCAGCACCGGCAGCAGCAGCATGTCCGCCACCGCCAAACTGGGTAGCAATCCCTGAAACATCCGCTCCGGGCCTGCTTCTCCAGCTAATTTTTACGCTTTGGTCTGGTTGTTCGACAAAAATGATGGCAATTTTTGCTTCTCGCACAGAAGATAAAACATTTACCAGGTTCGCATCATCATCTTGATCATAACCGGTTTCCTTGCGATCTGCCAGGGTTAAACTACTCCAAACCAGGTCGCCCTGCCGTTCCAGTCGCTGTAAACCAAATCCCCAATAGTGCACCGCCGTAAAGGGGCGCATTACCAATTCTTCATTATACACATGTGTCAGATCGCCGCCCAGGTCAATCAATGTAGCACACTTTCGTAAGACCTCTGCATCAACATTGGGGGTTCGGAAACCGATCGTATCGCCAACAATCGCTGCCAGCAAACACATGGCCACATCAGAGTCGAAAGACAAACCCCAGGCAGGAAGGCGATCAAACAAAATCGCGCCCGTTGCCACTTGCTCCGGTTCCACCACGTTGATAGCACCGAAAGAAAGATTGGTCTTGTGATGATCAACTACGAGGTCTGGCTGTCCATAACCATCCAATACATTGCCCACGCGATCAAGTTCCGAACAGTCCACAATGATAACCATATCTACTTCACCCGAGGGCGCGCGAATCACATGTTCTTGACCGGGTAAATAATCATATTTATCAGCGCCATCTTCAAGCACCATTTGAACTGATTTACCCAGCTTCATCAAAGCCAAGCCCAGCCCCAGCAAGGATCCAACAGCATCGGCATCCGGGCGGATGTGCGAAGTAATCAAGAAGCGTTGACTGGCGAGGATTTTTGCGGCAATTTCTTGATCAATTTGAGAATTCATCATTTTCTTCTGCATTTCTTTGCTCGGATTCGTCTTCAATTTGACCAAGTGCCTCGCGTTCCTGGCGAATAACCGAAAGCAATGCTTCAATCCGGTCTGCTCGTTCAGGGGTATCGTCCCAGAAGAATCGCAACTTTGGCATTACGCGTAAATTTATTTCCTGGCTGAGGTTGTATCGGATAAAACCGCTGGCTGTCTTTAAACCGTCCAGGATATCTTCCGCCTGCCCTGAGCCGTCAATAGCCGAAACATATATATTGGCATAATCCAGCTCACGGTCCACCGACACATCCGTGATATAAACCTGCTCGAGTCTGGGATCGTTTACTTTTGTTTCAAGAATTTCGGATAAAATCTGTTTAATCTGATCTTGAATCCGTTTTAATCTGATTTCTGAAGGCATCAGTTACTCCTCCTCACACCACCCTAAGGGGTTCCTTTCTCAATAATATAGCATTCTAAAAGATCACCAACCTCAAAATCGTGGAAATTCCTCAGTGCAATACCACACTCAAAACCTTCACGAACTTCGCGGACGTCATCTTTCTCTCGCTTAAGCGAGCCAATTTCTCCATCAAAGATAACCTCACCGTCTCGGATAACCCGCATTCGTCCATTACGGCGAATCTCACCATCTATTACCCGACATCCAGCTGCAACTTTGAAACGAGAAACGCTGAAAGTCGCCAGGACATTGGCTCGTCCAGTCACACGTTCCACCAATTCTGGTTTCAACATGCCTTTAATGGATTTTTCTACATCATCAAGCAGATCGTAAATAATGGAATACAACCGTATAGAAACGCCCTCTTTTTCTGCTAATCGTTCGGCAGCATTGTCCGATTCCACTGCAAAGCCAATTACAATTGCATCTGACGCTGTTGCCAACATCACATCATTTTCAGAGACATTGCCAATCTCTTGATGCAGAATGACAATCGAAACCTCGGGGTGCTTTTCACCCAATTCAAGAAGCGAACTGGCAATCGGCTCTAAAGAACCCTGCACATCGGCTTTTATAATCAGGCGTAATTCCTGAGTTTCCCCGGCTTGCATCTTTTCAAACAAGTCTTCCAGTGTGATTTTGACGGGCTTAATCGCTGCTTTTTCCTTATTTTCCATTTCAGCTACAATTGATCGAGCCTCTTTCTCGGATTCGACCACGCGAAAAAGATCGCCCGCATTAGGTACATCATTCAAACCCATAATTACAATCGGTGTTGATGGGCCGGCCTTTTCAATTCGGTTTCCGCGGTAATCAAACATGGCTTTAATCCGTCCATATGATTTACCAGCAAGAACCGTATCCCCCATTTTTATCGTCCCATTTTGAAGCAATAAAGTGGCTAAAACCCCTCGGAACCGATCCAATTCACCCTCAACCACGGTACCCAATACTGCTCCTTTTGGATTTGCGCGGATATCAAGGTTATCGGCTACCAGCAAGATCGCTTCCATCAGATCCTCTAAACCCTGTTTCTTTGTTGCAGAAACGGGAACGATAATCGTATCGCCATCCCATTCATCAGGCACCAGATTTATTTCCGCCAATTGTCGTTTGACGAGGTCAGGGTTGGCAGATGCCAGATCCATTTTATTTAGCGCCACGACAATTGGCACGCGGGCAGCCTTGGCGTGATTGACAGCTTCTCGAGTTTGGGGCATGACACCATCATCTGCCGCCACAACCAGGATGACAATGTCAGCACCCTGAGCGCCGCGAGCACGCATTGAAGTAAAGGCTGCATGCCCCGGCGTATCCAAAAAGGTGATCTTTTTACCTTTATGTTGAATTTGATAAGCACCGATGTGCTGTGTGATACCCCCTTTTTCACCGGCAGCAACATTGGTTTGCCGAATGGCATCTAAAAGCGACGTTTTTCCGTGATCAACATGACCCAGGATCGTTACCACAGGCGGACGAGCAACCAAATCTTTTTCAGCTTCATCTGCAATCACTCGGCGCCAAAGTGGGATTACACCAAGGTCTTCCGGTTTTTCCTCTTCTTTTTGCTCCAACTCCGGTCCGAACCCTAGTTCGCTAGCAACGACTGCAGCCGTGTCAAAATCGATGTTTTGGTTAATACTGGCCATAACACCATTGGCCATTAACACTTTGATGACCTCAATTGGGCTGGTTTCAGTTTTTTCCGCCAGTGCACGTACGCTTATACTTAACGGTAAGATAATTTTCTTAATCTCAGTTTCGCTCACACAACACCTCCATCCTTATTCGCCAATCTGTCTCTGCAATCGCACAGTGTCAGATGTTTTGTAAATATTAATTTGCTGAGGAGCGATCAGATGATTTAATTCATCATGATAATTCCTCTGCCCCCGTTTGGTCTTCACTTCCCTCCACAAAGCGACTTTCAAAAAACAATAACAATTTCTCTTGTTCCTGTTCTGTCAACTTGGTACGTAAGGCATGATCAAGTGCGCCTTTCAACCCGCGTTCCCAGCAAGCACGATCCTCGTGCAGATAAGCACCCCTTCCATGTGCCTTGCCAGTCAGGTCTACATCTACCCCTTCAGGTCCTTTCACAATCCGTATCAGGGTTTTCTTCGGTAGAACTTCCCGGCAGCCCACACAGGTACGTTGCGGAATATGTTTTTTTCGTCGGGCCTTTTTCTTGGTCATTCAATCACAACGCTGTACTAAAACCTACCATTCATCCCAAAGATCGGAGTCGTCATCCACCGGTGGTCGCTGCTTTTTCCTTTTCTTCTTCTTAGCTGGTTTGAACACCTCTTCTTCCTCATCTTCGAAGCTAACCTTTTCAGGTTCGTAATAACCATATTTGGCTGCATCGTAGGAGAAAAGTTTTTCAAACTCATCGATCTCTTCTTCTTCAGTTTTAATAGGTTTTTTCAGTTTTTCGAAAACAACAGGCTCAGCCAACTCAGCTGGTTCCGCTTTTGCCATAGTTTCGATTTCTTCAACATGTTCTTCTGGTTCAACCGTCAGTACTTCTGCGACTTCCTCCAGAGCTTCTTCTTCCGGTACTGGTTCCAGAACAGGTTCTTCTTCTGGTATTTCCGGCTCTTCAGCAAGTTCTTCCGTTGGGTCAACCCGCAATCCATCCGTGAGGGATTGAATTCTTTCAAAGGTTTTCGGTCCAATACCGTTCAATCCCAAAATGCGATCCGAATCAATGCGCATTTGCAAGACCAGGTTACCGAGGGTTTCGATTCCAGCTTCTTGAAGAATATACAAAACATGTTCAGGAAGGTCGACATCGAGAATATCAATCTCAAAAGTTAATTCTGGTACGGTTGCCATGGCAGCATCGTAACGGCGCTTGCCTTCGATGTTTTCTTCACGCAATTTCTCTTCAACCCGTCTTTCAACGCGATTGATAAATTTTGCCATGTAATCATAATCTTCAGGTGGCAAGGGCCGACCGACAGCCTTCTTTTCAAGCATAATGGCAACCCTTTCCTGGGCTTCAGCTTCCCGCTCAGCCATTTCAGCATAGGCTGGATCTTCTTTCAATTTTACAAGAGCATCGGCTGCAGCTTCGATCTGGCTCTTAATATCAATTCGCCATCCGGTCAGTTTCGCTGCCAAACGAGCGTTCTGACCATCTCGACCGATAGCAAGGGAAAGTTGATCTTCAGGCACAACCACCGTTGCTGTTTTGCCATCCTCGTCATTCTCAACCAGATATACACCCACCACCCGAGCCGGGCTGATTGCTTTGGCAATAAACGCAGCAGCATCATTACTCCACTCGATGACATCGATTTTCTCATCGCTAAGTTCACGCACAATCGCCTGAATACGAACCCCGCGAACACCAACACAAGCCCCAACCGGATCAATCCCTTGCTGAGTGGCAGAGACAGCTACCTTTGCTCGCTGGCCGGGTTCCCGTGCGATGGATCGAATTTCTACCACACCGTGGTAAATTTCAGGAACCTCATTTTCCAAGAGGCGGCGTAAAAAGTTACGATGTGCTCTGGAAAGGAAGATCTGAGGGCCGCGATTGCTTTCACTGACCTCATAAATTAAACAGCGAATGCGATCATGAACCCGTAACCGCTCTCGAGGAATCATGTCTTTTCGCAACATTTGCCCTTCAGCTTTTTTATCCAGACCGATGGTGGCATAGCGTGGGGTTACTGCTTGAACAATTCCACTAACAATCTCACCAACCTGCTTTTCGAAGTAATCGTATTGAATTTCACGCTCAGCTTCACGGATCCGCTGTTGAATGACCTGCCGGGCGGTTTGTGCAGCGAATCTGCCAAAGTTTTCCGGCGTGGTTTCAACAACCACCATGTCACCCAATTCCGCCTCGGGATTGACCTTGCGTGCTTCACTTAACAAGACTTCTGTACGCTCATCTTGCACATCTTCCACAGCTTCTTTCTCTGCGAAGATTAATACATCACCTTTGTCCATATCGATTTTTGCTTCAACAAACTGCGCAGTTGAGGCATTGACCGCTTTCCGATAGGCGGATACCAGGGCGGATTCGAGTGCTTCCAGGATCACATCCCGACCGAGCTGTCGATCTTCAACAACCTCATTAAAGGCAAGCGCAAATTCACTTTTCATGGTTCTACTTACTCCAATTAACTATTCTTGCTTACTAAACAGAAAAGTGGGGGGACACCCACTTTTCGATGTAAAGGGTATGAAAAATAAGCCAAAGCTTATCAACTCATCAGTGATTTTAGCACATTATAAAATACATGCAAGACAATTTCTTAAGTTTTTTTAGATAATTCAAACAAAATAAAGAATTAGCCAACAACCACAATCATAAAACCACAATTATTTAAATCACGAACCTCCGAAGATCAATCAATTACATTAAAATCAGAAAAAATCTACTATAATTATTAATGTCAATTTCAATGATTAATAAGGCGGAAAACATGAAAAACGATTATCTCTGGTGGCGGGATGGTATCATCTACCAAATTTATCCCCGGTCCTTTGCTGATTCAAATAATGATGGAATTGGTGACCTGCCCGGCATAATTAGCAAATTGGATTATCTGAATGAATTGGGCATCGACGCCATCTGGCTTTCACCCATTTACCCTTCTCCCGATGTGGATTTCGGTTATGACGTTGCCAACTATACAGAAATCGACCCGAAATTCGGCACCATGCAAGATTTTGATAGGCTCGTCAAAGAAGCCAATAAACGCGACATTCATATCATCATGGACCTGGTAATCAATCACTCTTCAGATCAGCATCCGTGGTTTCTCGAGGCGAGAAAATCTCGCGACAACGCCTATCACGATTGGTATTTATGGCACGATCCTCTGCCTAATGGCGACCCACCCAACAATTGGCAGGCCATCTTTGGTGGACCGGCGTGGGAATATGTTCCTGAATTAAATCGATTTTATTACCATATGTTTTTTAAAGAACAACCTGACCTCAACTGGCGCAATCCGCAAGTTCGGGAATCTTTGCTGGATGTCTTTCGTTTCTGGTTGAAAAAGGGCGTGCACGGTTTCCGTTTGGACGTTTTCAATGTTTATTTCAAAGACACAGAGTTCAGAGATAACCCACCCAAACTGGGTATCCGGCCTTTTGACTGGCAAAAACATATTTATGATGCCTCTCAACCAGAGATGTACCCATTGCTTAACGAAATTCGACAAATAATGGATACTAAAAAAGACTCTTACGTTGTTGGTGAAACTTTCCTAGCCGACCCCGAACGAACCGCCAGTTATTGTGGTGATGATAAACTCCATGCAGCTTTCAATTTTAATTTTGCAGAAAACCGCTGGCATCCAAAACGCTTTTTAAAGTCCGCCTGCCAGTGGTACAGCGCACTATCCGATGATGCCTGGCCGAACAATTTCCTTAGCAATCACGACATGCACCGCACCGCTACCCGGTATTGCCCTGGCGAAGATGACCGGCGAGCAAAAATTGCTGCTGCAATGCTTTTGACCATAAAAGGGACGCCCTTTATTTATTATGGCGAAGAAATTGGCATGCGCGATATCCCAATTCGTCGAAAAGCAGATGTTAAAGATCCGATCGGAAAGACTTTTTGGCCTTTTTTCAAAGGGCGAGATGGGTGTCGAGCACCCATGCAATGGAGTTCAGAAAACAATGCGGGCTTTTCCTCAACAGAGCCCTGGTTGCCTGTACATAAAAACTATTTAAAACGCAATGTTGAAAGCCAGTCCGCAGATCCCAACTCTTTGTTGAATCTTTTCAAAACCCTGATCCAGCTTCGGAAATCAGAGCCAGCTTTGCAACGGGGCGATTTTGTGCCCTTGTTCGATGATCCACAATATTTGTTTGCTTTCTTGCGAACATACAAAGAACAGCAAATCCTGGTTGTATTGAATTTCAGCAGTCGAGAGCTGCTTTTTGAAATGCCCCCTGGTAACTGGTTTGCCATTTTTGGTGCCGAACCAGCTGGAAATAATAGCCTCACGATTATGCCCTTCGACATTCGAATATTTAAAAAATCGACATAAACGCGTGAGAATAGGTTGAGCTGAGTTCAGATTAATATAATTTCGCACACCATCACCGCAGCCTAAAAAGGATGGCTTCGATGAATGTTCCCTACATATCCGGATTCGCACCTCCGTCCGAGTTACCCTTAGGGCGTTTTATTCCACCCATTCCAAGTGGGATGGCGACTGCCTGGTGTCGTGCGAATTTAAAACCGGGTGACTGGGTTTTAGAACCTTTTGGTTACAACCCGCTGATGTTGATTGAAATCGCTGCTGCTGGATTCCCCGTATTGGTCAGTATCAATAACCCCATCCACGCCTTCCTGTTAAAGATTCTGTCCAGCGCCCCACAGGCTGAAGAACTGATTGCTGCATTACAAGACCTGGCTGTTGTCAGCAAAGGAGACGAGCGGATGGAGCCCTACATCCGCAGCCTCTACAGGGTTAATTGTGCGAATTGCAATCAGAAAATTGAAGCGGATGCCTTTTTGTGGAAAAAGGATGAGACCCAGCCATACGCTGCCATTATTAATTGTGACATTTGTGGTGCCAGCGGTGAACAGATGTTAAGCAATGCTCAATTGGAAAGCATGAGCCCTCTTCCACCAAAGAGGTTGCATCTCGCACGAGCATTAAATCGCATTACCGGACGCGATAATTCTCTGCGTAATCAAGTTGAAAACATCCTCAACACTTATCCTTCCCGGCCATTAATTATTCTTCAGACCATCATCAACAAGATCGAAAGCCTTCATCAAACGCCCCGCCGTCGTGATCTTTTGACGGCATTAATCCTTTCAGCTGCGGACCGTGGAAATACCCTTTGGGCATATCCCTCTCCACGACACCGCCCACGCCAGCTAAAAGTCCCGGCTGTTTATTTAGAGTGGAACCTTTGGAAAGTTATGGAAGAAGCGGTGGTTACCTGGCAGGTTGTAAAAAATCCTGTTCCTTTATCAACCTGGCAGGGGTTACCGGAACAACCAGACGGGATTTATGTATACAATGGTCGTATCCGAGAGCTATCACCCGCACCGCCAGAAGGACTGTTTAGCGCCGTCCTGGCTGCCTTTCCAAGACCTAACCAGGCTTTTTGGTCTTTATCAGCCCTTTGGACGGGATGGATTTGGGGCCAGGAAGCAGTCACACCGATCCGGCAAGTTCTTTCCCGTCAGCGCTATGATTGGAATTGGCATTGCCATGCGCTGATGGGGATCTTTGATGCCATCAATTCTTTAAACCCCACACCAACAAAAATCTTCGGATTGATCGCTGAAAATGAGCCCTTACTTTTACTGGCAGCCTTGCTGGCAGCCGAAGCCAAAGGCTTCAAATTGCAAACCTTTGCGCAATCATCCGACGATCAAATGGCTCAATGCCAATGGGCCTCATTTCCAAACCCACCCCCCAGGCCGCATCCGGGAACTGCACTTGATGTTGCCAGGGCAACAATATCAGAATTTTTACAGAAAAAAGGAGAGCCTGCATCGTATCAACAAATTTTTAGCGCCGCGCTAACAAAAATGG
>Ga0255347_1001445_pt1 | contig 38355 bp, 45 predicted proteins | sample wastewater_treat_2_FD_192479 | JGI IMG/M metagenome (GOLD analysis project Ga0255347, IMG submission 192479) | Wastewater microbial communities from Lulu Island WWTP, Vancouver, Canada - plant24 | ecosystem: Engineered > WWTP > Wastewater > Unclassified | place: Canada: Vancouver, British... | reverse complement strand
CCAATTAAAGTTCCTATTACAGGAACGGCTTCTGAACCTGCTTTAGACATAGCCCCACTATATTTACCATAATCAAAAACGTCTAGTAAAATTTTATCTAAAAAATTAACAAATTTAGTAAAATTACTACCACCTTCTCTAGGTTTAAATAACCAAACTAAACCCTCAATAGCCGAACCTGCAACCCCACCAATTAAAGTACCTATTACAGGGACGGCTCCTGAACCCGCTTTAGACATAGCCCCACTATATTTACCATAATCAAAAACGTCTAGTAAAATTTTATCTAATTTATCTAATATATTACCAAAACTTATTACACCCGTTTTAAATTTTTCAAATGCTTTAGATATGTTTTCTCCACCTATCCAACCTAATATACCCCCAAACGCCGCTCCAATTAATCCACCTATTAAAGTTCCTAATCCAGGAGCTATTAAAGTTCCTGCCCCAGCCCCTAATAAAGCCCATTTTCCCATATTACTAAAAGCGCCCTCAAGTCCTTTTTTAGTTCCACCTAATACCCCACCAATAACTGCGCTTGTTTTACTTACTCCCCATTCATCTGCTAATTTACTAGCTTTTATACCATCTTTTATCATTAAACCAATAGCCGCTCCAATAGCAATAAATGGACCTATTTTACTTATACCTTTAACCAATCCAGGAATTACCCCTGTTAAAAAACCTGGACCCAATCCAAATAGACTATTTATTTTATCTAACATTCCCTTATCTTTTTTTGATTTACCTAATAATTCATCAACCATATAAACAGCTTCAGGATGAGTTTTTAACATTTGACTTCTTTTAGGAGGAACTTTTTTATTACCAAAAAATAATCCAAAAAGTTTTTTAGACCCTTTACCTAAGCCATCAGCTATGCTTTTTTCAAAATCCCACCCCCCTAATTTTTCTAATGGTTCTGTTATTAGTCTAAATGGTCCAAGTAGTCCTTTATATAAAAATTCAAAACCACTTTTTCTTAATGTTTCAGTATTCTTTGAAATTTTATCTAATAACTCGTTTTGTTTTTTATTACTAACCTGAATATCGTCTTCATCCATAGAATCGGGTATATTTGATTTACTACTTCTACTATCCCCTGTCATAAAATCAGTTAATTTTAATATATTATCATTTATACTTGATAAAATAGTAGTTGAATCAAATTGATTATTTCTAGTAACCCCTGTAGGTAAAGCCGCCGCAAAATCGGACATTTATATATACCTCTTTTTATAACATAACATATATATTATAGTTAATAACAATTTTTTAATTTTAGGGTTTATAACTATTTTTAGTATTAGGATATTTAGATTTATTTTCCTCTTTTTCGTATTGAGCCGCTCTCATAAACATATCCCTACAAACAGAGCTATCTGTTTTTAATATAGTATTATAATCCCATTTATAAAATCTAGCCAAATGAAACATTATATCTTTTATTGTTTTTCGACTCCAGGGTAGGTAATAAGGTATTAAGTCGAAATTGATACCTCCGTATTTCTTTAACTTGTTTAAATTCGTTAAAGACTTCTATTTTAGATATAACCCCAAAATCTGAATATTCCTCCGCTATTGAATTATATTTAACCCAAAAATCTAAGGGTATTTCATTATATCTTGTTAATCTTTCCTCATCTGTTAAATCTTTTCCATTTATACTTTTAATAAGCATTATTTGGGTAATAATATATACATCTTTATTAGCTTTTTCTCTATAACTTACATACTCTTCATATAAGTCAGGGTCTATAAGTTTTCTTTTACTTATATCATCTATACTTGAATTTTCTTCTAAAACCATTTCCAAATCTGAAAATTTACGTCTTTCATATTTATATTTTTCTTTTATAAATCTTTTAGCTTTTATAATATGATTTAATCTGGGTAAAACAAAAGAAACTTGTATATTTTCATCCCCAATATTTATAGGTTCTTTAAACTCTTCTTTTATTGGTTTTGTTTTAATATCTTTTATATTTATCGTGGCATATTTTTCTTTATCATCTATTATATTATTATTTTCGTCTACTAAAAAATAAGACAATTTTATTTCTCTTCCCCAAGCTGAATATAAAAATATCATAATTTCTATTAGCTCGTTAAAATGTAAATCTCCATTATCAAAATCAGATCCGCACATATTATTCAAGCAATTAACTAATCCCTCTATTTGTCTATCCTCTCTTAAAGAAGCTAAATCTATAAGTTCATCCATTTGATAATTTCTATAATTTAATTTACTAGGAGCGGATAATTTACCTAAGCTATCTAAATTTATTTCCCTGTATCCTGTTTTATATTCTGTTTTTTCATCTAGATTATTTAATATTTCTATATTTTTATTTTCAATAACCTCTTTTTGTTTTTTAACTTTTATAGTATCGTTTGATAAATTATTTGTATATAACAAATCTTTTTGAGTTAATTCCATTTAAAACTTCCTTTGTAATAGATATAATTTAATAATATAGTTATTTTTTAAAAAAGAGTATTTTTAACTCCAGGTAATCCATATGTTATGGATTCTGGAGCCATTGTTACGGTATAGGTTAAAGCGTCGCCACTTTCATAATTTAAAGCTAAATCGGAAAGAGATAATAATTTTAAGTTTTTTAAATTTATAAACATATTTGGATTAAAAGCTCCAGCGGGTAATCTTTTTAATAATGTTAATACACCCTGTTTTACAAAAAGTCTATCATCAGAAAAAATAGTTGTGCTTCTAAAAACTTTTTTTTCTTTATTATATATTAAATCTTCCCATAATTTAAAATAACCATAAGTGGTTAAATCAGCCATTTCATATATTTCTAAAGATATTTCGCTAACAAAATCCCTACCTGTATAAAATTTAGACCCGTCTTTTTTAGATTCTACTGTGAATTTATCGAAGGGTATATTTACAGATTTTACTTGAAAATTAATATATGGGTTATCTGTAAAGATAAACTCCCACATATTAACTAATTGATTATCATTAGACATAAAATAGGTATCAACCATTTATTTTAACCTATTATAACATTGACATTTTAATAAAATTCATATTAATAGTAACTATTATAGCGTCTCCACTATCATAATTCAAATCTACACTAGGAACCATTTTCGGAGCGCAAGCTACAAATTTCCAATAACCCCCAGTAGCCGTATCTGAAGTATCAATAGTTCTTACTACTATATCGCGTCTATAAGTTGAAACACCTAACTGATAATCAGAACTTAATGTACCTGAATCATTATTAGCCATAAAATTATGCCATTTTTTAAGAGCGTTATAAGCCTTCCAATTTTTATCGACTCTTAAAGTAAAACTAAATTCATTCGGAGTAGTAATTTTTCCACCAAATTTAGTAATTTTCCTAGATTTATAATTAACATCATACTCACTTATACTTTGTTCAGGTATCGAAACAGAAACTACCCTTAAACTTAAACTTACTGCATCTATTCCTGAATCTTTTAAAAAAGGAAAATCTGTTATTATAACTTCCCACTCATTTTGTAAAGCGTCATCATTCATTAATTCCGTATTATCTACCATATTTTTAAACTCCTATTATATTAAAAATTACGATTCTGTTATCGTTGTTGTTTGTCCTACATTTATAAAATATAATTTAATCCATTCTGAAAATGGAGTAAACTTTACTTTTACCGTTAATATAAATTCCTTTCTTGCTAATACTTCATCACTATTATTAGTCTCATCACAAATTATTAAATACTCTCTTAATAAGTTATAAGGGGGTAAAGTTATTGGATTTATAATATGCTCTGTTATTGTTTTAACTTGTTGTCTATGAAAACTATCATTTAATTTAGTTATTTGAAAAGGTAATGCCTGACTAACAATATTACTTATCATATAATCGGCTAATCTTGAATGTCCTATATAACTATAATCAGATTCTATTACTAAAGAAGTATATTGCCCCGTTATCATAAACCCATAATTATAATCATATACAATAGGATTTATTTTTGCGTCCCATAAATCTTGTAAATCTTCTTCACTAGGATCGTAAACTGTTTGTAATATACCACTACCTAATAACCCACCGTGTCCATTTTCATCTATATAACTCGGAGCTAAACCATTATATACATCAACCATAGCAGCGTGCTTTTGAAATACTCTACCCATAGGTATTAATAATATTTTACTATTAGTATATGTATTTCTTACATAACAAAAATTCCAATAAAAATATATTCCTCTATTATTAGTCGTAATAGGTATATTATCCGATATTGTATCAGCTACATTTTGATTAGATAAAGGAAATAAATAAGCTGAATATTTTTGATAAGTGGTTCTTAAGTCAACAAATTTTGCTAAAACATCCGCTTCACTTGTAAAATCAACAAATATATCTACTCTATATTTATTTACATTTTTAAAATAATCCCATCCTAAACCTAACTGCATTCCTGTTATAGTATCCCCTCTATCCCCACCTACTAGCGAAACTAAAGCTGAATCATCAACAAAGGTAGAAACGGCTAAAGCTGTATTTATAACAGGATAAAAATAATAATCATCTTCAAATATATTTTCTATATAAATATTTTTTCCATAACCATCTTTTTTATTTTCGTCTAAACTTACTGTATAAGGACTAGATTCTAATTCTATATCTTGATCTTCAATAGGATTAGTATAATAAGCGTCTATTGTAAAATATTTATCCGTCAATGTATCTGTTATCATTGCAACTTTTACTTTTTTATCATCCACTTCAGGATTTTTATTAAATAAAGCAAAATATACATCTGAAGCAACATTTATTTTATATTCTATTGTATATATATCCGTAACTAAAGGAGCTACTTGAAACGTAACGCTTAATAATGCCGTCGCTTTAGTATAACTACTAGAACCTGTTCCTAATTCGTCAAAGTCAATAGTTTCTGTTGCTCCATTATCAGTTATAGTATAATTAGTAACTTCAACCCCGTTTTTCTTTATTACTAATGATAAAGCTGTATAAGGACTAGCCGAATAATCTGCTACTGTTAATATTGTTTTTGTAAATGTTTTTGTTACCCCGTTACCTGTAAAAAAACTTTTACTAATATCTATATCAGTAAAATCTAAACTACTATAAGAGCTTATACTACCTGGGAAAGGTTTTGTTCCTAACTTAGTAACAAATACACCCCCATAACTACTATTTAACGAAGGAGCTGATACCCATATTGAAGAGGATTTATTAGCTTCTATTAAATTCCATATATCAGGGTAACTACTAGAAGGATACCCATATATTTTTGTAATTAAGTCTTCTCTTCCTTTGGGTATTCTAATAGGTACTATTCCACCTTTTTCAGACCTTATTACAGTAGCTCCAATATTATTAACTTCAGGTAAAACGCTTCTTGATTGGTCTATTGTATTAACTTGAATTCTAGCATTTATACTTGCCGACATAGTTTATCCTTATTACGATTCTGTTATCGTTGTTGTTTGTCCTACATTTATAAAATATAATTTAATCCATTCTGAAAATGGAGTAAACTTTACTTTTACCGTTAATATAAATTCTCCCCTAGCAAGAGCCTCATCGTCGTTATTTGTTTCATCACATATAATAAGACTTTCTCTTAAAAGATTATAAGGTGCTTGCAATAAAGGATTTATAATAAGCTCTGTTATTGTTTTTACTTGCTGTCTATGAAAGCTATCATTTAATTTAGTTATTTGAAAAGGTAATGCTTGTTTTACTATATTATAAATCATATAGTCTGCTAGTCTTGAATGCCCAATATATGTATAATCTGATTCAATAGTAGTAGTAGTATATTGTCCAGCTATTATAAAACCGTAATTATAGTCATATACTATTGGATTAACTCTAATACCCCATAAATCCTGTAAATCAGCTTCACTTGGATCATATACCATTTCAATAATACCACTTCCAAGCTGTCCTCCGTGTCCATTTTCATCTATATAACTTGGAGCAAGTCCATTATAAACATCAACCATTGCCGCGTGCTTTTGAAATACCCTCCCCATAGGTATTAATAATATTTTACTATTAGTATATGTATTTCTTACATACGCCCAGTTCCAATAACAATAAATACCTCTATTATTTATTGTAGCTGGAACATTATTAGATACTGTATTAGCCACAGTATCATTAGCAAGAGGAACTAAATAAGCCGAATATTTTTGATAGGTATTTCTTAAAGTAGAAAATAAAGTTTCAACTCCAGATACTGCTGTAAAATCAACAAATATATCTGCTCTGTATGTATTAACACTTCTAAAATAATTCCACCCTGTTTCTAGTTCTTTTATTGTTATAGCCGTTCCTCTTGTTCCACTTGCAAAAGCTACATCTGTTCCAGTAACAAACGTAGATATACTTGCCGTTGGATTAACAACTACTCCAAAATAATAATCATCTTCAAATATATTTTCTATATAAATATTTTTACCATAGCCATCTTTTTTATTTTCATCCAAACTTACTGTATAAGGACTAGATTCTACTTCCAACCATTCTTTTTCTATTGTATCATAATATTCACCAACTATTGTAAAAACATCATCATCGTCCTTTGTAATAGTAACTCTTTTGTCGCTCGCTTCAGGATTTTTTGATAAAATAGCAAAATAATCATCCGCGCTTGCAAAAGTTATACTTGCATAACTTGTTACTGCCCCTAAAGTTGTTAAACCTAATTTACTTACTTTTACTCCACTATATCTAGCATCACTAGCGCTCGGAGCTGATACCCATATTGAAGAAGATTTATTAGCTTCTATTAAATTCCATATATCAGGGTAACTACTAGAAGGATACCCATATATTTTTGTAATTAAGTCTTCCCTACCTTTAGGTATTCTTATTGGAACGACCCCACCTTTACTCGCCCTAATAACTGTTGCCCCTATATTATTAACATCAGGAACAACGCTTCTTGATTGGTCTATTGTATTAACTTGAATTCTAGCATTTATGCTTGCCGACATAGTTTATCCTCTTTATGTTTATATATATTTATTATAGTTATTAAAAAATGTAACTTTTTATTATTAAACCGTTCCTATAACTTCTTCATTAAATCTATCTACTATAAATTCCAATCTTTCTTCATTACTAATATCATTATTAACTCCGTGCATAACCATAAAATCTAATATTACTTTTTCGGGAATACCAAAATTTAATAAATTATCTTTTATAATAACAGTTTCACAAGTAAAATTTAAAGAAGCAGTATGTATTTTATTTCTAGTCAACCATTCTGTTTCATTATAAGTAGGTTCGTATGACATATTATCTAACATATATAATGAAAAAAATCCTAATTCAACACCCTCAACCATTAGACTAAAATTTATTTTTGTTTCATCCCCATCATCCCATAATAATTGATTATAAGCATATAATAAATCATCATCTCTATGAAAATATATAGTTGAATCATAACTTATTTTAACTGGTAAACATTTAACTTTAAACCCTAGTTCATCTATAAACAGTCCTCTATTTACAATAGGTTTATTCCACCATTGCCTAGATACACTTCTATCAATTCCTGTTACTTTATAATTTAAAAAAGGCAAATCTAAATTATTTAAATTAGTTCCATTTCCTAATTTAGATAATTCTTGAGTTCTTTTTCTAAAAGCAAACTCACTTGAGGAATAAACAATTCTTGTAGCATCATTTTTAAAAAGTTGATTGGATAAATATGTTTCTAAAGCAATGTTTAAAGTGTAAATTGTATTTCTAAATGAAGTTAAATCGTAGTAGTTAGTCAACTTATAAAACCCTAATAATTATAATAAAATATAATATTATAGTTATAAAATTTTATAAGTCTAAATGTTATTCTTAAACAGATTTGATATAAATTTATTTCTAAAAAATTCTTCATCTACTACCCAAATAGAAGATGAATCATTGGTATCTAGTCTTTCTAACACCGCGCAATATTTATAGTTAGTAACATCGTCTTTATCCAAATAACTACTTCTTAAAAAATTACCCGAATATAGATAATGATATTCGTCGTTATCATAAAAATAGGTTATTTTATCTATTTTTTTATTATCTTCCATTACCTTTCTATTTCTCTTATAATTATTCTATATTTAGTAGCTGGTTTTAATATTACAGGACTATCAATTAAATTATCACTTGATAAATAAAATCCATCCTCTTGTAATCTAACTTCCCCATTTTCCTCTCTATTACTAGAAGTTAAATTTATAATTTGTAAATCATCTTTTTTCATATCATTTTCCTTTTTAATCCAAATATATTAACCTAAAATTTTTTATTTCTTTTTCATCACTTATTAAACTAAATTGACTAGGTCTAAATGCCGAATGTAATTTATTAACCGAATACTCATTACCACCTATTATACTTGGATTAATTACATTTATAGTATTATCTAATCCCCAACTAATAGCAGGAGTATGATAATGACCCATAAAAGTTATATCATAAGGTAAATTAGCTTTGGTTAGCATAGTTTTTTCTTTTATACTATCTCTACTTATAGCCATTAAAGGTAAATTAAGAAAATTACCCCCAGTTCTATAATTATCCCCGTGCTCTATTTTACATCTTAATTTATCCACATCACATATCATAACAGGACTTTCACTAACATTAATTTTAATTTTTTTATCATTTATAAACTTATCCTCTAAAAATTTATAAAAGATATACTCAAAATTTGTTTGGGCTTTATTTTTAAATTTAACATCCCCTAACCTACCGTGATTACCAACAACACAACTTATATTTATAAAATCAAATTCTTTACTATACTCTAATAACAATTTACTAAAAAATGAAAATAAGTCAACAATTAATTCTGTTATTGTTTTTTCACTATTTTCTAATAACTCCTCGTGAATAATACCACTTAATATATCACCTAACATAAATATATATAATTTATTACTACCAGTATATTTACATATTTTTAAATTTTCAGTAAATAATTTTACTAATCTTTTTTTAGCAATATCACAATCATAATTATTTATATTGTTTATATGTTTACCTATAACTGTTTCACCATAATGTAAATCAGATAATAGTAATATATTATTTAAGTTATTATTAGCTGTTTTAATATTAACATTTATGTTAAACGTATCTCCACTTTCAAAAGTATTTATATCACTCCTTAATGAATTTATAACTTCTTTATTTTCAAACCTATTTTTATGTAAATAGTGTATTTCTTTTTTTAACTTATTTATTTTATCTTTTAAAAACATATTATAACTTTTTATATTAAGAATTTCGTCTAAATCTAATTCCTTCGTATCTATATTTTCTAAAAGGGATTGTATCTTATTTATTTGTTTTGAAGTTAATTTATCATTTAAGTTTAATAGGGTGTCAATAGTATCAAAATCGTTATTATTTAAAAACCCCTCTATTAGTTTTAATTTATCCCTATCAACTTCTATGTTTTTTTCTATTATTTCTTTATTTATAGTATTATTTACTATTTCTAATCTATAATCCCTAACCCGCCTTTTAAAAGTAGATAAAGGATAAGTTTTATCAAAATACCCTAATTTTATACCTTCGTTATAATAACTATAAACTTTAATTGCATTATAATCATTATCTTTTAATAATCCAATTATCCATTCTTTTTTAGTCATTTATATTGTCTTCCAAATTATTAGATTCATTATCTTCTTTTAATAATGTAGCCCTTTCTTTAAAAACAGTATAACTATACTCTTGCGTCCATTTATTTCTGATATTATTTAAAAAAAAGGATAAAGGAGGATTTTTAATTTCATATAAATAGCGTTTATTTGTTTGCATATCTCTTACAAATAATCTATCTTTTAACATAACAATTCTTTCAATTCTATAAAATCTTTCCTCTACTATTTCCTTTTTCATTAGTATAGCGCTATCAACATCCATACCCTTACTTATTAATCTTTGTATTTCCTCTAATGTATAATCAATTTTAGATTTAATAATTTCTTTCATAACAGGATAATATCTTTCTAAAAATGTGGTATATATAGTATGAATAAAATCTTTTAAATCAACTGTTATATCAAAATTAAAAGTTAATATATCACTTGTTTTTTTTTCTTTAAATACAGCGGATATTGGAGTTATAACCATATCAAATTGACAAGGACTTTTTTTAAGAAAACTAGCCATTTTCTTTTTAAATAAATCTATATAATCATCGTAATTTATTAAATCTTTATTTTTCAACATTTTGCATTCCATAGTATATAACTTCCTTTAATTTAAAACATATATAAAATATAGTTAAAATTTAAAGGAAGCCATATATGAAGTAATGTATTTTTACAAAGGCATTCTACATAATAGTATATGTTTTTTATCACTATCTTCTTCCTTAAAGTTAATAGCAGGAACATTATCATTAGTAGGTATTTGTATTTTTATAATGTCCTTATTAAAATAGTTTAATAAGTTTCTTATGTCAAAACAATTTATACAAAATTTAATATTATCTAAACTATCATCTTTTTCTATAATACTTATTTCTTTTTTAATATTAGCATAACTTTCTTTTATTTCCATAATTAAAATATCTTTTTCCACTGTAAATATAACTTTATAATTATTTTCACTATTTGCAACTTTAAATAAAAAATCTAATTCTTTTTTAAAATCTAGTTTATTTAAAGTAATATATGTTTTATGATCATAATTTTTTATAAAATTTGGATTTTTAACATCGGGTAAAGATAAGTTTTCTATAATAGGAAATATAAACTGTATATCATCGGATTCTAATAACATTGTATTTTCATTTTTATAAAGGTTTATATTATTAACAGAATTAAAACTAAAAATTGTTTTTAACAAGTTTATAGACAAAGTATAATCTCTTACTTTATTATCTAATTCTATTTCATACATTCTTTTTTTATCCGTAGATATTATCGAATTATATTTTACAAAAATTGCATTTAAATTAGACCCGTCTCTATTATCTACATAATTTATAGCTTCCCTTAAATAGTTTATAAAATCATCTGTAAATGTTAATAACTCATTTTTTTCATTATAATTAGGACTAGACAAATTCCCTTCAATTATACTTACTTCAAATATATTTTTATCTTTACTAAATTTTTTTTCATTTAATTCCAACTCATAATAATCTTCTACTATACTTAAAAAAACATTTCCATTTACATAAAAGTTATCAATATCATTATCATTAGTTGTTTCATTATCTCTTTTAAATTTAACTCTACAATAAACATTATTACCCGTAAAGTAACAGTAATCATCCTCAAAATTAAAATAAATAGATTCTGTTTGAGCTGTTCCCTTTACTAGAACACCTTTTAAAATATTAACATACCTTCTTAAACTACTTAAATCCAAATTCATTTTTTAAACTCCTTTTTAATTAAAATATTTCTAATAATCTCCATTTCATTTACTATTATTTTAAATAGTAAAAAATTAAATATAATAAATATTAAACAGCATATAAGCAACAATACTAATATACTTAATAATACAATTATTGATATTAACATAAAACATCCTTTACTTTTTTAAATTCTCATCAAAGAATTTTACAATTTCACTTTTAAATTCATTTAAATCCTTATTATTTCTAACAACATAATCAAAAGTAAAATCGTTTAAATCATTTTCACTCTTACTATCTATTTTAATAACTTTTCTTCTATCTATTTTTATTGTTTTAACATTATCAAAACATATACTTAAATTAACATATTCTTTTTTAAATCTAAAATCTGTTATAAAACAATAATCATATAAATCATAATTATTATATAATTTATCCTTTACTATATCTACCCAAAAGTTTTTATCTTTAGTAAATAGTATATCTAATTTTTCTTTTACTTCATACCAACTACTATATACTTTATCTGTTAAATTTTCATTAAACATATCATCACTACATAGTTTATTTCTAAAAGTTATTTCATCCCCTAAATAAGAACCTAAAAAAATAAGTAGTTTTCTACCATAATCATCTTTAACTTGATTCCAGTTAAATTGATTTACAGCTAATTTTTTTATTGCCTCCGCAAAAGAAAATCTTACTATTTTATAAGTATTATATTTTTCTTTATTTACTGTGGTTAAAATATTATAAAATGTATCCTTACCACTACCAGCCTTACCCCCAATTAAAAATATATTTTTCATTTATAAACTCTCCTTTTATTATAAAAATATATTAAACTATTTGTGAAAAATAGTCAATAGTTTTATGTATAGTATTTCTTAAAATAAAACAAAATCTTCAACTTCCTTTTTATCCTTATCTGATTTAAAACTTTTTTCTACATAGTTTAATTCTAAATTTTTACTTTGTATATACTTAAAAGGTTTATCTTGATTAAACATTTCATCTATTATTTTAAATACACTAATAAAGCTTTTATCAAAAATAGTTTCTAAAAAATTAAAATTATTACTACTATTTACTATATCCTCTATTTTATTTTTTGTATCTAAAAAGAATTTTAAATTATGAGCACATAAATAAGTATAGAAATCAATTGATCTTTCTTTAGTATAAAAACTATATAACTCTTTATAAGTTAATCCTTTACATACCCCACATTCACAAGGTAAATTAACTTTATTCATATCATTGGTATTATATTTATTTGAAAAGTTAATAGCATTCATTCCTGTTAAAGAATGGAATGTATAATAATTACCCATAGCACTACTTAAACTAAAACTAGAGGAATCAAAAGATATATTTATATTTATATTATTTTCATTTAATTTTTTTTGTAAATAAAATAAGGGTATAATTTTTTTAATAGTAGTATAACCTAAATAATGTAACAAAATAGGTTTATTAACTCGTTTATTTTTATATTTATTAAAAATTCCTTTTTCTAATAATAAACTAAAACTCAACAAGGCATTATATACAGGTTCATTTATACAACTACCTATTGCCCACCCCCCTTCAAAATCAAAATCTTTAATCCTATTATACCACATAATTAAATGTTTTGGGTTTTTTCCTTGTAATATATTTATATATTTTGTTTTACCTGTTTTATTTTTATAAAACCATTCAAAATTTTTAATGCTAATATCTAATCTTTCCATAAACATAATTTCCTGATCTTTTTCAGTAATTTCTGTAATAGCATAGGGAGGAAAATCTAAATTCATAGCATAATTCGTATTATTTTCCAACCAATTAAAAATCTTTTCTCTAAACTCATTACTAAATTTTGCTTTACCCGTAGCTAATTGAAAACCCCCACTATCTCCTAAAATTATATTTTTATCTAAATCTACTTCCCATTTTTCAATAATACTACTATTACCAAAAGTTCCAGCTGATACTAACATTTTATTATAATCATAAATTTTATTTATATCATTATTAAAACTATTATACATTCTAAAACTTTTATTAGTTTTTATATGTTTTGTATTGTTTTTAAAACCACTAACCACCCCACCATTTATAGCAGGAAAATAAATTGTTTTATTATTCATTTTTATCCTTTTTAAAAAAAATTTTAAAATTATTATAACATTTATCATCGATAAAATAATCATATTTATATTTATTAAATATAATTTTATTATATACTACATTATATTTTTTTAACCATTTCCTTGTAGTAAAACAATCAATTATATACCTAGATGTATATAATACTATTTTATTATTAATAGACAGACTATTAACAATTTGTATATTTTCAAGATTAGGTGTTCTGTTTTTAAAATCAATTCCTTTAGTTTCTTTAGTTAATATACCATCAATATCAATATAAATTATTTTGTTTAAGATATGTGATGTATTTATACATAGATTCTTCTCGTTTATTGTCATATATATCCTTTCCTATCCTATTTTTATAATATTCTATAATATTTCTATTATAAAAAGGTAACTTTATATCAATTTCAAATAAACTACAATTTCTTCTAAAACAACTTTGACATTCATAACAACTTTTATTATCCTTTTCACTATAACAACTTATTGTATTTAATAACAAATTTTTATCATAATTATTACTAAACCATTTTACAATATCACTTTTAGTCATATCCCAAAAAGGACTATCTATTTTAATAGGTCTATCTTCAAGTTCACTTAAATGACTACTCCATAAATCAAAAACTTTTTTATTTTTATCTGTCATATTATCGTCTTTTAAACCACAAATATAAATATTATTACTATATTTTGCAGAGGCTGTTAAAGCTAAATATAAATTTCTATAAGATATATGAGCATTTAAACCTTGTTCCATATTTCCAAGAAAACATAAATCATTATCTATAATAATATTTTTATCTAAATGTAAATTATTAAAGTTATCTATTTCTTTTTTTGAATAGTTACTGTTTAAATTAAAATATACAGGTTGTGGTTTATTAAGATAATAATATCCAATATAGGAGTCTATTCCCCCACTAAATAAAATTATTTCATCAAACATAATTTAATCCTTCTCTAAAACTATAAAAGATAATCCTTGAGGACTATTAAATTTAAAAATTTCTTTAATATTTGAAAAATTACTGATGAATATATCAAAGGACTTTTTAGAAAATATGTTTAAATGTTCTTGATGATATATTAACTCATTATGAGAATTTATACTATCCCCATTATTTGTTATAATAAATAATCTTCCTTTCTTATCTAATAATTTTACTATAATACCCATATAAGTAAAAATATCATCAAAATGTTCTATTACATCATTTAGAAATATATTTTGATATTTTTTTTTAAAACATATATTTTTTAAATCTCCTATCAATTTATTATTAATAAAAGTATATTCTACTCTAAGAATATCTACCAATTCATTATAATCTATATTTTTTATTTTATCCTTTACCCAATATAAAAAGTCTCCATTTGCAGAACCTATCTCTAAACAGGAAGTATTATTTACAATAAAATCTTCAAATACACTAAAAAACATTTTTTGATATATTTGTAAGGTATATTTATCATCCTTATACCAATAATCATTTTTAATATACCATAAATAATCAAAGACACCTTTTTTAAAAAGATGACCACAATTATTACATTTATAATTTCCTTGATGATAAATTAAATCTACTATATTATCTGACTTACATATAGGGCAGTTATTGTTTAATTTCATTGTAATTCCTTAATCATATGCATAAATTCTTGTCTTGTTTCCATATTCCTAAAACAACCTTTTAATGCACTTGTTTTCATTTTACTATTATACTCCTCAACACCTCTAGCTGTCATACATAAATGTTGAGCTGATATATAAACGGCTACTCCTAACGGTTCTAATTTTTCCTCTAAATAATCTGAAATTTGTTTTGTTAATTCCTCTTGTATTTGAGGTCTTCTCATAAACCATTTAGTAATTCTTGCTAATTTACTTATACCTACTATTTTTTTATCTGGAAGATAGGCAATGTAGCACTCACCAATAAAGGGAATAAAGTGATGAGAACATACGGATTTTATTTGTATTGGACCCAAAAAAACCATTTCATTATAATTTTTAGTATTATCAAAAATTGTTATATTAGGTTCTTTTTCAAAATTTCCTTTAAATAACTCCTTAATCCACATTTTAGCAATTCTTTTAGGAGTATCCTTTATTTGTATATCATTTTCTATATCATATCCTATTATTTTAAGTATATCCTTAAATTTATTTTCTATTAAATCTATTTTTAAATTTAATTCCTCCTCTGTTAATAACATATTATCATTAGCATTCATATTTAAACTCCTTTATATTTTATATTTGTTTTTTATAATATCTATTGCTTTATCTAATTCCTCTTGTTTTTTAAAACCTAATTGACTATAAAACTTTTCATTACCACTTATCATTTCAAAGGCTCTTGCTATTTGTTTTTGTTCATCCTTACTAAAATTTATTTTAAATGTTTTAAATATTTTTAAAGATTTTTGGTATTCCTTATCCTTAAATAATTTTATAGCTTCTTGTGTTTTTGTTTCTTCAACTATCAACATTTTTTAAACTCCTCTTTTATTTCCAAATAAGTAAATATGTTGTCTTATACTAATATTATAACCTTTATCTATAATATATTGTATATTGTTATTTATTATTTTTTTTATTCCTTTATCTGTAATTCCTAATGGCTGTAAATAAACTAACGATTTACTTATATTGTTACTATAAACTAACTCATCTATTTTGTCAATACTTTTTTTACCCCAAAATAAAAATTTTAAAATATAATTTATATTATTATTTTTAAGATTATTTATAAAATTAACTACATTATTAAAATCTGGAATTTTACCGTCTATTTGTTTTACATTAAATTTAGGAGAAATATTAAATAAAACATTATTTCTTTTAAAAAATTTATACATATAATCATAATCACTATAAATTTCACTTAATTTATATATATCCCCACTTGTTTCTATTTCATAATTTTTACTATCAAAATAAGTTATAATTTCTATTACACTTTTTAAATTTTCTTGTAATAAGGGTTCCCCACCTGTTATAACTACATTGTCCACTTTTAGCATAAACTCTTTTAATTTATCATATTTTAATATATAAGTTTTTTTACCTCTCCAAGTAAATTTACTATCACAAATACTACAATTTAAATTACAATTAGAAAATCTTATAAATAAACTATGTTTACCCTGAGTTTTACCCTCCCCTTGAAAAGATATAAAGGGTTTTTCAGATAAAATAATATCATTCATATAAATACTCCATTAATATATAATTAGTTTTCATAAACAGCTATACTTTCTAAATTTTCATAAACCTCAACTTTAAATACTTTTAGATTATTATCAATTTCTTTTATTAAATTATTAAAATTATCATATATATATTTAGACATATATTCAGCGGTTGGATTTTCGTTTAATGTACAAGTTTTAAACTCACTACCTTTAACCATATTTAATAAATCCTTATCATTTATATTGATTATTAAACTATGGTCTAAATCCTTATCTAACCAATCTTTTAATATTTTTAAATCTGAAAAATCACAAACCATACTCATATCATTTAATTTATCTTCTATGTTTTTAACATATACCCAAACATAATAATTATGCCCGTGAATGTTTTTACATTTACTCTTATAGTTTAATAACCTATGAGCCGCCTCAAATTTAAATTGCTTTTTAATATAAAACATATTTATACTCCTATGTAAAAAATATAGTTTATTATATAACTATTTAAAAAATAAGTCAATAGTTATCTATTAAAGAAATATCTAATTTCCATTTTATTTTACTTCTTTCTCTATATAATAATTTAACTTGTTCAAAATAATCCATAATAAAACTTATTTTAACATTATTAACCTTTTTAAAATGAGTATAACAAATATCTAACTCATTCATTATTTCGGCTAAGCCTATATGTTTAACTTTATGACAATAAGGACATAAGGCTATTAAACCTTTTAATGTTTGGGTTTCATTATCACTATTAAAATCCCATATCTCGTGGCATTCAACAGGATAATTATATCCCTGTTCTAAACCACTACTACCACAAATTTCACATTTATAATTAGCATTTTTATAACATTTTTTTCTTAAATAATCCCATTGTTCCTTACTCACATTGCTTCTAACATTATCATACCAAGAACTTTTAGGAACTAATTCGGTTGTTAATTTTAAAGTTGAAACTATTTTATTATATTCTAATAACTCTTTTTTACTCATAAATAACTCCTTTATTATTATAATTTATTTAGATATATTTTTACCGTCTATATAAGTTCCATCTAAATCTACTTCTAGTTTAATATTTAATTTATTACAAATATATTTTAGTATATTATAATCTATTTCACTATTATAATATAAAAATTCAATGTCCTTTTCAATTCCCTTTATTTTGTTTTTTAATTTTTTAATTTTTTTCATATACCATCCTTATTTTAAATAGTTATCCCAATTTTCACCTAAATCCCATAACTGATTTTTACCAAAATAATCTGCTATATTACCTTCTACTTCCAAATTAATCCCATTATAATAATCATAGTATTCTGTAAATATTTCTTTTACTTTTTGACTTACTTCTTTAATTTCAGGTTTATATAATATCATCTCAATAGCGTCGTGAATATTTAAAAATAAGTAACTTTTTTTATTATTATCCTTAAGCCATTTATGTAGTTCTACCATAGCCGAATTTATAACACAAACCTCCATATTTTGTATATGAGAATTTAAAGATATATTTTCATATTTAGCAAATCTCTTTTTATTTTCATCTTTTCCATTATATAATAAAAAAGGTAATCTTCTTATACCCCCAAAAATAGATTTACTATACCCTTGCTTTTTACATAACTCTTTCCACTCTTTCATATAATTTTCTAGATCATAATAAGTTGTAAAAAACTTATTTCTAATATCCTCCGATACAGTTTTATAATAACAAAAATCAGAATCAGTTTTATCTACTTTATATTTATCATTAAAAGTATGTTTATCTTTTAATATAAATTTTTTATTAACTCTTAAGGCGTCATCAAGATTATTTTCTTTTATATAATTTTTACATTCTTCTAAACTCCATTCTATCTCTAAATAACCTTTTGCAAAAGTATAGCTCTGCATTCCATATAAAAATCCAAAATTACAGTTCTTCGACTTAAATCTATACGATTTAACTGGTTCTAACTTTTTATACTTCAAAACCTTATCTATACTATCAAATTTAACAATTTCCTTATTTTCTAATGTAATTTCTTTATCCTTTAAAAAAACATTATAGGCAGTAACAGAGTGTAAATCTCCGCTTTGATTTATAAAAGCATTTTTATAATCCCCTTTTTCTTTAACCATCATAGCCGATAATCTTAATTGTAATCCACTATAATCTACACTACAAAAAACATAGTCTTTATTAGGAGGAGTAAATATCTTTCTTAAATATTCTGCTTTCCATCCGTGAGAAGGAACTTGTTGCATATTTGGATTATAACAATTATTTCTACCACTATCATTTATCATAACCCCTGTTGTAGGATAAATTCTACTATCTTTTTGTAAATACTTATAATAACCAGAATTAGATATATTATCCCCTACAAAGGTTTTATACATAATTTGGTATTCGTGAAGTTTTAATATAGTATCAGCTTCCTTTCTACCTACCTTACTCCATCTTAATAGTGTTTCCTTACTTACATTATAATTACCTTTTTTAGTTCTACCAAAATCTTCAAAACCTTTTTTCTCTAATATAACACCTAATTGGTCATTACTACTTATATTTACTTCACTGACATTATTATTTAATTCAAAAAAACTATCCCCTATATTGGTATCCTTATTTTCTTCCTCTATATCGTTTAAATTTATTTGATTTTCGTTTATATTTAACTCTTTACTTATTTGTAATTTTGTTTCTTTAATTTTATTTTGAATATCTATACTTAATTTATCTAATTCATTTATATCTATATTTAATCCTTTTAATTCCATATCTAAATACATATTTAAACTAGGAATTACAATATTATAATAATAATCTCTTAATGTAAATAAATCATTTTCATTATAAATCTGTTTATTATTACTTATATCTTCTATTTGTTTTTTAGTTTTTAAATATATTTGAAAAGTTATAATAGAATCCATAGTAGCATATTCAAATAATATATTTTCAGGAATTTGAATGTAATCTTTTAATCTTGGATATTTGTCTTTATAGTCGTCTAACTCTTTTTCATATCCTCCATAATAAGTATAATAATAGCTTAAGGACTTTAATGAATTAGACCTCATTTCATTTAATATATGAGAGGCGTTTAAAGTATCGTAATCTATTTTTAAATTAGTAATACCATCATTTATTAAAAATCTACAATCAAATTTAACATTTTGACCTATTATATACTTATTTTTAAAAAAGTCATTTAATAATTTTTTATCTATATCCTTATATCTTAAATAATATCCTGTTCTTCCATCAAAAGAAAATGTTATACATTGTATTTTATCCTCTTTAAAATTAAATCCCGATGTTTCTATATCAAAGGATACTTCATATTTATTTATATTATCTAATAAAAATTTATTAGGATCATCAACTAATATTTTTTTAAGAGTAGGTATTCTTATTTCTGTATTTATATATTCTTTACATTTTTCTAATTGATACTTAAAAAAGTAGTTTTCAAAATTATCTTTATTAAAAAACTCAAAAAACATATTACAAGGAAAGATATAATTTTTATTTTCAGAACTGTAAAAATAAGTATTATTAAAAATCATATCATAAAAGCATTCCACTTGTATATCAGAATTTCCGTAAGTAAATGTATATATACATCTACCAAAAGTCATTACTTTACTAAAAGGTTTTATATACTTACTATAATCTATTTTATTTGAATAGTAGTATTTGCCTATATTATTTTTTTTATCTTTATCTGATATTTCTACTTTACTAAAATATAGAAATTGAAACTTAAAATCTATATTATACAAGTCAATAAAATGTTCTATTGTGTTTTCGGATAATTTTTTATCAGTAATAAATGATATAACAGTTATATCATTTTCCTCTTCCTTAAAATTCCTATATAATATATTATTATCTATACTTATTTTACTATTACTATTATTACTAAATTCAAAAAAATCACCCATCTATATAACCCCTATTATATCAGTATCCTTACATAACATTTTAATATTTATAATAGTTTTTAACATATAATTACTTAATATCTTTTCCTCGCATAAACAATAATTATCTGCAAAGCAATATATAAATCTTTTATCGTTTTCATTATCTATTACAAAACATTCAAATAAATACATATTCTTTTCCTTATATGTTTTTACAAATTTTATAGTATATTAAATTATTTATTTGTTTTTGTCAATAGTTTTTTATAACTATAATAATTATGGACAATAAATTAAATATAAATACAATAAATATTCTTTTTGTTAAACCTAGAACAATTAGAAATTGTGAATATATAATAAACGACAATAAAGAAATACATATAATAGAAACTAAGGAAATAAAAGATATAATTAGAGTTTTATCCCCAGAAAATTATATAAAAATTACAGAGCTAATTGATTTAGGTAAAAGTTTTATTTTGAGTGTAGAGGATAAAACTTTATATGAATTAGAAGACGATAAAAACGAAATTATTACTAAAATAAAAGAAAAAGAAATTAAAGATAGTATAAAAAAGACTATCAAAGCTAAAAATAAAGAAAACAATGTTAATATAGATATTAATATTTTATATGAAAAATTAAATAATAAAATAAACGATAAGTTATATAAATATAACAAAAAATACTAATCTATTACTTTAATATAATAGGATAGATAGGGTATTGTTAATTCTTCCTCGTAATTAAAAATATTAGTTTCAACAGAGGAATATTTTGCTATTATAATTTTATCGTCTCTTGTATAAAATTCGAAAATATTATTCTTATAAAAATTATCAAAACTAAAATATTTAATATTACTATAAAGTTTATTAGATTCCAATAATTTAATATAAGTTTTTGTATATGTAATATCAACTTGTTTTTTTATGTCTACTAATTTTTTATCATACCATTCTAATAAATCATCATAACTATATAAGTTATTACTATATTTATATTTACATAATAATTTACCCGTATCTAATTTTATAAACTTATTAGTTGATATTTTTGTATATAACTTATAAGGATTAGTATTAAAATTTTTTAAAATTAAAATATCTCCTTTATAATTTTTATAGGTTACTTTATTTGTAAAGTAATTATACTTAATCCATTTTTCTTTTTTCATAATTAAACTCCTTTACCTTCAAACATATTTTTTAAGTTATTTATATCCATTATTTCCGTATCATCACTTTTATTTAAAGTTATTTTATTTTCTAATATATAATCCTGACTAACCTCTAAAGTATTATTCGCAATAAAGACATTATATATTATTTCTTCTTTATTGTCAATACTTAAATTTCTAAAATAACTTTGATTATAATTTACTAGACTATAATCCCTTTCAAAATAAATTACTCTACTTGCCTCGTTTAAATTTATCCCTTCTTTAAACACTAAAAAACTTAATATTAGTAATTTATTATCTTTATTATTTTTAAATAAGTTAATATAATAATCTCTATCTTCTATTTTTTTAATATCATTATTTATGGATACAGGTTTATATTTTTTAAAATGTTCTGTTAAATATTGTATAGATAAAGGATGATAACACCATATAATAGTTTTTTTATGTTCCTCCTCTATATACTTTTCTAACAAATCCTCTAATAACTCTAATTTTTTTAAATCTTTAAAATTAAAGCTATTTATACTTTTCATAAGTTCTTTATTATCAAATAATTTTTCATTTTCTTTTAATATACTAGGATTTTGAATTACTTGTAATATATAGGGTAGCTTCATTAAAACTTCTTTTTTAGTTATATTACCCATTTCATTTTTTATTTCGTTTAAAGTATTATTAACAAACAATTTATATAAAAATAGTTGTTTATTAGATAAATCATAATATATTTTATTTTCTATTATTTTTGGTAAGTCAATAGTTCGTCTAGTTAATCTTCTTGTAAAATAGGGTTTAATTAAATTTTTATATTCAACAATCTTATCAGTATATTCTTCTATAACTTTGTATAAACTATGATACCGTATTTCACATTTATATATTTTTTTAATAAAACCTAAATAATCTATATTAAGTATATTTTCGTCCATAATAGACAACTGACCCCATATTTCACTAAATCTATTTGGATAAGGTGTTCCTGATAATAAATATCTATATTCAAAATGATTTTTATTATTATTACATATTTTATAAGTTTTATTATCCATATTGCTTAATCTATGGGCTTCATCAAATATAATACATCTATTATTAAACCATTTATCTATATTTAAATCAACGCTACTATAAATCTTTTTAGGTCTTGTTTTATGTATTTTTTTATAAGCGTCTTCATATAACATTAAATAATTTCTATAAGTCATTATAACTATTTTTTTATTACTATTAAATGGCTCTCTATTATCTATATCTACAATATAAATATCATCTTCAGTTATATTAACAGAATTAAATCTTATTATCTCTTTTTTCCAATTATATAATATATTACTAGGACAAACAATTAAACAACAATCAATTAAGTTATTTTTAAATAAATGATTTAAAGCATTTATCATTATATAAGTTTTTCCTAATCTCATTTCTAAAGCTAAATAGTATCTGTTATAGCTTATAACTTTTTTAATATCGTCTATTTGATAATTTACATTTAATTCGTCTTTACCTTTTAATGGAGGATATTTCAATAATTTTTCATCAAAGTTTATTCTTATCCTTTTTACTTCTAATTCTGTTTTTAACTTTTCTAAAACTAATTCTTTATAAGGTTTAAATTGTATATCCTGTATATTAAAATTTGATAAAAAATAATTTGTATTTTTTTTATCCGATATATAACATTTTTTATCTTTATCAAATTTTATTTTTTGATAACATTTTATAATATCTAAATTATCTAAAAAATCTTCCCCATATAGGTTAATATAAAAAAGATTATCAGATATATAAGTAATTTTTATCATTCTTGATTATCACTTAGTAATTTTATATTACTTTTAGTAAAATTAAAATTACATTTATAATAATTATTAAACTCATTTTCAGTTATATCTATTTCATTTATTATATCCTTAGGATTTTTAACCCATTTATTAATTCTGGAGGCTTCAATATTTAATTTTTTTATAAACTCTTTACAAAATTTAAAATGTATGTTACCATTTTTATATATTTTTAATTCAACAAATATTCCACTATTATAATGATTTTTATAATAAAATATTTCGGTTTTACTAGGTAACCATTTTATATTAGATAATACTTCTAAATTTAAATTAAAACCTAAATTTATAGCAATAGTAAAAACATCCTTAATAAAATTATATGCTTCAAGGGATAATCCATTTATTTTATTATATAAATAACTATCACTAAATGTAGTATAACAAGATACAATAAGTCTATACTCTAAATAATAATGAGTTATTTTATCGCTTAAATATCTCCAATTATCTTCAATAATTCTTTTATTGGATTTATATAGTTTAATATTGTCTTTATTAGCAAATCTATTATATACCTCAATTAGTTGTTTATCTATAAAGTCATTACTATTTTTTATAAGCCATATAATCACAGAGTATATATTAGATTCTGTTAAATCAATATTTGTATTTTTAAAAAGTATATCTAATAACTTTTTTCTTGATAAAACAGTTAATCTGCTTGTTATAGTATCTAGGTTTTCAAATATAAATTGCCAATATAAGTTTTTTAATCCTTCTATTTTTTTTTCTAAACCATCAATAAGTGATTGTTTATTTACATTTAATTCTTCTAAAATATCATTATCTAAGTTTTCTAAGGATTTATAATTATTTAATAATTTTTTTAAATCTTGTGTATAAAAAAGTACAGTATCTTTAATAAAACTATTTTTAGATATTATTTCTGTTAATTTTTCTCTTTTAATTCTATCCTTTTTATAAGAATCATCTGTTTTATCCGCGTTTATTTTAAAATTATTTTCAAACCAAATATTAAAAGGATTGTCTTTATAGTTTATTTGTAAATCAAACCTTATTAAATTAACAGTAGCCCTTGCTTTTCTATCTTCGGATTTTATAAAATCAAATTCATTTAATATTGTATATTCTAATCTTCTATTTTCTATTATAGATTTAATTTCTTTATTATCAACCCACCTTGTAGGGATTACTAAATAGATATATTTACAATTTGCTTCATTTAAAATCTTTTTTGTAAACTCAACATATTCCGTATAAGGAGGATTACAAAAAATTATATCCATTTTTTTATCTATTAAAGACTGCTCATAAAAATCTGTTCCTATTATAAAAATATCCTTATTCATATTATCTATAAGTATTTTAGACTTTTCAATTGCATATTTATTTATATTAAAATACTCAATACATCTTTTTTTATGATAATCTGTTATTTTATCTAATTTCTTAATATTATCTTTATTAAGTTCTTCTAAAATATCAAATAATTTACCATTACCCGCTCCAATATCTAACAGGTTAATAGAAATATCATTTCTACATATAATATCTTTGTATATATATTTTATAATTTCTTTAGTAGTAGGATACCATTCAAAATCCTCATTATTAAACTTCAATTCATTTATCAGCTCTTTAGTATTATTTTTCATTTTTAATCCTTTATACTATAATACATTCATTTTCTAAATCTTTTTTATCTATTATTTTACCTTTTCTTTTAAGATATATGTAATATCTTTTTAATGCTACTCTTAAAATTTTAGATTTATTCTTTTTAAGAGTATTACACATAATATCTAATTTATCCCTATCATATAGATTTAATGAAACAGCTACATTTTTATAATCTTCTCTCATTTTTTTAATTCTCCTTTTTATTATTTAACATACTTATACAACAAATTTTTTAAAAAATAATTATATCTCTTCAACTATTTCCATCTTACTACATCGTATCTTATAATTATTATGTACTATTCTACCTATATCTTCAATACTAATCTTAACTTTCAACAACTTACCTCTGTTATAGTATTTTAAAGCTTCTTCTCTAGTCCAAGCAGATAATCCAAAGCTATTTTCTTCGGAACTACAATCACAATGAGCTTCGTATGTTTTTCCAACCTCATAAAAATACTGGAAGTTAAAAACCGAATAATAGTCATCCCGTACCGACTTATAAGCTATGATGTAGTCATTATCAATGATTTCGTATGTACCAATTGATTTTAGGTAATTTAGTTTAAATTGCTTGTCTTTGTATAACCAATTATCTTCATCGATTGTTAAATTGTGTTTTGTTATAAACTCGTTTGATAATTTTTGGTAGACTGAAATATAATATTTATCTAGGTCTTCAAAATGTTTTTCTATGAAGGTTTCGCTTAGCTTTTGGTATTTTGAAATATTAGATTTATTTAGGTCTTCAAAATGCTTTTCCATGAAGGTTTCGCTTAGCTTTTGGTATTTTGAAATACGAGATTTATCTAAGTCTTCAAAATGCTTTTCCATAAAGTTTTCGCTTAACTTCTGGTATTCTGAAATATAATATTTGTTTAGGTCTTTAAAATGCTTTTCCATAAAGGTTTCGCTTAGCTTCTGGTATCCTGAAATATCATATTTATCTAGGTCTTTAAAATGCTTTTCAATAAAGGTTTCGCTTAGCTTCTGGTGAGTTGAAATATAATATTTATCTAGGTCTTTAAAATGCTTTTCAATAAAGGTTTCGCTTAGCTTCTGGTAGCGTGAAATATAAGATTTATCTAAATCCTTAAAATGTTTGTCCATAAAGGATTCGCTTAGCTTTTGGTAGCGTGAAATATAATATTTATCTAGGTCTTCAAAATGTTTTTCTATGAAGGTTTCGCTTAGCTTCTGGTAAGTTGAAATATTAGATTTATCTAAATCCTTAAAATGCTTTTCCATAAAGTTTTCGCTTAGCTTCTGGTGAGTTGAAATATAATATTTAGCTAAATCCTTAAAATGCTTTTCTATAAAGGGTTCGCTTAGCTTTTGGTAGCGTGAAATATAATACCAATTTACTAGCTTTTTATCGATACCTTTAACTAAAGCTATAATTTCATCAACTTCATTGAATACAAATAAATTTTCCATTTAATTAACTCCTTTACTTTTTAATGATATACAAATTCCGCTTTACCTGTTCCTCTTTTAGCTATAACTCTTGTAGCTATTTTTTTCTCAATTGACTTTCTATCAAAGTTAATTCCATACTTATCTCTTATATATCTTAGTCTAACTCTATCATTACAAGATAGGTTATCTGAAAAAGTATAATCTTTTATATACCAGTCGTTTTTAATATTATTTAAAAGATTATACATATTAAATATATGATTTTCTTTAATCTTAAATAATTTTAAACTTTTTTCTTTACTTGTAAACATAATAGTAAACCTATTATTAACTAAATGTAAAGATAACCTTCCATTATTTAACTCGATTTCTAATTTTTTGATTTTTTTGATTGTCATTTTTAACTCCTCTTATTCTTTTGCTGATAAAGATGCATATTCGAACAAATTCGAGTCGCTTCCGTTATCTGCTGTTGACCAAACAGTTAATTCCCCTGTTCCATCAACAGAAGTTTCTATTTTCTTGTCGTATGTAACAGTTCCTTCCTTAAGATTTATCTCTATATTAAAAGATTTTTTCAAGTAACCCTTTTGTTCAATTAACTTTGACATTGCATAGTCAAAGTCGTAGTATGGATATTCACAATATCCATCATCAAATATATTTTGGTCATCATAAAAAAATGCCCCGTTTCCGCGGTCGCATTCTTTCCATATTAGTTTTTCTACCACTCTGGAAGAGGTTTTTTCAACCTCAAACTTGATTCTATAATCAAGTTCTTTTCCTTTTAAATATGTTTTAACCCTTTCTTCATCTAAAAGGGTTAATTTTCCCTGAATTAAATTTAAATTCTTTAAAATTATATTCTCCATTTTTTTTCTCCTTTAAATTATTTGAAAATCAACGTCTTTTTCTTTAAGTTCAACTTTTATAAACTTAAAGGAAAATCCTTGCGGAAGTGTCGTTGATCCCTCTGGTAGTCTGCCTCCAACAAGCTGGGCAACTATCAAAGTCGTTTCCTTGTCAATAGAAACATTTATTCTATTACAAGGAACATTTAATAAATTCGCCGTATCTTGATGTCCTACGGCGGAAACAAAGTTATTACTTTTAATAACTTTATTAAATTCTTCTGTCGTAATCTCTTCCATTTTTAAAGAGCTTGGAAACTCTTGAATCATTTGCAAACTAAAAGCATTTGCAACAATAATTTTCTTTTTCATTTTAAACTCCTTTTTATTTTTTTAACTTATACTTACATTATAAGTTTTTATCTTAATTATGTCAATAGTTTTTTAAAATATTTTTTAAATTTTACAAATAATTTACAATTAAATATAAAAATAAGTCTAAAGTATTTTTTTAAAATTACGTTAATATAAATGTAAACAAAATAAAAAGGAGTTTTAAAAATGACAATTAAACAAATTAAAAGATTTTTAAAAAATCAAAGAGAAAATGAATTACAGGGGTACTTAAAAGAAATGAGATTTCAACAACTAAAAAAGGATATTGAAAAAAAAGAATATCAGGATAAAGCAATAAGTAATATATCCGATAATATACTAGAAGATTTAATTTATTTAAAAAATAGAAACAAAATAAAAAATAAATTAAAAAAAGATTTATTGTAAAAAAGTAAATAAGTTTTAAAATAACAGTTAATCGTAGTTATTACAATTAACTGTTATTTTTATCTTTACTATAAGGAAATATATTTTTGATCATATATATCTTCTTTCATTATATCCGTTATATCAAAACTTGTATGAATTAAAAATGAGAAATAGCTTATTAATTTATAAAACTTAAAATTATCCTCAAAAGGTAAATATTTTAATTTTTTAAAATTACCCTTAATATATACAATAAATATTTTTTTATCCTTATATAAATCAAATATTTTTTTTGATTGTTTTTCTAATGTAGTAGGTAATAGGATATTAGGCTTTTTATAAGTTTCAGAAAAAATAACCTTATAACTTTTATTAAAAACAACGTAACTATAATGTTTATCAATACTATTTTTGTTATGGTTAAAATAATTTTTTTCAATTTTATCCATAATACTTTGGGGTAAATGACCAAAAGTATATAAACTAATATCTTCTTTTTCTTTATCACTTAAAGTATAAGAATACATATATTATCTCCTTTATAATAAATATAGTTATTTTTACAAAAAAAGTAAATATTTATTTGTTTTTTTACAAAAAAGTATTATATTATATGAAATGAATAAATGTTTAAAAAATTATAACTATAATAATATAAAACAATACCCAACAAGTATTGACAAATTAAAAAAAATATAATATAAGATATAAGGTAAACCTTATTTTGCAACTAATCTTTTACATACTTGTTGGGTGTTAAAAAAAGAAAAGCAAAATAAGGTTTTTTTATTTATACGGGAGATAAAAAATGTTTAATTACAAAAAAAATTTTAACTATAATAGTATAGATAAATACCTTACAAGTATTGACAATTTTAAAAAAATAGTTTATATATTTGGAATAAGTTTAAACCTTATTTTGCAACTAATCTTTTATATACTTGTAAGGTGTTCAAAAAGAAAGCAAAATAAGGTTTTTTTATTTATAAAGGGGTTATAAAATGTTTAGAGTTAAAACTAAAAAAAATAATAGAAAAAATATTGAATCTCAATTTCAAAAAGGGTTATTAAAATCTAAATATACTTTTTCAAAGTGTGAATATTTTTATATAACATATAAGGAAGATATAAAAGTTATATATGACAGAATTAAAGAGGAAAATTGGTATAATAAATCATCTTATATTACTGCTTTATGTATTCTTTTTGGTTATAGTAGTTTTTGCTCTAAATTTGGATTAAAAAATGGAAACTTAATATATAGAACTAGTAATATGTATAGCCTAAATTACCTTAAAAGACTTTTAGAAATATTAGCAGAAAGGGAAATAACAGATAAAGATATTAAAGGGATAGGTAAAGCTGATTCAAGTAAGATAACACAGGAAATTGAAAAGGAAGATATTGTAATTAGTTTATCCAGTCTAATTATATGGACTAAATTAGTTTTAAAATATAGACTTACTTATAATATAGTAATAAACTTATTAGACAGAATGGAAGAATTAAAAATGATTACACAATGTATAGGACATAGAACTTATGATAGAGAAAATAATATAACAAGTTCTGTAGCAACCCAATACATATTAAATCCCATAAAACAATGGGATATAAAACATTTATTTAAAGGAGACAATTTAGATAAATTAGAATACCTTGAATTTTTATTAGCAACCCAAAATATATATAATAGTAAAAAAAGAAAAAAAGCAAAAGACCCTTTAACAGTTAAAGATAGAAGATTTAATCAAAATATGGAAGTAAAAGATAAAAAAAGTAAAGAAGAGGATTATAGAGAAGCCCTTTGTAGTAAAAGATTTCACGTTTTATATAATGTAATAAAAAAAGTAAATGAAAAATTTAACCATTTAAATAAATATCTTAGAGATAAATTAAACTATTACAGAGTATATACTGACGGGGATACAAATAAAGGGGGTAGATTTTATAATGCTTTAACATCCGTATCAAAAGAAATAAGAGAAATGGTAATGGAATTTTATAGATTAGAAGAAATAGATTTTAAATCTTTTATGTTCAATGCTTTTTATCATTTAATAATAGGTAGAAATTATATAAATGATAATTATGATAGTTTACCCGAATTAGTTAAATCTCTTTATAGTAACGATGATGCTTATATAGGGGTTTTACAACAACATCCTTTTATAGGTATAATGACTGAAGCGGAATTAAAATATTATAGAAAACTTATAAAAGCCCCTTGTATAGTTGTAATTAATACAAAAAATGTAATAGAGGCTATTGGAGCTACAAACAATATTTTTAAAAAAGAAAATGTTAATTTTGATAGTAATATATATTTAGATTATAATTTAGAAAATAGTATTCATTTTAAAGAAATAATACAATCTATATATGAATTAAGTAAAGGACTTTGTATTGAAAGTGAAAAGTATAAACATTGTGATATGAAAAAGTTATATGGGTATAAACATATATTAGAAAACAAACATAAAGCGTTTTATGATAATATAAAAGCTCAAGGATTAAATCCAGAAGAAATAAGAATGTTTGGATTTAAAAGTTATAAAATAGAAACTAATCCAACAAACACTAATTTTATATTTAATCTTGAAAAAGCTCATAGTCAAATTAAATTATTTTTCTATTGTCTTAATTATGGTTTATATCAAAAAATAGAATCAGATATTACTATGTATATGCACTTACTAGCAAGAAAAGAAAATGATATGTTATTTTCTGTTCACGACGCTATAATTGTTGAGGAAGATAAAATACAAAAATATAAAGACTATATGCCTTCAGTTTTTCATACAGTATATAGCAATGATTTTGATGGTGTTAAAAATAGGGATATAATGGATAGAGTTGCTATTGAAACAAAATTACAATATAGTCCAGAAATAAGAAAAGCTTTTAAAGATGCTAATAATATTATGATAGAATTAATAAAAGAATTTATAAAAATAAAAAGATATACTTACTTTCCTAATAGACATTATTTAGATGATTTTATAGAAGAGTTTTTAAATAATCACGCTTTTGTAAGAGAGTTATACGAAAAGATAAACGAGAGAGAGAGTTATAAAAATCTTAGCGATTGTGATAAAATGTTTTTTAATTTTTTCTATTATAAATATATTAAATTAAATAATATTATTCATTTAATAATAAAATATATACTTTTTTATAAAGTAAATTATCTAAATAATAAGTATATATTTAATAAAATCTATTTTAATAATTTATATTTATCTAAATCTAACTTTTTATACAATATGTACAAAAACAAGTTTTTTACTATTACAATAAGGTTTTTAGTTTTTGAGAGTGATTGTGGTGTCGAGCGGCTAAAATATGCTTAAAAAAGTTATAAATCTATAACTTAAAATAAAAATTTAGTATTAAAAAATCAAAAAAATAAAAATAGACAGGACAGGTATATCTAAAATAAATAAATTTTTAATAAAATTAATAAAAACTATTGACAAAGTTTTAAAAATGTTATATAAGTAATTATATATATTAATTAGGAGTTAAAAATGACACTATCACAGGAACAAAAGGATATTATAAACTACGAAGATAATTGTTTTATATCCGCCTCTGCTGGTAGTGGCAAAACAACTACTTGCGGATATAAAGTTTATGACCTAGTTCAAAATAAAAATATAGACCCAGATAATATATTTCTATTTTCATTTTCAAGAACTGCTAGTAAAGAGTTAAAAAATAAAATAATGGAATTGCTTCCTAATAGAAAGATTCACATATCGACAATTCATAGCTTTGCTTTTACAATTATAAATACTTTTAAAAAAATATTAGGTATAGAATCTGAAATAACAATAAAGGATGAGGGTTATTTTAGTGAAGTTGTAAAAAATTATCTTTTAAATAACACTTCAAGTAAAGATATGGATGAAAAATTTATAAAAAATAAAGCTATGTCTTTTATGGGTAAATTAGTTGAACAAATGCAAAAAAATGAAGATATTTATTTTGAAGAAAAAGATGATATATTATGTTATAACTATTTAGAAAATGTTAAACAAAAATATAACTATTGGTCTTTTTTAGATTTATTATATAAAGGGTATAGACTAATAAATAGTAATAATAATATTAAAAATATATACATAAATAAAATGAAAGTAATTGTAGTTGACGAAGTTCAGGATACGAGCATTTTACAAATACAGTTTTTAGATATGTTTATAACTAATAAAACAAAATTAATATTTATTGGTGATGTTAAACAAACACTATATAGATTTAATTACGCAGATCCATATTATATAATGGATTATTGTAAGAGTAAAAAAATAAATATTTTAGGTTTAACAACTACTTTTAGATTTGGTAATAGTATAAATAAATATGCTAATATTATTACTGATAAAATGATAATACCAGAGGAATATAAATTAAAGACAAATATATTAGAAAATAATAAAGATATTGTTAAATATATGGATGATATAGATGTTAAAAAAATAGTTGATGATATTGAGTATAAAATACATTGTGGTGAAAAATTAGATGCTATGGGTATATTATATAGGTATAATAAACAATCATTAGATTTTCAAAAGGAATTAACTTTAAGAAAAATACCTTTTTATGTAGCGGGTAATTCTTTTTTAAATAGAGTAGAAATAAAATTATGTTTATCTATTGTAGAATTATTAAGAAAATATGATTTACAGACTACAAAGTATGTTTTTAATAAATTATCAAATACTTATATAGATATTGGAACTTTATTACTAATTGATGAAGTTTATATGGAAGGAAACGAGAGAGGTAATATAATAGATTTTTTAGAATGTGGATTAAGTAAAAAAATAAAAAAAATAGGTACTTATAGAAAACAAAGTTTAAATAAAATATTATCTTATTTTAAAGAAGTTAATAATATACTAAATAGTAATAAATTTTCTTTTAGCGCTATTGCAGTTATATTTGATTTTGATAATTTAAAATTTATGGAGGGAGAAACTAAAGAGGGTATTTCAAATATAATTGAAAAAAATGAATTTATCAAATATCTTGATAGCATATACATAGATTTTATAGATAAAGATAAAACAATATATGATTTTATTGCTAATTTAAAATTAAATTTTAGTAATTCCGATGATGAGGATAAAATGAAAGATAAAGTATTATTATCCACAATTCACGGTAGCAAAGGAATGACAATACCTTATACTTATTTATTATTAGAAAATTTTTATAATGAAACTTTTTACCCTGATATAAGAAAATATGATTTTAATAAACTTAAAAACGAAGATATAGAAAATTTATATAAAAAATATTGTGAAGATGAATATTTTGTATTATATGTAGCAGTAACAAGGGCTAAAAAAGAATTACATATTATACCTGAAAATATAAATAGTGTTGAATCTAAACCTTATTACTTTTTATTTGATAAGGAATTTAAACCAATAAGAAATGAAGGAATTAATGAAGAGGATATAACTAGTAATAAAAGTATTGACGAATTAGAAAAAATAAAATATAATCCTTTAGAAAAGTATGTATCAGACGATATAAATAAAAAAGATTTTTGTATAGGTAATAATGTTGAAATAGTAAGAGAGACAGAAAAAGCAGTTAATTTTAAAATAAGTAATTATAATTTTTGGTGTCCTAAAAAGGATTTTAAATATTGTAATAATAAAATTTATATAAGTTTTTGGTTAATTAATACTAACGAGATTATGAGGAATTGTTTAAGAAAAGTAAATATTTATTAAAAAGGAGGATTTATATGGGGTATATTACAATAAATGATTTATATACTAATTTAGGTGAATTTGGGTTATATAACGAAAGAGATGAATTATTAAAGTTTAAAAATGATAATAATTTAACTTTAAGGACTATAATTTTAGAGGAATATAATCAAGATGTAATAGATAAATATATAGGGAGTTTTCCTGACTATTATCAAGAAAAGTTTAAAAAGGATAATTTAAAAATGTTTGTTTTAATTTCCAATATACCTAGTAATATAATAGATAATTATATAAAAAGTAAAATAGATACAAAAAATAAAATATATGAAGCTATGTTAAAATAAATTATGGAAATAGTTGTAGATAAAGTTGTTAGTCTTTTAAATTTAAGTAATTTAAAAGATTTTAGTAATTATTATTCTTTTTTATGCCCTTTCCATAATGAAAAAAATAACTCTTTTATTATATATAAAAATACGGGTAAATATATTTGTTTTAGTTGTGGAGAAGAGGGTAGTTTATATGATTTAGTAAAAAGATTAACGGGTAAATCTATTTATAAATTTTTAGGTATAAATTATAATAACTATACTTTCATAAATAGCTTAAATAGGGATAAGGATAAAGACAATAGTAGGTTTAAAAAAATACAAGAAATAAAAAATAAGGATATAGTAATAGAAAATAGTTTTAAAAGTGTATATGATAATAAACAAGTTTTAGATTATTTATATAGTAGAGATGTTAACGAAAGTATTATAAATGATTTTAATATACAATATACGGAGTATAGCTTAATAAATGGAACTAAATTTTATAAAAGAATTATTACTCCTATTTATTATAATAATAAAATATTAAGCTATGAAGGAAGGGATTATACTAGGAGACAATTACCTAAAGTTTTATACCCTAAAAATACATCTGTTAATAATTGTATATTAAATATAGATAAATTAGATATAAATAATACTCTTTATGTAGTAGAGGGTTTTATGGATATTATTAAAATATATAAATATATATCTAAAAATGTTACTTGTATATTTGGAGCTAAAATATCGGATTATCAAATAGAGTTATTAAAACAGTTTAAAGAATTTGTTATAATACCCGATAATGATGAAGCTGGAGAAGCTACAATATTAAAATTAGAGGAATATATGGATAAAGAATTTTACATAGCAAAATTAGATAAAAGTAAAGATTGTGGTGATGCAAGTATAGAAGAAATAGAAGTGGCTATAAAAAATAAAAAATTAAGCGTTGATTATTTTATAGATAAAAATGATTTATTTAGTAAAGAAAATATAAGTTGGTAATATGATAGTATATAGAAAAGGTAGTAAAAAGTTAGTAGCAAAAGAAATTATAAAATATTTTCCTCCTCATAATTTTTATGTTGAAATGTTTTTTGGAGTAGGAGGATTATTTTTTGAAAAACAAAAAATTATGCCCTGTAATTACAATATATTAAATGATTTAGATAGTGATGTTTATAATTTATTTAGAATTTTTCAATCTAAAACATTATTAAAAAAGTTATATAATAAAATTAAATTAACTCCAATATCTGAAAAATTATTTAGATATTTTATGAAAAAAACTTTTAAAAATAAAATTAATAGGGCTTTAAGATTTATATACTTATTTAATTTTAGTTATTTAGGAAATGCAAATACTTTTCTTATTGGAAAATATAATGTAAAAAAAAATTTATTAAAAGATATAAAAAATATTTTTAATAAACTTAAATATTGTTATTTTACAAATTCAGATTATAAGGATTTATTAAATAAAATAGCAATTAGAAGTAATAATGATAGAAATAATATGTTTATCTATTGTGATCCTTCCTATATTAATACATCTAGTTATGATGTTTATGATTTTACTATACAAGATTTTGAAAATTTAGTTAAAATATTAATAGCTTTTAATGTAAGATTTGCCATATCTGAATTTGATAATAAAGATATTATAGAAATATGTAAAAAGTATAACTTAAATATAATAGATATAGGTAGTAGAAAAAATTTAAAAAATATAAGAAATGAAATACTAATAACTAATTATAAACAAACCAATTTACTTTTTTAATAAAAATAACTATATTATTAATATACAAGGAGGATTTATACAAAATGAGTGATACTATAACTTTAAATGAAAAACAAATTACTTTACAGGAATTTGAAGATAAAAAAAATGAAATTAAAAATCAAAAAGGAATAGAGTTGGTTAAATTACAAGAAAATGTTTATAAAACAAGATTACTAGATTAAAAATAATATTTAAGGAATAATTATATGATAGAAAAAGAGATGATTACAAGTATATCGTTATTAAGTAAAATACCAGAGGTAGATGTTAAAAAAGTATTTAAAAATCTAATACTACAAATATTTTTAAATTATACTCAAAATAAAACTTCATATATACCTTATTTAGGTTATATTAATTTAAGATATGAAGGAGATGTCTGTAAGAGTGATAAACTAGAAGCAGTATTAAAATTAGATATAACCTTTGACGAATACTTAAAAAAGAATATTGGTTTATATGAAGATGGAGATGAAACAGATATAGAAAAAAGTTTAAAAAAGAAATTAAAAAATGATTTACTATTAAAGTTAAAATGAGGATAAATTTTAACAAATATTTTAATAATATTATTTTTAATGAAGAACTACATAGATATACTGTAAATGAAGAAAACTATATATCAGTAACACAGTTTATAAGTAAATTTAAACCTGATACTTTTGGTGGTAGTTTTACAGAGGATTATTGTTTTAAAAATAATTTGGATATAGATTATATTAAAAAACTATGGCAAATAAAATCTAGCGTATCCTGTATAAAAGGAACAGAATTACATTTTTATATAGAAAGTTTTTATAAGCATAAATTAGAAAACGAATATAGTAATTTAATAGATGTAGAAGTTGAATATTTTAAAAATTTTTATAATGATAATAAAAATCTAATATATGTAAAGAGTGAATATATATGTTATGATACAGATTATAAAATAGCAGGGGCTATTGATGGATTATTTTTTGATACAATAACTAAAAATTATGTTTTAATAGATTGGAAAACTAATAAAAAATTAGAATTAAATAATAAATATGGAACTTATCTATTAGACCCTCTTAATAATGTTCATAATTCAGAATTAAATGTTTATAGTCTACAATTATCCCTATATAAAAGGTTACTAGAGAAAAATATACCAGATTTACATATAGATAAATTAATTGTAGTTCATTTTAATAGAAATAATGATAACTATAAAAAAATAGAATTAAAATTTTATGAAAAAGAAATAGATAAAATATTAAAAATTATTACTAAAGGGGGAGTAGATTAAAATGATTCATAAATTAGGTATTCCGTATATGGGTAGCAAACGAAAACTCGCAAAAAAGATTGTCGATAGTATTTTAGAGGATAATCCAAAATGTAAATATTTTTTTGATTTATTTGGCGGAGGCGGAGCTATCTCATTCGAGGTAATTCAAAGACCGCAAATTAAGCGGGTTGTATATAACGAGCTTAATACTGGCGTTGTTGAATTATTAAAGTATATAAGAGACAACGGCGTTACGCCAGATATGTATAAATGGGTTGACCGCGACACTTTTAACAAATATAAAAACGGCGACGACTGGTATTCTGGTTATATAAAAACAGTTTGGAGCTTTGGAAATAACCAGTCATCGTATCTCTTTGGTCGTGATATTGAAGATAAAAAGCGATTATTACATAACGCGGTTGTATATCAAGATTGTAGCGTGTTAGATGAGTTTAAAGGGAAATATGGGGTTGAATTGCCTAAGGAATTATTAAAAGATTCAACAATAACAGAACGACGATTAACTTTAATGCGATATATAAAAGATAGACAATACGAAATACCGCAATTAGAGCGATTACAGCAATTAGAGCAATTACAGCAATTAGAGCGATTAAAGCAATTAAAGCAATTAGAACAATTAAAGAGATTAGATATTCAAAACAAATCATACGACGAGGTTGTAATAGACACGCCGATTGACGAAACGATTGTATATCTTGACCCACCTTATGAAAATACAAAAAAATATCAAAAAGATATAAACCATAAAGAATTATACAAATACATAAGAAATAGCAAATACAAAATATATATGAGTAGTTACGAATCTGAATTATACGAGGTAGATAATTATAAACATCGC
>Ga0255347_1001444_pt1 | contig 38414 bp, 45 predicted proteins | sample wastewater_treat_2_FD_192479 | JGI IMG/M metagenome (GOLD analysis project Ga0255347, IMG submission 192479) | Wastewater microbial communities from Lulu Island WWTP, Vancouver, Canada - plant24 | ecosystem: Engineered > WWTP > Wastewater > Unclassified | place: Canada: Vancouver, British... | reverse complement strand
TCTGATAATTGTTGATAATGCCTCATAGATCGCTCCATTTGAATTTGTGTTTCGTCGACAAAAATCCTAATGGATGTCTTTCTATGAGGCTACTTTATTTTTCGCACTTCATCCTTGAATTCACAAAAAACCGTGCGCAGGCTCTCCTTTTTTTCCCTGCGGTCAAAAGCAAGGGCAATCAGCTTATCCAGAAGCATGCCATACGAAAGTCCGGAATGCTGCCATAATTTGGGATACATACTGATGCTGGTAAAGCCAGGCAGAGTATTAATCTCATTAAGAAAAAATCTGCCTGTATCCCTGTCCAGAAAAAAATCCACCCTTGCCATGCCTGAACAATTAAGCGCTCTGAATGCCTCAATCGCAACCCGTCCCATCTCGTCAGACTTCTGCCTGTCAATTTCCGCAGGTATGATCAGCTCAGCTCCGTCAGAATCTATATATTTTGCCGCGTAAGAATAAAACTCATGGCGCGGCCTTATTTCACCCGCCCCCGACACCCGGGGCTTTTCATTTCCGAGAACCGAAAACTCAATCTCGCGGGCGTTTACAGCCTGTTCAACCAGTATAACTCTGTCCCATTCAAAAGCCTCGTCTATTGCACTGCCAAGATCAGGCGCGGACTTAACCTTACTGATCCCCACCGAAGACCCCGCATTACATGGCTTGATAAAACATGGAAAGCCGAACCGTGAAACAACAGCCTCTTTCACCGCTACGGGATTGTCAATCCACTCACTTTTTCTGATTTTAATCCATGGGACTACGGGTATCCCCGCATCGCGAAGAAGCCTCTTTGCTATATCCTTGTCCATGCCAACTGCCGAGCCGCATACATCGGCCCCCACATAAGGAACCATCGCAAGCTCAAGAAGTCCCTGCAGCGTGCCGTCCTCACAGAAAGTGCCGTGCACAACGGGAAAAATAACATCAAGCTGAATTTCTTTTTTTGTATCACAGTTACGGATACAGAGTCTGCCGTTGCATTCATAATGATTAACGGCCCAGTTCCCGGTTCTGTTCAGTTCAAGGATATGGCCAAAATCCCGGTCTTCAACAATTTCAGGCTCATCCTGCACGTACCATCTTCCGTCACGGTCAATACCGATTGCTGTGACATGATACTTTGACCTGTCAAGAAAATTTATTACAGATGCCGCCGAACACCTTGACACATCGTGCTCACCGGAACGCCCGCCGTATAGTACCCCTACCCTTATCATCTCTCTCAGACTTCTATAAACGCTTTGTGAAGAACTTTCGCGGCAAGTTCAGCGTATATCGCGTCAACAACACAGGATATACCAATTTCCGATGTTGAAATCATTTCTATATTAATGTTCTGCTCCGAAAGAATGCTGAACATTTTACCGGCAACGCCATAAGACGACAGCATGCCCACACCCACTGCCGAAACAATCGCTATATCCTCCTTGAACTCAATGGCCGTAGCTCCAAACTCCCTGTTCATGGTATTGCATATATCTATACTCTTTTTAAGATCATCTTTTTTTACAGTAAATGAAATCGACGCCCTGTTATCATGACCGGTAGACTGCACAATCATGTTTACATATATTTTCTGCTTCCCCAGCTCGTTGAACAGCCTGGCAGCAATCCCCGGCTTGTCCGGGATGTCCCTTACGGTAATTTTTGATTCATCCTGCTTGGAAGTGATTCCGCTAATTACAAATTTTTCCATCATCTCCTCCGTGGGCATTACGCTTGTCCCTTCTTCGTCTGAAAAGCTTGAACGGACATGCAGTTTTATGCTGAACTTCTTTGCAAACTCAACAGAGCGTGAATGGAGCACCCCGGCCCCTAACCTTGCAAGTTCCAGCATCTCATCGTAGCTTATCTCTTTAAGTTTTTTCGGCGATGCTATTACGCGGGGATCAGCGGTATATACGCCGTCAACGTCCGTATAGATTTCACAGTCCCTTGTCTTGAGCACCACAGCGAGAGCGACGGCCGACGTGTCCGAACCTCCGCGGCCCAGGGTCACAATGTTTTCATCATCGTCTATGCCCTGAAAGCCTGTAATAATTACCACTTTGCCCTCTGAAAGCGATTTGTGTATTCGCCCGGTTGAAATATTCGTTATCCTCCCGTTAGAGAAGTTGCCGTCCGTGCGCACCCTCACCTGTGAGCCGGTGTACGAAACCGCGTCCACGCCGATCTCGTGCAGCGCTATCGCGAGAAGGGCAACCGACACCTGTTCACCGGTAGAGAGCAGCATATCCATTTCGCGTTTTGAAGGATTTTCTGAAAATTCAGACGCGAGATCAATAAGCTCATCCGTGGTCTTGCCCATGGCAGAGAGAACGACCACAACTGAATATCCACTCTCCCTGTAGGCTTTAATTCTCTGCGCTACAGCTTTTATACGTTCAGGGTCCTTTACCGAGGTCCCGCCGTACTTCTGTACAATAATTCTCTCTTCTGACATATATATGACCTGAATGTTTTATCTCTCAGGGGACAGTCGCCGTTCCAAGCGAATTCCAATCACCTGTAAACAATTTGTTTGGACCTGGATCAGTTGGACCTGGATCAGCATGAGTAAAAATATAATAAGTTCCGGGCATAACATTTTCAAAAGTGTATGATCCTTCGGAAACTATAGTAACATGTGGCGCTATTTTAAAATTTTCAACTAAAGCTTCGTAACCGTCCCATTCTGCTTCATAATTGGCAATGTCTCCACAACTGGCGGCAACTGTATTCCAGTCAAATTTATATGCTTCATAATTACAGAAATAGTCCAGAACACTCTCTATATGTGAGCCTGAATAAACCGGTGCAACCGGGAAATCACAGTTTGGAACAGCATCCTTCCTGAAATCATCATTTGGCACCACTGGCATTCTAAATTCAGAAGCATCATCGTATTCGTATGGCAATGCAATCACATAATGACCATTTGTACCTGTTCCTGTAATCGTTCCCGCCTTATCCGGAACATAAGCCCTCGCAACCGCGATGATATTCCGCCCCATATTGCGCTCATCTTCACGCACATCGCGCAGCCAGTCAGAGAATCCATAAAAATGGCAGACTTTAAATATACCGTCATCGTAATAATCGTATTCATACATCTTTATAAAATTCTTTATAACAATGCGTATCTCAAGAACGGTCTCGTCATCATTGCGGTCATAGTTCATCTCGCCGATGATGGGAATTTCAAGGGGATAAACGCGCAGAACTCTTGAAGCATTGTCACGCAGGCTGTCCCAGTACGAGTTTACCTGAAGGTTGTTAAAATTAAATCCTTCAACTTCATTCTCTTTGAATATAACCCGTGCCAGTTCAGGGGTGGGATTCCACGAAGAACCTTCAAAAGTATAAATATTGGCATTATCAAATATCATTTTTCTTATATACAGTTGCACTGTACTGTATGTCCCATTGCCGGGGTCATCGTTTTTAAGGGTAATACCTTCGCCGTTAAAAAAAGGTACATGATCGCTAAGTGGAATGGAAAACACCTGCCTGTACTTGCCGATTGCTTTACCATTCAGCTTTATCTCTGCAATATCAAGCATAAAGGTAGTAGGCATTTTATCTTCTGGTTGAACGGGATGATCGTTAACTGAATCATCGGCATAGAGGGCAGCTGATGTTTCGCCCGGTGTAAAATCAAATTCGTCAATAACCGGTTCCTCACTCTCCAGAGTCCCCTTGATTTTTATCTTCAGCCTGTTTGTGGACATCTCGGTGAAGACCGGTTCACCGTCGCATCCCGCGAAAATTAAAATTAGCAATGCAAACAACAGAGAAAACATATAACTGTATATATTCATTAAGCGCACCATTACAGATTAAAGTTAAAGTATAACGAAATTGCGGCATTTATAAAATGGCCGTTTTCAGTCGCGTCTTTCATATACTCCTCGTAAACAAAGATATAATCAACACGCAGGGCAATATTTGCGAGCTTGCCCGCCGGGAACGAGACCTCTGTCCCTATCATGAACATCGGCTCCCACTGCTTAACTTCATCAGGCCTCATGTGCAGGTGACACATCCCGGCTCCGGCCTTTCCCTGCAGCCTGACAGGCAGATCAAGCGGCAGCAGGTAAAGGGCATTCACGTACACAGGGATCATGGTAAGTTCATTTATTCCCGTCGATTCATATTGCTGGTAAGAAGTGTCAAGGCCCAGTTTGAGCGAATCAAAAGGCAGATTATACCTGAAAAAAGCGCCAACCCCCATGTTTGGTTCAAGAAGTTCAGCGGTTCCAAAAACAGGAGTAATCGGTCCATACCAGATACCCAACTGCGGTTTGTTAAAATATTTTTTCCGTGAAATTGCTGCAGAAAGATCCATAGCTGCAAGAATCAACACCACTGAAAGCACTGACAGCAAAAGCCTGTTTCTCATTATTATTATCCGGAACCTTTAATAGACATAAAAAATAGTATAGATTAAACAATAACTACCCTTGAAAATATTTATCAGCCAACGATCATTTTAATTCTCTCCGGCAGCCTCTGTCTGCGGAGAGAATAGAGCATTTTTTTGCTGCAAAACAGTTAAGTAATTAACTCTAAACCGCCATTACATTATTATTGCAAATTTATATCTGTTTTACGATAATTATATGTCAATAATTAAAATGCAGATTCATAAAAGTTCAACTGCGGATCATAATTAACCCGGTTAAGATAAAGCCCGTATGGCGGCGCTGTAAATCCGCCATGCTCCCGTCCTTTACCCTCTAATATCTCCTTAATATACTGCGGGTCCCTTTTCTCCCTGTACATCTGGACGATTGTCCCCACTATTATTCTTATCATATTATGAAGAAAGGCGTTGGCCCTGAAGGTAATCCTGATTATATCATTTTCGCCGAATACACCGATAGTCTCTATTTTACGCACTGTCCCCGCGCCAGCTGAATTTTTTTTACAGAACGACGCAAAATCATGCTCGCCTTCAAGGTATGAAGCTGCCTCACGGAAATATTCCGCGTCTAAACCATTGTTTATCCACATTGCCCTGTATTTCATAAATGGAGTCCGCAGAGGATAGTTATAAATAAGGTAAAAATATTCGCGGGAGACCGCGGAGAATCTTGCATGAAAATCATGCGGCACCCTGTAACAGTTTTTGACCGAAACGTCGCCGGGGAGTATGCCGTTAAGACTTATACATATTTTACGAAGGTCCATTTCTGTACATGAATCAAAGTGTACAACCTGGCCAAGAGCATGGACGCCTGAATCGGTCCGCCCTGAAGCTATAATGCGAACATCCTCTTTAAGAAGAATCTTTACAGCCTTTTCAAGTTCATGCTGGATTGTTCTGCCGCCATCCTGTATCTGTAAGCCATTAAAATCAGTGCCGTCATACTGGACCAGAAGCGCATACCGGGTCACTCACCTGACTCCGCTTCAAGATTATCCATGGCTTCGTTGATTTTATCGTAAAGATCGCGGGTCCTTTCAATAAGGTCACTTGGAGTGGCTTTTGATGATTTTCCCATACCGAACAGCCTGCTCAGGTATTTTTTGCTTCTCTGGTAATTTTCAATTCGTTTAGCCGGGTCCTTTTCTCTTGAGCCAAATTTCACCGTGAGTAGAGCACTCAGGTATAAAATGCCTTCATAGCCCCAGTTTTTGTCAGAATCGGGCCCCATGTTTCCTGCGGCGTCAGCAGGTTCAGCACCACTCTGCAGCAGTTCAAGCACCTTGAAATAATAATCATAGGACTTTTTGTAAAAAAAGAGCGACATCTTTTTATACGGCCGGTCAGGGTACTCATTGCCAAGATCCGAAAAAAGCCAGGCACCCCGTATTGATGAAACAGCTTTTTTAAACGTAGGCGCGACATTTTTTCTGCGCAGGTTATAGCAGTCAACAGCCAGCATATATGATGCAGCGCCCATAAGCAGATCCCTGTTCTGGTTAAAGTCAAGGTCTCCGAAAAATTTAATCACTGCGTTTTTACGCGCAGGCCTCATTTCCTGTATCTTTACAATCTCATCATCTGTAACATCATTAAAATCTTTGGGGTAAGCGGTAAAGAGGCAGTTGGGACAGACATTAAGAAGATAATTTAACGGGTATATCTTTCCCCATTTTTTATTTTCCTTGTAAGTCATCCTGAGTTCATCGGTAAGCTTATCTGCTATCAGACGGCCGCCTCCTGTGAACATCTCCTCCCTTAGAAATTCATTTCTGCACGCGGGGCAGACCGTGGCATTTTTTTGCCTGAATGTAATTTTTTTAGGTTCTTCCATGTAAATAACGGCTCCGGAAAGATTTATTAGTGCAACGAACATTTTAATTCCCTTCGCCGCCTCTGGCTGCGGAGGGAATAGATCATTTTATACCACAAAATAGTTAAGAAATCAACTCTGCAATATTTTTATAGATTATGATTATACGGAAATTTATTCAACCAAATTTTACGGGATAATTTAAATAAAGTCTTTAAATATTGTTTTTGTATATAAAGAATCTACGGTTCACCTCCCTTTTTTTCTTCAAGATATGATTAAAAATAGTCGAATCTATAATGTATATGTATAGCTATACTTATAACGAGGCATTGAGATGATGATACGTAAAAAAATATTGATACCACTAACATTATTGATATTAATTTCTGAAACGGCTTTTCCGGTTTCAGTTGGTGTTCGCTCATCTAAAGATTATATATTTACGACAAAGGTCTTAAGAGAAATCAAGCCTATGGTAGAAAATTTTAAAACTGATGAAACCTATAAGGAATATCAGAATATTCAGACAGGATTTGAGGACGCAGTTAAAGATTATTACGGTACGGATTACGATTCATCATATATAAAATTCTATAATCTGAAACTTCAGATGATGAAATTTCTCGATGGACTTTCAAAATTCTACATCGAAAGAACAGGTTTACTTCTGGATAATGCCCTTAAAGATACAAATGCCATAAAGATATTCGTCGAATATAACAAACACAGCGCTACGATGCACTACTTCAGAAAACCATTCAATCCTCTCACCGATGTTTTGCCCTATAACGAAGAATTTAAACCCTCAGATTTTCATCTTTTCTATGACGCGCCAAAAATAAAAAATTATATCCACAGCGGCTACCATTATCACGGTCTGGCAAAAGACGTCTATAATGGCAGGGACATTGAATTCATCAGATCACGAAAAAAGATAAAAACTGAAAATATTGATTATGTCATAGAACGGTATCTTGCGGTGATTGATCTCTGCAGGCAATCAAAGCAATGCGCACTTGAAATATATAAAAATAAAAATGACTATAACACCGAGACAATACTGGACAAATACAAAATACGCAAAAGTCAGATTACACCCATATTTGACGACAGGATACCCGAAGAATACAAGGTGGACGCAGTTGACAACATAAAGCTTCTTTATTCAATAGAACAGGACCGACGTCAGAGAGCTCTGGAAAAAAACAAATAACCGGCAACCGCATACAGACAAAAAAACTTCAGCTTGATGCTGAAGTTTTTTTATTAACAATAAATTTTTCTGTTTTATTTTTCTTTCTTTTCTTTTTTCCCGTCTTTTTTGGCATCAACCGCTTTAACTGAAACTTCGGGTTTTCTTTTTTCAACAAGTTCCACTATTGCCATTTCCGCAGCATCACCGGCCCTTCTGCCAAGAAGATACATTCTGGTGTACCCGCCCTTTCTGCTTATATATCTTTGCGCTATATCTTCAAAAAGTTTCTTCAGCACATCCCTGTCTTTAATCACTTTAAGAACTTCACGTTTATTATGAAGTCTTTTGCCGATTTCCGTTTCGGGAATATCAATGTTATTTTTAGCACGGGTAATAAGCTTATCAGAAATTATTTTAAGCTCTTTACCTTTTTCTTTTGTTGTTATTATCCTTTCATGTTCAAACAGCGAGGTTACCATATTATTAAACATTGCTTTTCTGTGAGAATGGGTCCTTCCAAGCTGCCTGACTTTATTTTTGTGTCTCATTTATAAACCTCATTTAATCCTTTAGCCCAAGACTTAAATGATAAGCCTCAAGTTTTGTTTTAATCTCTTTCAGTACAACATCGCTTGCATGTTTTGATTTACGCACCTCATCCTCGGTTTTCCTGACAAGCTCCTCAAGCAGGGAAATGTCCAGGCTTTTAAGAGTATTGTATGCCCGTACAGAAAATTCTATGTCATCTATAGACTTGGCCAACAGGGCTTTCATTTTTTCGAGATTTTCGTCAACAACTTCAACTTCTTCTTCATGTTCTTCTTCAAAGTTGATAAAAATGGACATATGATCCTTTAGAATTTTAGCGGCATGAGCAAGAGCATCATCCGGCGAAATTGATCCATCAGTCCATATTTCAAGTATCAGTTTGTCGTAGTCTGTTCTCTGAGAAACCCGCGTATCTTTAACTTTTACATTCACCTTCTGAACAGGCGAAAAAATTGAATCTATCGGGATAACTCCAACAGTTTCGGTATTAAGCTTGTTCATCTCCGCCGGTACATAACCACGGCCTCTTTCAATCTGAACTTCCATGTCAATTTTTGCAGTGTCATTCAAGGTTGCTATTTTCTGATCTTTGGACATTACCTCAATATCGGGATCAAGATCAAAATCAGCACCGGTTAATACTCCGGCCCCCTCCTTTACTATATGTAAAACCTTGGGAATTTCCCCTTCATATTTAAATCTCATCTTTTTCAAATTCAGTATAATCCTGGTTACATCTTCAAAGACACCGGGGATTACTGAAAACTCGTGAGGAACCCCCTCTATTTTAATAGCGGTAATTGCTGCTCCTTCAATAGATGAAAGCAAAACCCTTCTTAATGAATTACCTACAGTAAGGCCGTATCCCCTTTCAAAGGGTTCTGCCACAAACCTGCCGTAATCAGGCTGTAACTCATCATGTTCAAAAGATATTTTACTTGGTCGCTTAAAGCCCTTCAGGAGATTTTTAGGGGCCATTGTTACCTCCAACAGAATAATAAATAAACAGCTCGATGTTCAAAAACAGACACTATTTTGAGTACAATTCTACTACAAGCTGTTCATTGAAGCCTTCTTTAATATCAGCTCTTGCGGGAATTCTTATGATCTTTCCTGTTTTTGCATCATAATCAACATCTACCCATTCAGGCTTTGAATCTATTGCTTTTGATAACTTTATTGAATCTTCAAGAATTACATTCGTTTTGAAGTACTCTCTGAGCTCAATCTGGTTACCCTCTTTTACAATGAATGAAGCGATATCAACAACATGACCATTAACCATGACATGTTTATGCTGTATAAGCTGTCTTGCCTGCATTCTGGATGACGCAAAACCCATCCTGTACACTACATTATCAAGTCTTCTTTCAAGAAGAGAAAGCATGTTTTCGCCGGTTACACCTCTCATCCTGTTCGCTTTTTCAAAATTAAGCCTGAACTGTTTTTCAAGAAGACCGTAAGCCCTTTTGATTTTCTGCTTCTCCCTGAGCTGGACAGCATAGTCAGACAACTTCGTTCTTCTTTTACGTGGTGGCCCGGGAGGATATTTTTTGCTACCCTTTAATGGACATTTATCTGTAAGACATCGCTGCCCTTTAAGCATCAGAGGTGTCATTTCCCGTCTGCAAAGTTTACATTTTGGGCCGGTATATTTCGCCATAATTAAAACACTCCATTAAACTCTTCTTCTTTTTTTAGGCCTGCAGCCATTGTGCGGAATAGGTGTCACATCTTTAATCTTGCTGATGTTCAGACCGCTCTGGAACAACGAACGAACTGCCGCTTCCCTTCCTATACCGGGCCCTTTTACATAAACTTCAATTGACTGTAATCCTGCCGTTTCTATCGCGCTCTCAGCAGCATTTTTTGCAGCCATCTGCGCAGCAAAGGGGGTCGATTTTCGTGAGCCCTTAAATCCGGCTCCGCCCGATGTGGCCCATGATATTACGTTTCCCTGCATATCTGTCAGGGTAACAATTGTATTGTTATAAGTTGCCTGTATAAATGCCTTTCCGACCGGAATATTCTTTTTTTCTTTTTTCTTGGTCTTCTTCTGTTTCACTTAAAATACTCCTATTTCTTTTTCTTCGCGCCTACAGATAAACGCCTGTTCCCTTTTCTTGTTCTCGCGTTGTTTTTGGTATTCTGTCCGCGAACCGGCAGGCCTCTTCTATGCCTTATACCTCTGTAGCATCCGATATCCATGAGCCGTTTAATATTCATGGCCACCTCGGTCCTTAAATCACCTTCGACCTTGATTTTCTGCTCTATATATTTTCTGATATTATTGATTTCATCATCTGTAAGATCTTTCACGCGAGTATCAGGATTAATTCCTGCTTCGCTGAGTATTTTCTGTGACGTGCGAAGTCCTATTCCATAAATATAGGTTAAACCTATTTCAATTCTCTTGTCATTGGGTAAATCTACACCTGATATCCTGGCCATAAAATCCTCTTAAAAAATTAATGTTTTTTTGCAATGCTGCCTTTCTGTCTTTGTTTATGTCTTGGATTTGTGCAGATAACCCTGACAACACCATGACGCTTAATTACTTTGCATTCGCTGCAAACCTTTTTCACAGAGACCTTAACTTTCATAAATCATACCTCTTATATAAAACAAAAAAACCATATACTAATATGTATAGTCTCATGTCAACTGTATTATCAGCCTCGATTAGACTATTTTGATCTGTATGTTATCCTTCCCCTGTTCAGATCATAGGGGGAGAGTTCGACTGTTACCTTATCACCAGGCAGTATTCTTATATAATGCATTCTCATTTTGCCGGAAATATGCGCAAGCACCAGATGTCCATTATCCAGTTTAACCCTGAACATAGCGTTAGGAAGCGGTTCTACTACAACTCCCTCAACTTCAATTGGTTCTTCCTTAGCCATAACCCTCTCTCTGATAAATATCAGTTAATTCTGCCCTGTATTCGTTTTTTATTCCCAAGAAATCCTTCGTAATGTCTCATCAAAAGCTGTGATTCAATCTGTTTTAAAGTATCAAGAGTTACACCTACGATGATAAGAAGTGATGTACCTCCAAATAAATATGCCATTTCCATCGGGACCTGTTCAGGCCAGAACCTTATAATAAAGTCGGGTATTACTGCAATCAGTGCCAGAAAAATGGCACCTGAAAGTGTCAGCCTGTTAAGAATGGTTGTAAGGTATTCAGCAGTCTGTTCACCGGGTCTTATTCCAGGAATAAATCCACCATATTTTTTCAGATTATCAGCTATATCATCCGGTTTGAACCTCAATGAAGTATAAAAAAAGCAGAAAAATATAATAAGGATACAATAAAGAATCATATACGGTATCTGCCCGAATGAAAACCAGTATTGAAGCTGATTCAGGAAAGTGTATTTAGTTCCGCCGACCATCCTTATCATCTGTGAAGGAAAGACAATGATTGCTGATGCAAAAATTATCGGTATAACACCCGCAGCATTTACTTTAATCGGTATGTACTGGGCTGATCGCTGAGTCGTCGTACTGCCTATCATTCTTTTCCCGTATTGAACCGGTATTCTTCTTGTTCCAAGTGTAAGCAGTATGCAAGCTGCAACCACAAGAAAAAATATTCCTATAAGCAATATCCCCACAATCGGCTCACCGGTATCGCTTATCTTTTTCATAGTCGCGAAAAGCGCATCGGGCAGGCGTACAACAATCCCTGCCATAATCAGCATCGAGATGCCATTACCAATTCCACGCTCTGTGATCATTTCGCCGAACCACATGAGCACCATGGTGCCTGTTACTATCGCAATAACAGCAACAATCACAAAAGCAATTCCGCTGTCTTCAGGGACAACAGATGCTCCACTGCTGATTTTCATGGCATTTTTCATCCAGTAGGTAAGACCCACACCCTGGATTGTACATAAAAAAACTGTGCCATACTTTGTATACTGCTGGATCTTTTTGTGCCCCTCGGCACCCTCTTTTGAGAGCTCATCAAGATGTGGTATTACAACCTTCAGCAGGTCTATTATAATCGAAGCTGATATATATGGCATAATGCCAAGCGCAAAGATGGTAAAGCGTTTAAGAGCTCCGCCGGCAAAAAGGTCAATAAAATCAAGGAATCCCGAACCGCCGGCCTGAACTTCTGCAAAATATTGTTTCAATACATCAATATTAATCCCGGGAATAGGAATGTGCGCGCCGATCCTGTATATAACCAGAATAAAAAGTGTAAACAATACCCTTTTTCTCAGATCGGGAATTTTAAAAATATTAATAACCGCACTCGACATTAAGGTACCTTATTTTTCCTTAGTCTTTTTAGTCTGTTTAGTCTGTTTCAGTTTATCTTTTTTTCTTAAAATTACTTCACCGCCGGCTTTTTTAAGTTTTTCAACAGCTGCTGCCGAAAAATAATCTGCCGTAATTTTTACAGCTCTGGTGCAATCACCTTTAGCTAATATTTTCACAGGCTTGTTTCTGTCGGATATATAACCTTTCTTTTCAAGTACCTCGGGCGTAATTTCGCTTATCTCAAGTTTATCAAATACAGATATATTAACAATCTGGTATTCCTTTTTGAACACATTGTTAAAACCGCGCTTGGGCACCCTTCGTTGCAAAGGCATCTGCCCGCCTTCAAATCCTGCCCTGATAGACACGCCTGAACGGCTCTTCTGACCTTTATGTCCGCGGCCGCATGTCTTGCCGCGACCTGATGAAGGCCCTATGCCCACTCTTTTAGCTTTCTTGATTGACCCGGGTTTTTTTATTATATACTGTTCCATTTTAAAAACTCTCTGCAAGCCTTATTTTACTTCTTTCACTTCAACAAGATGAATAACTTTATCAATCATTCCGCGAATAACCGGATTATCATCGTGTTCACGTGCTGAATTCATTTTTCTCAGGCCAAGCGCTCTCATGGTAGCCCTCTGCTGAGGATTAGCGCCTATAACACTTTTAATCTGCTTAACCGTAATTTTTTTAGCCATTGAATTACTCCCAAAGTTTTGAGATAGATACTTCTCTGCGCTCTGCCGCTTCTTTGAGACTTCTGAGTTGCATGAGCCCGTCCATTGCGGCCTTGACAATATTTATGGGATTACGTGATCCCTGGGACTTTGTGAGAATATCTGAAATCCCCGCTTTTTCTATCACCGCGCGTACAGATGCCCCTGCAATAATTCCAGTACCGGGAGATGCCGGTTTCATTATGACCTTTGCAGATTTAAACCTGCCTATTACTTCATGTGGTATTGTATGTTTGTTAAGATTTATTTTATAAACATTCTTCTTGGCATCTTCCTTGCTCTTGTCAATAGCATCGGGAACATCATTGGCTTTTCCAAAACCCACACCGACATGACCATCACCATCGCCTACAACTGAAAGCGCATTGAAAGAAAACCTTCGCCCACCCTTTACAACCTTGGCGACCCTGTTTATTATTACAACCTTATCAGAAAGTTCTATGCCTTCAATATTAGCTCTTTTTCTTTTGATTTTCATAAAATTCCCCTAAAACTCAAGTCCGTTTTCACGCGCTGAATCTGCAAATGCCTTCACCTTGCCGTGATAAAGATACCCGTTCCTGTCGAAAACAACAGACTTGATACCTTTCGAAAGAGCGATTTCGGCAACTTTTTTCCCAAGCTGTTTTGCGGCTTCAATATTACCTCTGTTTTTTAAATCGGAAAAATCTTTCGATAGAGTAGATAAAGCCACAAGAGTATGTCCTTTCTGATCATCGATTATTTGCGCATAAAAGTTTTTATTGCTTCTCGACAGGCAGAGTCTTGGATTTTCACTGCGCTTAATCTTCTGTTTTATTCTGAGTCTTCTTCTGATGGTCCTTTTTTTCTGCATTGCAAGCTTATTCATTATTTTTTACCCGTTTTTCCCGCTTTTTTCCTGACATTTTCATTTTTATATCTTATTCCCTTACCTTTATACGGTTCAGGTGGACGCAGCTTGCGTATATCGGCAGCAACCTGCCCGACTTTTTCCTTGTTAAAACCTTTTACCTTAAACTTAGTAGCTTCGGTTACCTCCAGTGTTATCCCATCCGGTGCCGCAAAAACTACCGGGTGTGAAAAACCAAGCTGGAACTGAACATCTTTTCCCTGCTGGGTTGCCCTGTAGCCGACACCTACAATCTCCATCTCTTTTATAAACCCCGCGGAAACTCCCACTACCATATTATTTATAAGAGTCCTGAACAGGCCGTGATACGCCTGCTGCTGTTTATCATTTTCGTTCTCAATCTGAACTGTCAGCAGGTTATTCTCTTTTTCAACCTTAACTCCACTCCGAACAGATAACGAATCCTCTCCAAGCGGCCCCTTGACAGTGACTTTGTGACCGTCAATGGTGACTGTCACACTTCCTGGTATTTCAATCGGTCTTTTCCCTATTCTAGACATGTCAATCCACTCTTTCTACTATGATATTTGACAAATAACTTCGCCGCCAACATTCAGCTTCTTGGCTGCTTTGTTTGTAAGTACCCCTTTAGGAGTTGACAGAATCCATATACCTATATTATTATATACTGGTTTCAATTCTTCAGCTCCTGTATACACCCTTCTTCCCGGTTTGCTTATCCTTGTAAGTTCAAGTATTGCGGGTTGATTCTCTTCTGTATATTTAAGATATATTCTCAGAACTTTCTGTTTATTATCTTCAATCATTTTAAAATTTTTAATAAATCCTTCGTCTTTCAGGATTCTCGCAATAGCAACCTTAATTTTTGATGACGGCACATCAACCTTAAGATGTTCTGCTTTAATAGCATTTCTAAGCCTGGTAAGCATATCTGCGATTGGATCACTAGTAGCGCTCATCTTTTACCCACTCTCCACTAAATTTTTCTACCATGATGATTTTGTTACGCCGGGGATTTCGCCTGCGCTGGCAAGCTTCCTGAAGCATATTCTGCACATATCGAATCTTCTGATATAACCCCTGGGTCTGCCGCAAATTGCACACCTGTTATGATTTCTTACTTCGAACTTACCGCCTCTGACATGCCTGGCGATTACACTTTTTTTTGCCATAATCAGTTCCCCTGTTCCCTAAAGGGCATTTTGAATTCTTTGAGAAGAGCAAGAGCCTCTTCTTTTGTCTTTGCAGACGTAACAATTGTAATATTTATCCCGTGTATCTTTTCTGTCTTGTCAAAGTTGATTTCAGGAAAGATAATCTGTTCCATAATTGAAAAATTGTAATTACCGTTTGTATCAAATGATTTTGTCGAAAGCCCCTTAAAGTCCCTTACCCTGGGAAGCGCAACATTTATCATTCTTTCGAGAAATTCAAACATCATGTTGCCCCTGAGTGTAACACGACAGCCTACTTCGTATCCTTCGCGGATCTTGAAGTTAGCTACTGACTTTCTGGCCACCGTCTTTACAGCTTTCTGCCCCGTAATTGCGGTAAGTTCATCTACAACCGAATTCAGGTAATTCGGATTAGAGCTACCTTCACCCACGCCGACGTTCAGTACAATTTTTTCAAGTTTAGGAACCTGCATTACAGTTGAATACTTAAACTGTTCCATCAGGTTCTTTCTATATTTTGACTGGTACTCTTCTTTTAATCTGGCCTGCATATCCAATTCCCTTACTTATCTATACTTTTCCCGCATTTGCTGCAGATTCTGGATTTTGATTTTTCCTTAACCTCAACCCCTATCCTGACACCCTTTTTGCACCTGTCACAGAAGCACATGACGTTGGATATATGGATTGGAAATTCAGTGTTAATCAAACCACCCTGAGGATGCTCCTGCGAAGGCCTGATATACTTATTACGCTTATTAATTCCTTCAACAACAACATGGCCTGAATCCTTGATGATCTTGAGGACTTTGCCCCTTTTACCTTTAAATGCGCCGTTTATTACAACAACGCTGTCATTTTTTTTAAGACTTGTATTGCATTTATCTGAACTCTTATTATTCATATAACAAACCTCGCTACAGAACTTCAGGCGCAAGGGAGATTATTTTAAGGAAATTTTTCTCCCTTAATTCCCTGGCGACAGGTCCAAAAATCCTCGACCCCCTGGGCTCCCCTTTGGCATCGATTATCGCAACTGCATTATCATCGAACTTGATATAAGAACCGTCTTTTCTTCTTACAGGTTTCTTTGTCCTTACAACAACAGCCCTGAGAACCGCCTTTGCATGAACTTTTTTCCCTGTTGAATCTTTAAGCCCATATGAAGGCTGTGCATCCTTAACCGCAACAACTATAATATCACCAACTGATGCGTATCTGCGGCGTGTCCCGCCAAGCACCCTTATACACTGTACCTTTTTGACACCGCTGTTATCCGCAACTCCCAGTATTGTCTCTGACTGTATCATGACAAACCTCTACTTAACTTTCTCGATTATTTCAACAAGCCTGTATCTCTTATCCCTTGATAACGGCCTGCTCTCTTCTACGCGAACTACATCACCGATTGAACATTCGTTCTTTTCGTCATGACTTTTTATCTTTTTTGTTCTTCTGACAGATTTTTTATACAGCGAGTGCATAACTATATTTTCTGTTTCAACAACAATGGTCTTGTCCATCTTGTTGCTTACCACTTTACCTATCAGCTGTTTCCTGTTCGATTTCATATCACATAATCTCCGCTTTTAGTTAACCCCTTGGTTTCCTTATGCCCAACTGGTATTCTTTTTTAAGGGTTAAAATCCTCGCTACGTGCTTCTTAAGCGATTTAATCTTCTTGGGATTATCCACCTTGCTGGTTACAGCTTTAAAACGCTGTTTCCTGAGTTCAATTTTTGAATCCGCAAGACTTGTGTTTAATTCTTCTATTGTAAGTTCTTCCAGTTTTCCCTTCATTTCAATCCTCTGAATACCGCGATGTTAAACGTTTTTTTCAACTGAAACAATTTTTGTTTTTAGCGGGAGTTTGTTTGACGCGCTACCAAGCGCTTCTCTTGCAAGTGTCTCATCAACTCCGCTTATTTCAAAAAGAATTCTTCCGGATTTGACTCTTGCAACAAAGCCTTCGGGATTACCTTTGCCTTTACCCATCCTCGTTTCAGCCGGTTTTTTTGTGAAGGGGAAGTCAGGGAAAATTCTTATCCAGAGCTTTCCGCCCCTCCTGACCTTTCTGTTTATCGCAACCCTGGCTGCCTCAATCTGCCTGCTGGTTATTTTTGCCGATTCCATCGCTTTCAGTCCATATTCACCAAACGCAATATCAGCACCCCTTTGAGCGGTACCGTTCATACGGCCCCGCATGACTTTTCTGTGTTTGACTCTTTTTGGCATTAACATAGCAGTTTACCTTCTAAATGTTCACTTTATCTGGTCTTTCTTTTTACGGAATACTTGTCCTCTTCCTCGTCCTGATCTTTAGACAGAACATCACCGTTATACAACCAGACTTTTACCCCGATCAGACCGAATGTTGTCAGGGCTTCTGCTGTTCCGTAATCTATATCAGCCCTTAATGTATGAAGCGGGACACGGCCTTCTTTATAAGTTTCAGTTCTGGCCATTTCCGCGTTGTTAAGCCTGCCCGATACCATAATCTTTATTCCAAGAGCGCCACTTCTAAGAGCGTTAGTCATTACCTGTTTAACAGCACGCCTGTAAGGAAAACGGCCTTCAATCTGTGAGGCAACCTGTTCTGCAACCAGCTTGGAATTTTTTTCAGGTTTTTTTACTTCAATAATATTTATATATACAGTTTTTGAGGCAATTTTCTGGAGCTGATTTTTAAGTTCTTCAATATCAGCGCCTTTTTTTCCAATCAGAACGCCGGGACGGGAAGAATTTATATTAACATTTACCCTGTCAGGAAATCTTTCAATAGTGACCTTTGCTATACCTGCGTTTTTCTTTTCTTTTTCAATAAATTTCTTTATTTTAAGATCTTCATGCAGATTTTTTGTAAACTGCTTTTTTTCATCATACCATATAGAATCCCATGTGCGATTAATGCCGACCCTTATGCCTATTGGATTTACCTTCTGACCCATCTTCCTATCCTATTCTATTAATTTTCATCCGATAATACTATTGTCAGGATACTTGTTCTTTTAGGTATCCTTCCTGCCCTTCCCCTTGCTCTCGCCTGAAATCTTTTGAGAGTAGGTCCTTCATCAACAGCTATCTTCTTGATATATAACGCATCTTCAATAATATCCGGATTTTTATATTTAGCATTGGCGCCTGCCGAATAAAGGGCTTTAAGAATCAGTTTTGCCCCTTTATGGGGCAGGTGTTTAAGAATATCCGCGGCCTCGGGTAATGAAAAACCTCTTATTTCATTGGCTACAAGTCTGACCTTTGAAGCAGATATTCTGTTATTTTTTGAAATTGCAGAAGCTTCCATATCTATTCCTCTTTACTTTTTCCTCTTAGCCGTTTTATCATCTTTACTCGTATGCCCCCTGTACATCCTTGTGGGGGCGAATTCACCAAGTTTATGACCTATCATATTTTCAGAGACATATACCGGAATAAATGTTTTCCCATTGTGAACCATAAGCGTATGACCTATCATTTCCGGGAAAACCGTAGATCTCCTGGACCAGGTTTTTATCGCTTTTTTTGCACTGGTTGTTGTGTTCATCTCTTCAATCTTCTTGAAGAGTTTAGGATCTACATATGGTCCTTTTTTAACTGACCTCGCCATATATCAGCCCTTCCTTCTCTTGATTATATATTGATCGCTGTATTTATGCTTCTTTCTTGTCTTGTACCCCTTTGTGGGCTGACCTGTCGGCGATACGGGATGGCGGCCGCCTGAAGATTTACCCTCACCTCCGCCATGCGGGTGATCAACCGGATTCATGGCAACGCCGCGCACCTTGGGTCTCTTGTTCATCCATCTTGATCTTCCGGCTTTACCAATAGTCATATTGATGTAATCTTTATTCCCCACGGACCCGATTGATGAATAGCATTCTTTATGGACCTTTCTGATCTCTCCGGAAGGAAGTTTTACCAGACAGTAATCCCCCTCTTTCGCAGCGAGGATTGCCGTTGTTCCTGCCGAGCGTACAAGCTGTCCGCCCTTGCCCCTGTGCAGCTCAATGTTATATATATTCGATCCAAGCGGTATATTTTTAAGCGGAAGAGTATTCCCCGCCTTAATCTCTACTTTTTCACCGGACTCAATTTTGTCGCCAACGGAAAGGCCTTCAGGTGCAATAATATACCTTTTTTCACCATCGGCATAGCAAACAAGGGCAATGTAGGCAGTCCTGTTCGGATCGTACTCAACGGACTCAATTTTTCCCGGGATACCAAACTTGTCCCTTTTAAAATCAATCAACCTGAGTTTTCTTTTATGACCGCCGCCGCGTCTCCTGACAGTAATCTGTCCTTTGTGACCACGGCCGGAATCGCCGGTCTTACCTTTGGTAAGCGCTTTATATGGCTTATCTTCAGTTATTTCAACTTTATCAAGTACAGTTTTATACCTTGACGTTGATGTTACTGGTCTGAATTTCTTGATTCCCATTTTATTATCCCTTTATTAAACCGCAGCCTGATTATTGACCTTCAAAAATCTCGATTTTCTGCCCTATTGCAAGAGTGACAATAGCCTTTTTCCATGCCGCTCTTTTACCCATCCTGTACCTTAATCTTCTGTTCTTGCCCCTCATATTTATAATGTTAATCTTTTCAGGAGTAACATTAAAAAGCTCCTTTATTGCGCGGGCAATCATAAGCTTGTTCGCGTCCCTTGCCACCTGGAATACATATTTCCTGCCTTCCATAAGCCCGGTGCTCTTTTCAGAAATAACAGGCCTGATTATTATATCATTGGCGTTCATATTACTTCACCTTTGCAAATTTTTCATTTATCTGATTAACTGCGCTTTCAGTTATAATAACCTCTTTTGAAAAGAAGACATCGCGTCCTGAAATTCTGCTGACATTGTTATATCTGAACCAGGGTATATTTCTTATTGCCCTTTTAAGAAGCAAATCTTCCGAATCACTTTTGCCTGAAATAAGTATGGCTTTTGTTACGGACAGCGCGTTACCTATTTTAGCTATATCCTTTGTTTTGCCTTCTACTGTAAAATCTTCAATGACCTTGACCGCGCCTTCCTTCGCCTTAATCGAAAAAATTGAAATAAAAGCAGCCCTTTTGATCTTTTTGGGAAGTTCGATGGAATAATCTCTGGGAACAGGCCCAAATATTGTGCCACCGCCTTTCCAGATCGGCGACCTTGATGTTCCCGCCCTTGCGCGTCCGGTGCCCTTCTGCCTCCATGGCTTGGCGCCACCTCCGCGAACTTCAGATCTGGCCTTTGTCTTGTGTGTCCCCTGCCTGAGATTCGCATTTGCGGCTTTAATATATTCATAGACTACCTGATCATTTATCTCCGCGCCGAATACATCATCAGACAGATCGACCTGACCGATCACCTTCCCATCTATTGAATACTTGTCAACTTTCATCACAAACCGCCTATTTTGCCGTTACTTTGATTATACTGTCTTTTCTGCCGGGAACAGCGCCTGAAATCAGGACGATGTTTTTATCTGCAAGAATTTTAACCACCTGGAGATTTTTCACTGTAACTTGCTTATTCCCGAACCTCCCGGGCATCTTCTTGCCTTTCCATACTTCAGCAGGAAAAGAATATGCGCCTATTGATCCGGTAGCGCGGTGAAAGTGAGATCCGTGTGTGCCGCGGCCTCCTCCAAAACCATGCCTCTTTATAACGCCTGAAAAACCATGCCCCTTCGAGATACCTGTTACATCTACAATCTCATTCTCGGAAAAAATCGTGCAGTTTATCTCATTGCCCACTTCTAGCGCATTGTCAAAATTATCAACTTCTGCAAAATACCTTTTCGGAGCAATATTTTTCTTTTTAAGATCAGCAGCAATCGGTTTAGTCAGTCTGCTCTCTTTCTGGTCAACAAACCCTAACTTTAATGCTGAATACCCGTCTTTATCTACAGTCTTTTTCTGGACTATTACACATGGCCCTAATTCACAAGCCGTAACAGGCACAACTGTCCCGTCTTCTTTAATGAACTGAGTCATACCAATCTTTCTGCCATACAGTGCCTTTTTCATCACCTTAACCTATCTATCAAAATTGAATCTTTCAAAATTGCCTTTTATGGGATTACTGCATAATAATTCCCACGGCGCGGGAATTATTTCAGTTTTCAGTAGTCTGAGTTTATCAGGACTTGATATTTACGGAAACGCCTGCCGGGAGTTCAAGCTTCATTAAAGCTTCCACTGTGTCGGAGTTTGGATCAATAATATCTATAAGTCTTTTATGAGTCCTTATTTCAAACTGTTCCCGCGATTTTTTATTAACATGCGGAGACCTTAAAACACAAAATTTTTCCACCTTTGTAGGCAGAGGAATTGGCCCTGCGATCTTCGCACCGCTTCTGTTTGTAGTTGTTACTATTTTTTCAGCGGACTGATCGAGCAATTTCGCGTCATACGACCTCAGCTTTACCCTTATTCGCTGCCCTGTTAACTTTGCCACTTTATTTCACCTGCTTCATTTTAATAATAATTGTCAGGCCGGCCTGCCTGACAATTATTGACTTAAACATTTACCCTGTAATTTATGCAAGAACCTTAACAACTACACCCGCGCCAACAGTTCTTCCGCCTTCACGGATAGCAAATCTGAGCTCTTCTTCCATCGCTATGGGGGTTATAAGCTCAACGGTAATATCAATGTCATCACCAGGCATAACCATCTCAACACCATCAGGAAGTGTTATTGAACCCGTAACGTCTGTTGTTCTGAAATAGAACTGGGGCCTGTAGTTTGCAAAGAAAGGAGTGTGCCTTCCGCCTTCCTCTTTTTTAAGAATATAAACCCTTCCCTGGAATTTTTTATGCGGCTTGATTGAACCGGGCTTGGCAAGCACCTGTCCCCTTTCAACATCCTCTTTGCCTATACCACGGAGAAGACATCCAACGTTGTCTCCAGCGCGGCCTTCATCAAGTATCTTTCTGAACATCTCAACACCTGTGCATACAGATGTTTTTGTTTCAACAAATCCTATGATTTCAACACTTTCACCTGTCTTAACCATACCCCTTTCAATCCTGCCCGTAACAACGGTTCCACGGCCTGTTATAGAAAAAACATCCTCTATAGGCATAAGGAAAGGTTTATCAATCGCCCTCTGTGGCTCAGGTACATATGTATCAAGGGCTTCACCGAGTTTTATAACAGACTGAAACCACTCATCATCTTTTTTGCCTGCATCAGCAGCTTCAAGGGCTCGAAGCGCAGAACCGGCAATTACCGGAACATCGTCTCCAGGGAAGTCATTGTTTGAAAGGAGTTCCCTGATCTCCATTTCAACAAGTTCAACCATCTCTGCCCTGTCTGAAGCATCGAGCATATCAACTTTATTAAGGAAAACAACTATGTAAGGAACGTTAACCTGGTGAGCAAGAAGCACGTGCTCCCTTGTCTGAGGCATAGCGCCATCAGTAGCGGCAACAACAAGAATAGCAGCATCCATCTGCGCCGCACCTGTTATCATGTTCTTGATATAGTCAGCGTGTCCGGGGCAGTCAACGTGCGCATAGTGTCTTGCCGGTGTCTCATATTCCTGGTGAGAAGTTGCTATTGTTATACCTCTCTGTTTTTCTTCAGGCGCGTTATCTATCAATGCAAAATCTATCGCCTTTCCTGTACCATAAGCGCAATGAAATACCTTGGTTATAGCCGATGTCAGAGTTGTCTTACCATGGTCGATGTGACCTATAGTTCCCACGTTTACGTGCGGTTTGGTTCTTGTAAATTTCTCCTTAGCCATTGGAAATCTCCTTACTGTTTTTAAATTTCACTCAATAATTACTTTTTTTGTATTATTTATCGCGCAAGATAGAAAATTGCGCCGAATATACATATCTCTAGTATCTCTCAAAAAAAAACATGAGCTTATGAAATAAAAAAAAAACTCCATATTCTGTCAAGTAAATTTACCAAAAATCCCTTTCAATTCCAAAATTATTCGGATTGAACAGATTTTAAAGAAAAAACACGCATAAATCCGTTGCTGGGTTTTAAAATGCGGTCTTTTTATATTTTTTGTATACAGGGGCCAAAACAATCCCTAATAAATACATAATCAAAAATACTGAGCTATTTGTAAAACAAAATTTGAGAAGTTATATAAAAACTCATCATTTATCAATATAATCCGCTGATTCTGCCCAAAATCCTGTTCATAATGCTTTCAGGGACTAAATCATAGTGTGAATACTGTAATGTGTGATTAGCCCGCCCCTGACTCATAGACCGAACTGCCGTTGCGTAACCAAAAGCTTCTGACAGAGGTATGAATGCGTCAATAACCTTAAGCTGTCCCCGGTAATCTATATGTTCAACCCTGCCCCTGCGGGAATTAAGATCATTTATTATATCACCTGTGTATTCCTCGGGAGACACGACCTCTAACTTCATTACTGGCTCCATAAGAAATGGTTTCGCCTCGCGTACAGCATCCTTCAGCGCCATATTTGCCGCGATTCTGTAGGCCATTTCGGTGGACTTCAGTTCATTGTACCTGGCCTCGACAAGCGTAACCATTACATCATCCATCCTGTACCCGGCGATAGCCCCCCCCTGCATTGAATCATTTAACCCGTCCTCAATTGCTTTGAGGATAAAATCGGGAATTAATCCCGGCTCAACCGCATTCTTCAAGATAAACCCCTTGCCTGCACCGGCCGACGAAACCTCAAGCTTTACATGCCCGTAGTTATCTTTGCCTCCAATCTGCCTGTCGTATACATGCTCAGCCGTGGCCGTCCCGGTTACAGTCTCCTTGTATGTAACCTGCGGATTGCCCACATTTGCCGGGATATTAAACTCCCGGAGAAGCCTGTCCACTATGATGTCAAGATGCAGTTCCCCCATGCCCGAAATAATAAGCTGTCCGGAGTCCTCGTTAATACTGGTGCGGAATGTGGGATCCTCCTCCACAAGCCTGGCAAGAGCCGTGTTAAGCTTTTCCTGGTCAGCCTTTGATTTGAGCTCTATCGCTATAGAAATAACAGGCTCGGGAAAGAATATCTTTTCAAGAAGTATGGGATGATCCGCCACTGTAATAGTATCGCCTGTCCTCGCGGTTTTCAGCCCCACCGCAGCAATGATTTCCCCGGTATACACCTCGTCAGTCTCTTCGCGGTGATTTGCGTGCATGCGCAGAAAGCGGCTTATGCGCTCCTTTTTATTTACTGTTACATTAAGTATCTGTTCCCCCGATTTCATTGACCCGGAATATACGCGCATGAATGAAAGTTTACCCACATGCGGGTCTGTTATAATTTTGAAGACCAGCGCACAGAATGGCTCCCTGTCATCAGCTTCCCTTTTGATAATTAGTTCATGATCCTGCACATCGTGCCCGGCTACTGCGGATATATCTTTTGGCGAGGGCAAATAATCGACAACAGCATCGAGTACAGGCTGAATGCCCTTGTTCCTGAGAGCTGCGCCGCAGAACACTGGAAAAAGTTTTACTTCTATCGTGGCCTTGCGTATGGCATGTTTTAATTCATCCTCTCCGGGGACTTCACCTTCAAGAAATTTGTGCATAACTAATTCATCACAATCTGCAAGTTTTTCAATCAGATGTTCCCGCATAAGCGCGGATTCATCCTTCATGTTTTCAGGAATTTCATCAACACGGTAGTCTTTGCCTGAAGGGTCATCCCACACGATCATCTTCATAGCCACCAGATCAATCACCCCGGCAAAACTGCTTTCGGCGCCAACGGGTATCTGCAAAGGCAATGGTTCAGCATAAAGTTTTTCCCTGATCATGCGCAGACACATTTCGTAATCTGCGCCGATCCTGTCCATCTTGTTCACAAAACAGATTCGAGGCACATGATACTTGTCCGCCTGGCGCCACACTGTCTCTGACTGGGGCTCCACACCGGCTACTCCATCAAAAACGGCAATGGCAGAATCAAGAACACGCAGGCTTCTTTCAACTTCAATGGTAAAATCAACATGGCCGGGAGTGTCTATAAGATTGATTATGGTATTCTTCCACATGCAGGTAGTGGCTGCCGCAGTTATGGTTATTCCGCGCTCCTTTTCCTGCGCCATCCAGTCCATTTCAGCAGTTCCGTCATGGACCTCGCCCATTTTATGAGTTTTACCTGTATAAAAAAGTATCCGCTCCGTAAGGGTAGTCTTGCCCGCATCAATATGAGCCATTATTCCTATATTCCGCGTTCTGCCTATCGGTAATTTCCGTGCCATATCGTTACCTGTAACAAGTATTATAATATTATCCTGTTAAAACAACAAATACCAGGAGTTCCTGGTATTTGTTAATATATAAGATCATTTTCTTTATTAAAACTTAAAGTGTGCAAAGGCCTTATTGGCATCTGCCATTTTATGCGTATCCTCTTTCTTTTTAACAGATGCGCCGGTATTGTTGAACGCATCAAGAAGCTCGCCGGCAAGACGCTGGTACATGGTCTTTTCGGACCTGTTCCTTGAGTAATTTATAATCCACCTTATGCCGAGAGCCTGCCTTCTTTCAGGCCTTATCTCAACCGGCACCTGATATGTGGCGCCACCGACCCTTCTTGATTTAACCTCAACAAGCGGTTTGACATTCTCAAGTGACTGGATAAAAACTTCAATCGGATCCTTCTGGGTCTTCTTCTCTATAATCTCCATTGCTTTATAAAAAGCAGATTCAGATACTCCCTTCTTACCATCCAGCATCATACAGTTTACAAACTTGGACACAAGCTTGCTCCCGAATTTTGGATCTGGTAATACTTCCCTTTTTACTGGTCTCCTTCTGCGCATAAATACTTCCTTATAAAATTTCAGTTATTAATATTATCTGTTAAGCCTTAGGTTTCTTTGTACCGTATTTTGACCGGGATTTTTTCCTGTCATTTACACCAAGTGCATCGAGAGTACCCCTTACTATATGGTACCTTACACCGGGAAGATCCTTTACCCTTCCGCCCCTGATAAGAACAGCTGAGTGTTCCTGCAGGTTGTGCCCGATCCCCGGAATATATGCTGTCACTTCGATCCCATTAGTAAGTCTTACTCTTGCAACCTTTCTGAGGGCGGAGTTAGGCTTCTTGGGAGTGAATGTCATTACCCTTGTACATACGCCCCTTTTCTGCGGACATTCTTTAAGCGCGGGGGATTTTGATTTTTTAGCCTTGGATTCCCGTCCATTCCTGATTAACTGATTAATTGTCGGCATTTCTACTCCTGATACATTTAAACTGATATAAAATATAATTTCGTTAACAAAAAATTTGCTCTGTCCTCGAACAATATCCCTGATTTACATGCAAAACATGCGGCTCATGGAATGATGTGCCCCTGATCCCGGCAATACCATATAACGAATGTATTGCTTAATTTAAGGCTATTTTTGTCAACAAATTAATTCAGGCCTCTACTTTTCGGTCCTGTTTTCAACATTTTGAATCTCAGCCGGTACATCTTCAGCGGAACCTGAATAATCCTCGGCTTCCCCGGGGGCAGTACCGTCTAAATCGCCAGGAGTCTCCTGGTAAACTTCAATACTGTCATATAACCGCACACCGGTTCCCGCGGGAATCAGGTGTCCGATAATAACGTTCTCCTTTAAACCTCTGAGGTAGTCAATCTTGCCTTTTATGGCCGCATCAGTAAGAACCCTTGTTGTCTCCTGGAACGACGCGGCAGAGATGAATGATTCAGTATTAAGAGCGGCCTTGGTTATGCCCATAAGAACCGGTATTGCAGTTGCGGGCTTTCCCCCTTCCCTGAGGACTCTCTCGTTCTCTTCAATAAAATCAAATTTATCAACAACCTGTTCAATAACAAAACTGGAGTCACCCTGATCAGTAAGCCGCACTTTACGCAACATCTGCCGTACAATTACCTCAATATGCTTGTCGTTTATAGCAACACCCTGAAGCCTGTAAACCTCCTGAACTTCGTTAACAAGGAACTTCTGAAGTTCACGGGGCCCTTTGATCCTGAGTATCTCATGCGGGTCAACCGGACCATCATCAATCTTTTCACCTTTGGCGATCCAGTCCTTGTCCTGAACCCTGAGGAATTTGGACACCGGAATTGAATATTCTTTCTGCTGGCCGTCCTCTTCCGTGATAATGATCTTACGCTTATTCTTTACGGTATCACCGATTGTTACAGTTCCATCAACAGCTGTAAGCGTTGCGGCCTCTTTTGGGGTTCTTGCCTCAAAAAGTTCCGCAACCCTGGGAAGACCTCCGGTGATATCCCTGGTTTTTTCAGCGCCTCTGGGGATTTTGGCAAGAACTATACCCGCATTGACAGTGGCGTTGTGTTCTACCATAAGGTTCGCGCCTTTTGGAAGAAGGTAGGTAATCGGATCATTGCTTCCCGGCGCGAAAATATTTACTCGCGGCTGCAGTTTTTCAGTTTTGTATTCTACAATTACCCTTTTCTTAACACCTGAAACAGGGTCTATCTCTTCTACGAGGCTTTTGTTGTGCTCAACGTCAACATACTCAACGCGGCCGGTGATCTCTGTAAGAATAGGCTCAAACCATGGGTCCGACGAAGCTATGATTTCATTTGCCGCATAAGGTCTCTGTACCGGTTCAAAAAGTCCTGTCTTCCTGTCATATGTCAGATCGGCCACAATTTCAGTACCCACTTTTACGGGTATTGAATAGGGATCGCCGATTATATATGCTTTTTTCTTGTCAATTCTGAGAACACCGGTATTGCTTGCCCTGATATCCTCTCCATTCTGGTCTCTTGCCACAACCTTTCCGGCATAGATTTTTTCTCCATCCTGGACAAGCAGTTCAGATTTCCCTTTAATTTCGGTTTCAGAAATTATTCTCTGTACTACAATGTATCCACGTCGTACAGTAATTATCCTGTCTCCTTCTGTTTTTATCAGCCTTGAGGTGATATCTTTAATAAATATCGGGTAGTTGAACTTGATCTCGCTCTCCTCAACCGACCTTGACGCGATACCGCCAATATGAAAAGTACGCATTGTAAGCTGTGTGCCCGGCTGGCCTATTGACTGAGCGGCAATTATACCTACGGCCTCTCCGATTTCAACCGGCCGCGATGTTCCGAGATTTCTGCCATAACACTTTGCGCATACTCCATGTCTGGATTCACATGTGAGCACGGAACGTATTTCAATCGAATCGATCTCAATTTTGTCAATTATATCAGCAATATCTTCATCAATAACTTCATCTGCGCGTGCGAGGATTTCACCTGTTACGGGATTTATCAGATCATAAAGAAGAGTCCTTCCAAGAACTCTCGCGCCAAGAGATTCAATTACAGTGTAACCCTCTTTGATTGGGTAGATATCAATACCCACTGTGGTACCGCAATCCTCGTTCGTAATTACAACATCCTGAGCTATGTCAACCAGACGCCTTGTAAGATAACCGGCGTCAGCAGTCTTGAGCGCCGTATCCGCAAGCCCCTTTCTTGCACCATTTGTCGAGATGAAATACTCAAGTACAGTCAAACCCTCTTTTAAGTTGGCCCTGATGGGAACCTCTATAATCTCGCCGCTCGGCTTGGCCATTAGCCCCCTCATTCCGGCCAGCTGCCTTATCTGCTGCTTGCTGCCCCTTGCGCCCGATTTTGCCATGATAAAGATCGGGTTGTGGCCAAGCTGGTCCTGCTCAAGCTCCCTGAACATCTCGCTGGCGATCATCTCGTTAGCCTCGGTCCAGAGATTTATAACCCTGTTATACCTCTCCTCGTCTGTGATGAAACCGTTACGGTATTCATTCTCGATGCTTACAACTTTTTTGTCCTCATCCTCGATAATGTTCTTTTTTATCGTAGGAATTACTATATCTGACATAGATATGGTCGGAGCAAATATAGTCGCGTATTTATACCCTGTCTCTTTGATATCATCAAGCATCTTGACTGTCACATTGGGGCCGTATTTTTTAAATACTTTTGCTATCAGGGAAGAAAGTACCCTATCAGTAACGACCTCGTTTACAAAAGGATAGCCTTCAGGAAGAATTCTGTTGAATATCAGCCTGCCCGCAGTCGTGCTGACAAAATTATCACCTATCAGGAAATTGATCCGCGTCCTGTACCTTATCTGCCTGTGATCCACAGCGCGCATCACATCATCCATGTCATCAAAATGCTTGTTTTCACCATCGCTCCCCTCAATCAGGTCTGTCAGGTAATATATACCAAGGACTATATCCTGTGAAGGCGTGACAACTGGGTGGCCGTTTGCCGGTGACAACAGGTTGTTTGTTGAGAGCATAAGAGTCCAGCACTCAAGCTGCGCGCGCGGTGAAAGCGGTACGTGCACAGCCATCTGGTCGCCGTCAAAGTCCGCGTTATATGCATGGCAAACCAGCGGGTGAAGCTTTATCGCTTTGCCTTCAACAAGGATCGGCTCAAACGCCTGGATACCCAGTCTGTGCAGAGTGGGAGCACGGTTAAGGAGAACCGGATGCTCCTTGATTACCTCTTCGAGAACTTCCCACACCTCGTCGCGTTCATTTTCAACCATCTTTTTTGCTGATTTTATATTCTGTACAAAATCCTTATCCACAAGTCTCTTCATAATAAAAGGTTTAAAGAGCTCAACAGCCATCTTCTTCGGAAGTCCGCACTGATGCAGCTTAAGTTCAGGGCCGATTACGATTACCGAACGGCCGGAATAGTCAACACGCTTACCGAGCAGATTCTGCCTGAACCTTCCCTGCTTACCTTTAAGCATATCGCTTATGGACTTAAGCGGCCTGTTCCCCTTGCCCTTTACAGCGCGCTTTCTTCTGCTGTTGTCAAACAGGGCGTCTACAGCCTCCTGCAGCATACGCTTTTCGTTTCGTACTATAATTTCAGGAGCGCGGAGCATAAGCAGCCTCTTGAGCCTGTTGTTCCTGTTTATAACACGCCTGTAGAGATCATTAAGGTCTGATGTGGCAAAACGTCCGCCGTCAAGCTGAACCATCGGGCGAAGTTCAGGCGGAATAACCGGAATCACGTCAAGTATCATCCAGTCCGGTTTGTTCCCCGACTCTTTGAATGCCTCGATTATCTCAAGGCGCTTTATGAGCTTTTTGTCAATCTTCGCATCTTTTGCGGATTTGGCATCTATCTCGGCACGAAGCGCCCTTGACTCCTCGTCAAGATCAATGCGCACCAGCATATCCTTTATGGCTTCAGCGCCCATGCTTGCCACAAAGGTATCGCCGTATTTGTCATAAAGATCATAGTATGTATCTTCATCAAGTATATCTCCCGGCTTGATGTCCTCGGCCTCTGCGTCTCCCGGGTCTACAACAATGTACTTTTCGTAATAAAGAACTGACTTAAGACTATTGACAGTCATGTCCAGAAGAAGTCCCATCCTTGACGGAACCGATCTGTAGTACCAGATATGCGCAACTGGAGCCGACAGCTCAATATGACCTCCACGCTCCCGCCTTACCTTGTAGTGTGTTACCTCGACACCGCAGCGGTCGCAGACAACACCCTTGTATCTTATGGACTTAAATTTACCGCAATAACATTCCCATTCCTTGGTTGTTCCGAAAATTCTTTCGCAGAAGAGGCCATCCCTCTCGGGCTTAAGCGTCCTGTAGTTTATGGTCTCAGGCTTCTTAACCTCTCCATACGACCATTCCCTTATCTGGTCAGGAGAAGCGAGTTTAATCTGAATAGAACTGAAATCGTTAAAGTCCCTCATGTTTCATCCTTGCGTTCAATAGTCTGCTGCAGTCAAAATCCTGCAGATATTCCCCATCCGGAACGGAATCAAGCCCCATCCCAGGTAATAATTTATCAATCACACCATTATTGCCGTATTACCGGAAATAACAGTCTACTCAAAATCCTCTTTTTCCAGTGTTTCAATATGAATCTTTCTTTTTGGCTTGCTGTAACCTTCACTCCACTCGGATAGACTTATTTCCTCACCCCTGTCATCGTAGATTCTTACATCAAGGGCAAGCCCCCTGAGTTCCTGTATAAGAACGTTGAACGACTCGGGTATACCGGGCGACATGCTGTTGATTCCCTTGACAATCGCTTCGTAAATCCTTGCCCTTCCAAGCATGTCGTCAGATTTTACAGTCAGGAGTTCCTGCAGAGTGTAAGCAGCGCCATAAGCCTCAAGAGCCCATACCTCCATTTCCCCCAGACGCTGACCGCCGAACTGCGCTTTACCTCCAAGGGGCTGCTGCGTAACAAGCGAGTATGGGCCGGTTGACCTTGCGTGAATCTTGTCATCGACCATGTGCGCCAGCTTGAGCATATAGACATAGCCCACCATGACTTCGTTTTCAAAAGGTTCGCCTGTTCTTCCGTCATAGAGAACGCTTTTTGATGTTTCGGGGAGTCCCGCCTTTTTAAGGATCTCCTTAATGTCCTCATCTGTTGCGCCATCAAAGATCGGGGACTCCATCATCACGTTAAGATCATGGGCTGCCCATCCGAGCGTTGTCTCGAGGAGCTGTCCAAGGTTCATTCGTGAAGGGACAGAAAGCGGATTGAGTACTATGTCAACCGGGGTTCCGTCGGGGAGATAGGGCATGTCGTATATGGGGGCTATCTCCGAGATAACTCCCTTGTTCCCGTGTCGTCCGGCCATCTTGTCTCCGGTGGATATCTTTCTTTTATCTGCGATATATACTTTTACAAGTTCCTCAACACCCGGTGACAGTTCATCTCCATTTTCACGGGAGAATCTTTTAACATCAACAACAATACCCTCTACGCCATTAGGCACCCTGAGTGATGTATCCCTGACCTCGCGGGCCTTTTCACCGAATATAGAATAAAGAAGTTTATATTCAGGAGTCAGATCCTGTTCGCCTTTCGGAGTAACCTTTCCAACAAGTATGTCATCGGGCTCAACATACGCGCCAACCCGTACTATACCATCCGCGTCAAGATCCCTGAATGCTTTGTCATTAAGATTGGGAATGTCGCGCGTTATTATTTCGCGTCCAAGCTTGGTCTCGCGGGCTTCAACTTCAAACTGCTCTATGTGGATTGACGTGTACATATCCTCTTCTACAAGTCTTTCCGAAAGAAGTATGGCATCCTCAAAGTTGTAACCCATCCAGGGCATAAAGGCTACCAGTATATTTTTACCAAGAGCAAGACGTCCGCGGTCTGTCGCAGGACCATCGGCAAGTACATCACCCGCCTTAACCCTCTGCCCTTCTACAACATTCGGCTTCTGGTTAAAACATGTACCCTGGTTTGTTCTTTTAAATTTCTGCAGCATGTACTCGTCGATATCTCCATTCGAAGCCTTTATGCGTATACGTTTACCGTCGGCATATACAACTTCCCCGCCGCGCTTTGCAATAATAAGCACGCCGGAATCGTATGCCGCGTTGGCCTCCATGCCAGTACCAACAAGAGGAGCCTCTTCGGTAAGAAGGGGAACGGCCTGTCGCTGCATGTTTGATCCCATGAGCGCCCTGTTGGCATCATCGTGCTCAAGAAAGGGTATCAGGCATGTGGATACAGAGAATACCTGTTCAGGCGAAACGTCCATGTATTGTATCTCTTTAGGTTTCTTGTACGGAAAATTGCCCCTGTTTCGACAGGGTATAAGGCTCCTCACAAAGTTGCCGTTATCATCAAGCTCGACATTGGCCTGAGCAATGGAATAATTATCCTCGATGTTAGCCGTAAGATATTCAATTTTATCTGTAACACGGCCCTTTTCAACACACCTGTAGGGTGTTTCGAGAAAACCGTAGTCGTTTATTCTTCCGTATGTACTCAGAGAGACTATAAGGCCGATGTTCGGACCTTCAGGAGTCTCAATGGGACACATCCTTCCGTAATGGGACGGATGAACGTCCCTCACCTCGAAACCGGCTCTTTCACGGGAAAGTCCGCCGGGCCCGAGAGCATTAAGTCTGCGTTTATGTGTAAGTTCTGCGAGCGGATTAGTCTGGTCCATGAACTGTGACAGCTGGCTTGATCCGAAAAATTCATTTATAACAGCCGTTATAGGCTTAATGCTTATAAGCGCCTGTGGAGTAATAACGTCCAGATCCTGGATTGTCATCCTTTCTTTAATTACACGTTCCATACGCTGGAACCCGACCTTGATCTGATTCATTATAAGTTCACCGACAGACCTGACCCTCCTGTTGCCAAGGTGGTCAATGTCGTCAATTATGGTATAGACATATTTCTTCTCTTTTTTACCGTTTTTGTCTATAAAGGTATATTCGTATCCATCGGCCTCAGCAATCAGATAAAGCATATATTTAACCGTATGGATAATATCATCTTTTGTAAGAATCTCGGTCATGTCTTCAAAGCCGAACTTGCTGTTAATCTTGTAACGGCCGACCGAACTGAGACTGTATGTGCGGGGATTAAAGAAAAGTCTTTCAAGTTCGCTTTTGGCATTATCTATATTTGTGGGTTCCCCCGGCCTCATAAGCGCGTGCAACGCAAGAAGGGCAAGCTCACTATCTGAATAGTCATGACCTTCATCAACCCTGAGGTTCTTTTTAATGAACTCAGGCTCAATCTGAAAGGTTGTACAAAGATAAGCGTCCTCTTTATTGTTGGGGAATTCTATAAGTTCAACATCAGATACTTTCTCTTCTTTAAAACGGTCAATTATATCGATGTTGATCCTTTCAGATGCCTCGATTATTACTTCGCCGGTTGACTTACTTACAATATCAGCCGCGACCCTTCTGCCGTTAAGAGATTCATAATCCTCTTCGCTTTTGAGTTTTATTTTTGTCGTGTCATAGAAAAGTTTTACTATTTCGGCGTTTGTTTCATAGCCAAGCGCTTTGATAAGCAATGTAACAGGGAATTTTTTCTTCCTGTCGATACGCCCGACAATATAACCCTTATTGTCCATTTCAAACTCGAGCCACGATCCCCTGTCAGGAATTACTCTTGAGTTATAAGCTCGCTCATCCTCCTCGTAGAAGAAGAAAATACCAGGCGACCTGTGGAGTTGGTTAACAACAACCCTCTCGGCTCCATTTATAATAAAAGTCCCTCTCTCGGTCATCAGGGGGATATCGCCCATATACACAGACTGTTCCCTGACCTCCATACTGTCTTTACGGATCAGTCTTATGGTAGCCTTAAGGGGCGCGGCAAATGTTACATCACGTTCCTTACATTCGTATTCGCCATATTTCGGTTCACCAATTTCGTAATTCACGAATTCCAGGACAACGTCATCGTGAGGGCTTTCAATGGGAAATATCTCCTCGAAAACAGAAAGAAGTCCCTGGGATTTTTTCCTTGATGACTTTGCCTGCAGAAACCATTCATACGAGGTGAGCTGAATTTTTATGAGATTAGGCAGATCAATTTTTGACTTGATCCTCCCGAAATTGACAACTTTTTTTGTCTCTTGCATCTATATAAACCTTAACCTTTAGTATTATATAAGGATAACTTTCCCTGAGAATTCAGATGATTTTGTGGAGTCTTCATTAAATATAATATATAAATATAATATATGTACATATAATTCCAGAATCAAGAATTATGGGACTGCGCAAAAATCTTTTTTTGTCCAACCTGGCTGCCTGGGATTTTTTAAAGGGCTATCCCGCGAATCCCTGTAAAAAGTACATATTATTTAACAAGACAAGGTTTGACCGCTTCCGATCAAACCTACTGGTGATAAATTCTACCTGTTATATCCCGCCCATCTGCATGATCGTGATATAACAGGTACTTTGATAAAGGAAAAAATTGTTTATTCAATCTATCCTGTTATAATATAGCCAGATTTACTTGACCTCAACAGTTGCGCCAGCATCAACAAGCTGTTTCTTGATTGCTTCTGCTTCAGCTTTAGAAACTTTTTCCTTAACTGTTTTTCCGCCTGCTTCAACAAGCTCTTTTGCCTCTTTGAGTCCAAGACCTGTTATTGCCCTTACTTCCTTGATTACGCTGACTTTAGCGTCGCCGAAACCTGTAAGAATAACATCAAATTCAGTCTGCTCTTCAACTTCAGCAGCAGCCGCAGCAACGGGACCAGCAGCCATAGCTACAGGCGCGGCAGCAGATATACCGAATTTTTCCTCCATTGCTTTAACGAGCTCAGCTGCCTCAACAAGAGTAAGGCTTCCGATAGCATCAAGCAGTTCTTCAATACTTAATTTTGCCATTGTGTACTCCTTTATACTTAGTGAATTACTTCAAGTTAGTACGGTCTTCGCCGTAAAAACCTATAAAGGGATCTGGCATTGAACCGTAAACGAATTTCGTTTTAACCGGAACAGACCCAAACCACCTATATTTTAATAATTAACTCCGGTTAATTATTTTTTGCTTCAGCAACTGCCTTGATTCCGCGCGCAAGTGATGCCATGATCTGGTTCATACCCGTTGCAATTGTTCTTGCAGGACCGTTTATCATAGCCATTGTCTGCGACAGCAGAACGTCTTTTGAAGGCAGATCAGCTATTTTTTTAATATCATTTTTGCCGTAAACAACCCTGTCAATAACACCGGCAAAAAAGGAAAACTTATCGTTCTTGTCAGAGAACTCTTTAAGGACTTTGGCAACATCCCCTATCTGGTCTCCGGAAAAAGCAACACCCATGGGACCCTTGAGGTGCTCATCCATTTTAGCATAACCGCTCTCTTCAATAGCTCTTTTAAAAAGGTTATTCTTAACGACTTTGTATATCGCGTTTTTCTCAGCAAGGCTTCTCCTGAGAAGAGCAAGGTCATTAACCTTAACGCCAGAAAAATCTGTAAGAATAAAGTTGCCCCTCTCCTTAAGCTTCTCTTTTAAGGCATTGACTTCATCAATCTTATATTGCTTAATCATTATCTTTCAATCCCCTTGTGATTGATTTTTATACCAGGCCCCATGGAGGACGATATATGAACTGATTTGATATAGTTACCCTTCGCATCCGAAGGTTTATCTTTCATGATCTGGTTAAAGAAAGCTTTTACATTATCTGCTAATGATTCATCAGGAAAAGAGAGTCTGCCGACCACCATATGCACAACACCTGTTTTGTCAGCGCGGTACTCAACACGTCCGCCTTTGAGTTCCTTGACTATCTCTTTAACATTATCGGTAACAGTGCCCGATTTAGGCTTAGGCATAAGTCCCTTGCGCCCAAGAACAGCGCCAAGTTTACCAACCTCTTTCATCATATCAGGAGTTGCAACAACCGCCTGGAAATCGATCCAGCCCTCTTTAATCTTTTCAATGACGTCTTCTGCCCCAACATAGTCGGCACCGGCATCCAGAGCCTCTTTCTGTTTGTCGCCCTTACAGATAACCAGCACTTTTTTTGTTCTGCCTGTACCCGCAGGAAGAATAGCTGAACCCCTCACATTCTGCATGCTTTTATGGACAACCTTTACAGACATATCAACAGACTCGTCAAATTTTGAAAACTTGAGCTCTTTCATCATTTTTATAGCATCTTCAACGCTGTGAAGGACTGTCTTGTCAACCTTCTCTCTCGCAGTTGTTATCTTCTTTCCTCGTTTCATCTACTCTACCTCTTTTAACATTGCTCAACCGGAATCAGTCTGCCAGATCAATGCCCATTGATTTTGCCGTACCTGCAATAATTCGTGCGCCAGACTTTATGTCGTTGGCATTAAGATCGGGCATCTTAATCTGAGCAATCTCCTCGCACTGTTTCTGTGTTATTTTAGCCAGTTTAATTTTGTTCGGCTCGTTCGAGCCCTTTGTCAGCTTAAGAATCTTTTTAATAAGAACCGGCGCAGGAGGAGTCTTGGTAATAAAAGTATATGACTTGTCTTCATAGACTGTTATTACAACTGGAATAATTGTATCAACCTGATCTTTTGTTCTTTCATTAAAGCTCTTGCAGAAATCCATAATGTTAAGACCGTGCTGGCCAAGAGCGGGTCCAACCGGGGGCGCAGGATTAGCCTTGCCGCCTGCTATCTGCAGCTTAATCTGGGTAAGGATTTTTTTCTTTTTTGGTTTTGGTGCCATCTTTTTGTCCTGTATCGATAATTCAATTTACCGGAAAATCTGCTATATCTTGCCAACCTGAAGGAAATCAAGATCAACGGGGGTTCCCCTGCCAAAAATCTCAACTTTTACCTTTAATCGCCCCTTATCGGGATAAACCTCTTCAACAATACCGGTAAAATTGCTGAATGGACCGTCTATTACCTTAACGTGTTCGCCTATAGTAAAATCAACTGTAATTGCAACCTTTTCACCGGTCTTCTGCTCGCCTCCAAGCGAATCAAAAAGAGATGCCACTTCGCTGTCGCTAAGCGGCTTAGGTTTGTTTGTGCCGTAAGCGCCCACAAAATTGGTGACACCGGGAACACCTTTTACAACTGACCAGGTATGGTCAGTAAGCTCCATCCGAACTAAAACATAGCCAGGAAAGACTTTTTTGGATCTGGTCTTTTTCTGCCCGTCTTTAACCTCCTGAACCTCAACCGTAGGAATTCTTACTTCGCTTATTTCCTCGGTCAGTCCAAGATTCTCAACCTTCTTTTCCAGGGCTGCTTTAACCTTATTCTCGTGGCCGGAATAAGTATGTATTATATACCACCTCTTGGTCATAACTACTTCATCATAACCGTAATAAAAGCCATGAGACCTGTATCAACAAGCCAGAGAAAAACAGAGATAATACACACAGCTACAATGACAACAACGGTAAAACTTGTCACCTCATCCCTGTCAGGCCAGGTGACTTTTTTAAGCTCTTCCCGGGAATCCTTGGAAAATTGTATAAATTGTTTAATTTTTGCTATCAATTGGGGTAACTCTACGCTTTGCCTTCTTTATGAACAGTGTGTTTTCTGTCAAATTTGCAGTACTTTTTCACTTCAAGCTTGCCTGATTGAGCTTTTTTGTTTTTTGTAAATGTATAATTCTTCCGCTTGCATTCCTGACAAACCAGTAATACCACATCACGCATAAAAATACCCCGCACTTATAAATAGTAAACCAAGAGCAAACTAATATCTGCCCTTTTCCAGTCAAGCATTTTTACAGCTTTTTTAAGAAAAGGCTTTAAACCGGATAGTATATAATAAGCCCACGACCAGGATCGAACTGGTTACCTTTTGCTTACCATGCAAATGCTCTACCGGTTGAGCTACGTGGGCAAAAATTCAGATTTCCGGGAAAAATCAGGATGAAACATAAATTGAGACATGACCCTGTCAAGAAAATTCCTTAACTACACGCCGATTTATAGTATTAATTATCGTATACGCGCTTAAGAAGACAAGTCTTTTTATTTAAAATTGAAAATATGGCATAAAAACTGATTTTTTTAATAAATAATAAGGGCTCTGCCCCCCGGGAAACATGCTCTGCCCCCCGGGAACATGCTCTGCCCCCCGGGGGAAACAATGCTCTGACCCCGGGGGAAACAATGCTCTGACCCCCCGGGAAACATGCTCTGACCCCCCGGGAAACATGCTCTGAC
>Ga0255347_1001441_pt1 | contig 38438 bp, 34 predicted proteins | sample wastewater_treat_2_FD_192479 | JGI IMG/M metagenome (GOLD analysis project Ga0255347, IMG submission 192479) | Wastewater microbial communities from Lulu Island WWTP, Vancouver, Canada - plant24 | ecosystem: Engineered > WWTP > Wastewater > Unclassified | place: Canada: Vancouver, British... | reverse complement strand
CATGGGCACCGGAGACAAAAAAAGTGGCCTTGATCTTATGCCGGTCAAGCAGATCAAGAATTTTCAAGGTGGTCTGTTCAGACGGCCCGTCGTCAAAAGTCAGGGCGACTTTTCGCTCTCTGGTCAGGCCGCGGCTGATTACCGGTCCCAGAAAATTGGTCCCGGGGAAGAAGCAGGCCACGATGCACAAGATCACATACGCGACAAGCAAAACTGCTGCGGCCAGAGGCGCAAGAAAATAAATTCCGGCAGCACTAATGAATACGATGGCGCCGGCTATATGAGCCGGATATACTTTTAAGCCGGTATCTTTCATGGCAGACCGCGGGATGACAACTCAATAAAAGTCCGTTTAATGCGTCGCGTTTCATTTTTGTTTACTGTAAATTATGTCAGGACGCTCCATACCCGTGATTTGCGTAACTCATCCACAGGCTATGTGAGAACGTCCGAGATGCGTCACAGGCTACGGATCAATTCCAATCGGGACTGGAAAGGTCAGGAGGCTTTCGCGGCGAAGCGCAGAGGGTGACCCGATATCACGAAATGAGATGCTCCCACAACGGCCCTGTGTGCCCCCGTTCGTATAGTCTGGGCAGAATCCTGGTAGCCTTGCTTTCCCCCGCTCCGACCATCCAGTTCAGGCGCCCGTCGGCATGCTGTTCTACCGTCTTTAGAATTTCGACATCGGAGATAAAGGGTGAGCGGTAGAAAACAGGGTCTATCAGATTTTGTCCCGCCTGAATCTGCCCCTCCTGCACAGCAGTATCAAAAAGGGAGGTATGAGGATAGATCCGAATACCGCAGAAAAAGAAAAAAACCGCCCGCTCAAGTTCGTCCGCGCCCTTTAGAGTTTCACGCAGAGTACCGGGAGTTTCACCCGGCCCTCCCAGGAGGAAATAATGGGCGACAAAAAGTCCGGCCTCCAGGGCCTGCCGGTGCGACAGCATGACTTCGGCGGGAGAAAAAGGCTTTTGCAAATTACCCAGTGTGACGCTGCATAAGGATTCGGTGCCGAACTCTACGTGAGTAAGTCCGGCTTCAGCAAGCTCTTTGTAATAACCATCAGGCGGAACTGTGGGCGCGAAAAACCCCCCCCAGGGGATGGTCAGGCCTGCATCGCGGAAAGCCCGGGCCACCTGCAGGCTGTGGCCATAGCTGGCGTTAAACGCCGAATCGGTAATGAAGATATATTTCGCGCCTGCCTCCTGCAGCTCGCGGGCCTGCCTGGCTATTTCCGCCGGCTCGAAAAACCTCATCTTATGTCCCTCGATATGGGGGTACGTGCAGTAGCTGCAACGAAACGGACAGCCCCTCTTCGTCTGAAGATTGAGCATGCCGCCGTAGGACAGATAATATTTCGTATGAGTGGCAATCGCATCAAATGACCTGGCCATCTTACCTGTCCACGGACGGTAGGAAACAGGCGCCGACTCACCGGTAACCAAACCGGCCACTGCCGCAAGATCCGCCTTCTTCTCCAATGCGTCCAGTAATTCAGCGAACGCCTCACCTTCTCCCGCAATACCGTAATCGGCGCCGAGCGCCTGCATGAACTCTAGGGGAAAAATTGTAAAGCCGCTCCCGCCCAGAATAAGAGGAGCCTGCGAATTTTTACGAATCAGGTTGACCAGCTCCTGATAGTCGGACAGGTATCCCCGGCAGTTGATCGTATCGGTGTTGTCGATATTGCGAATGGACAGGCCGATATAATCAGGAACATATTCACGGATTTTTTCTCCTGCCGCTTCCAACACGCCCGGCTCATTCATATCCAGAATTTTCACCTGATAATCAGGCCGCAGGGCGCCCGCAACGTAATCGAGCCCCAGCGGATAAACCGCATAGGGCTGTTTCATCATGTTGGCTGAAATTAACAGGACTTTTTTCATGGAAACATCATGCGCTGTTTTATGTAAAAAGATCGGGTGACCGGAACCAACGGCAATTACGCACCCCGGCTTTTCGCCTGCGCGATATGTGTCGCCAGGGCGCGGACGGATGCAAACACTTTGATCCCCAGCTCTTTGCTGTCGATTTTCACACCGTAATCTTTTTCAATCATCATCACCAACTCCAAAACATCGATGGAGTCAATGCCCGTGTCTCCACCGACGAGAGGATCATCATCACCGATATCCGCAGGCGTTATATCCAGCAGTCCCAGTGTGGCAATAATTTTGACTTTCAATTCACCGATGATTTCTTCTACATTGCTCATGTTTCACCTCAATATTGATATTCAGCGCCGATATGCTACATCAGGGGAGGGCTTCTCCCGAATCTCCCTCGGAACGTACCAGGAGATCGTCGCCGAGAATTTTTTCCAACACGACACGCACAACCCACCGGCAAAACACCTGGACATATTTTTTCCCGGCCATTTTGATGCCGACCAGAAAAATGATAGTGGACACGCCATAGATAAGAGGCCCGCCCAGCGCCGCGATCATCGGTTTTTGAAACTTTACGGCACACACTCCCAAAAAAACAACGGCCGGCAGTCCGATGACATAACTGAAGGCGATGAGGAAAAGCCCGACAATCACCTGTCGGGCCGGCTTTTCACGCAGCGCCGACAGGTCTGCCTGCTCATCGATAGCGGCTTTGCAATATTTCCCGCGGGCGATTCGAAGGGCCGCTTTTTTAACTATGTTCACAACATGTCCAACCAGTAAGTTATCGAAAACGGGGAACTTATAGCCCCAATTGGAAAAGATTTTCAATATGTTTTTAGCCGCGCACCCGGCAGCGCGTCTCAGAGCTACATTATCCCGCCAATGGAGTTTTTCGAGCGCGCGGGGTAATCGGGATAGGCGATATCCTTAAAAATACCTGTTCTGGCCTGCCCGACCGTATAGATGAGCTCATCGTCCACATAGACCCGGCCGTCGCCGACGGCCACGGAGGCACCGGAGTCCTTCAGGTGAGAATAGCGGCGGATATCGACCTCATAGCGGATAGTTTTATTAAACGGGCGTATCTGTCCGTTGAACACCACTTCACCGCAACCCAGCGCCCTGCCCGACCCAAGAGCCCCACGCCAGACACAGAAAAAACCCAAAAGCTGCCAGATCGCATCCACACCGAGACATCCGGGCTGCACCGGGTCTGCGGTAAAATGGCACTGAAAGTACCAGGCATCCAGACGGACATCCTGTTCGGCGATGATCTTGCCCATGGTGCCTTTGCTTTCCACATTGGTGATGCGGTCCACCATAAGAAAGGGGGGCGCGGGCAGGCGTGCCTCAAAGCCCTCCGGCGGGTCGCTCACCAGTGAACCGCGCGAGAAGGCCAGTATTTCCTCAAATGAAAAAGATTTTTTCTGCAAAAAATTCTGATAAAGGATCATGGAGTTCACTTCATTCCCGGTTCGTTTTCCGATTGGTCATGCTGATCATAAAACATGGGGCACGCATCCTGATTGCACAAAAGAGCCCCGTATGTATGTGTCTGGAGCTCTATAAGAGAAAACACTGTTTGTCAAAACAAAAAACCCCCGAATCAAATATCGTGGCAAATTTTATTAATTTCGGTTATAAGTACCGCCATCGATAATATAAACCTGATAGAAGGAAAACATTCATGAACAGAGCATCACTGCACAAAATCGGATACGGCATGTATATTGTCACAGCGGGCCGGGACGGAAAATTCAACGGCCAGATAGCCAACGCCGTCATTCAGGCCACCTCCAGGCCTGCCACCGTCGCCATTTGCATCAGCAAGGATAACTACACTCACGAGTTAATCAGCACCGGCCGTAAATTTGTGATTACGACATTGACTGAGAGCGCACCGATGACCTTTATCGGCCTTTTCGGCTTTAAAAGCGGACGGGACACAGATAAGTTGAAAGGTGTGCGTACGAGAGCAGGCGTGACCGGGCTGCCCATCATATTGGAGCATGCAGCCGGTTTCATCGAAGCGGAAGTAGCAGGCGAGCTCGATTGCGGTTCGCATACGATATTCCTCGGGAATGTGGTTGAGGCGGATGTGCTCGGTGACGGTGAGCCGATGACCTATCTGTATTATAAAACCGTCAAGGGCGGCAAGGCCCCGAAAACCGCTCCGACATTTGATGCAGACGCGGGAGCGAAACCGAAAGCAGCCGACGCGGCCGCCCGCTACGTCTGCACCGTATGCGGTTATGTTTACGATCCCGCCCAGGGAGATCCCCAAAACGGTGTTGCGCCCGGCACCAGTTTCGAGGACATACCATCTTCGTGGACCTGCCCGGTCTGCGGTGTGGACAAATCGAAGTTCGAACTTGAAAAATAAACACGCCGGCATTTTGCACCTGTCCCCGGCCTGCACCGCAGGACGGAATGCCCGATGTCATGTTGAGCGAAAAGTAACTATCAGCAAACCAGACCTTACTTGCCGCGCCCCGGGCAATGGAGATAATTGATGGCAAACCCACCGGCAGGCGACAATACCCCCACCAGCAGTCCGCCACTTGCAAAACAGGCGGGCGTGGGAAACGCGACTGCCGGCCGCAAAGACTCATCCGGAGACCAAAAGAACATTGACAAACATTTACATGATGACCCCGCTTCTGTGTCCGACATCATTCTAATAACGGATACAGAAATGAAAATAACTTCCGTTTCGCCTGGCGTGGAGGCGATTCTGGGTTACAAACCGGAAGAACTTGTCAAACGCGCGATCGTTCAGCCGGGGCTTTTTAGCGCCTCTTCAATGGAACTGATGGCAAAAAACCTCTCCGGAGTGCTTGCAGGGGCCACCACAAGAAACCAGATTTACGAATTTGTGGCTAAAGACGGAAGAGTGACTATCGTAGAAGCCACATCTATCCCGCTTGTCGAAAACTCTGAAATAACCGGCGTGATCACAATCGCCCGTGATATTAAAGAGCAGTGGTCGCACCCGGAAGATACCCACCATGCCATCATCGAAACCATTCCCGACGGCTATTTTGAAATAGACCTTTCCGGAAAATACACTTTCGTAAACGATGTCATCTGCGCGCATCTTCAGCGCACGCGGGACGAGCTCATCGGAAGGGACAACCGCGATTTTCAAACACCGGAAGACGCGAAACTGGCTTTTCGCCTTTTTCAGAACGTCTATAAAACCGGCATACCGGAAAGATCCGTCGAGATCGACGTTCTGAGTAAGAACGGCACTTCGGGAACTTATGAACTTTCCATCTCTTTGATCCGCGACGCGCAGGGAAAGCCGGCAGGCTTTCGCGGGATTTCGCGCGACATCACCGGACGCAAAAGGATGGAGGAGGACCTTATCAAAAGCGAGGAAGAATACCGCACCATCGTGGAAAATGCGCAGGAGGGGATTTTTCAAACCTCGCCACGAGAACAGTCTCTTTCCATGAACCGGGCACTTGCGGAAATGCTCGGCTATTCCAGTCCTGAAGAGGCAACCGGCGAACTTATCAATAATTTTCAAGATGCTTTTGTTGATCCGGAAGCCTACCGTGAAGTAATGGAAAACCTTGGGCAGCACGGCAGTATCAAAAGCTATGAAGTGGAGTTTTACCGGAGGGACAAAAGCCGGATCTGGGCGAACATGAGTATAACCGCCGTAAAAGACCAGGCAGGAAGCCTGCTTTATTACCACGGCATTGTGGAGGACGTCACTCCAAAAAAGAAACTTGAGTGGGAAAGGCAAAAAAGCATTGAAAGCCTTCGCAGATCGCTGGGCGCGACAATCAAGGCTGTGTCAGCAATCACGGAGGCGAAAGATCCCTATACGGCGGGACACCAACGGCGTGTGGCTGATCTGGCCCGGACCATTGCCACCGAAATGAAACTTCCCCCCGACCAAATCGACGGCATTCGTCTGGCCAGCATGATTCACGATCTGGGTAAAATAGTCATTCCCTCGGAAATTCTCACCAAACCGACAAAACTCACCGACCTGGAAAAGGAGATCATCAAGACTCACGCCGAAGCAGGCTATGAAATTTTGAAAGACATAGAATTTCCGTGGCCGATCGCACGCATGGTGCACGAACATCATGAACGCATCGACGGCTCCGGTTATCCCCGGGGCTTGAAGGGGGATGAGATTCTCCTGGAATCAAAGATTATCGCCGTAGCCGATGTGGTGGAGGCGATCTCATCGAACCGGCCATATCGCCCGGCTCTGGGAATCGGTGTTGCACTCGAGGAAATTGAAAACAAAAAAGGTATTTTTTACGACCGGACGGTATCTGAAATCTGCCTGAAGCTGTTTCATGAAAAACGCTACACAATGCCCGAGTAAAGCCAAAAGACAGGGACCACACCACGCGGTTCGTCACCCTTCCCCTTTATCCCTGACTCTCCTGAGCAACCAGCTCATGAATCTGCGTCACAATTGATTTCATTTCTTCAATCCCCTCATTCTGGGCGGCGGTTGATTTGGCAATACCATCAACGAGCGCCAGAACCCTGCTGACGCTTTCGGCCAGTTTGGTGAAATTATCGTTGGTTTGTTTCGCCAGCGTCTCTCCCGCCCGGATGCGATTTATGGCCTCTTCAATCATGCCGGAAGTGTTTTTGGCGGCCTCGGCCGAGCGCATGGCGAGATTGCGGACCTCATCTGCCACCACGGCAAACCCCGCGCCTGCTTCCCCCGCCCGAGCCGCCTCCACCGCTGCATTTAGCGCCAGAAGATTGGTCTGGAAGGCAATCTCATCTATTGTTTTGATGATTTTGAAAGTCTCTTCACTGGTGCGTGTCACGTCGGCCATCTGCGAGGTAAGTGCCTGCACAGACTGATTGGTCTGGCCAACCACTGCGCCGGAAGTGCCTATAAGGTCATTGGCGGTAGCGGCATTACGGGCGGAACTTTCCGTCAGGGCCGTCATTTTTTTCATCACATTCTCCGTCAAATGCTCCGTGTGACGGCTGACCTGGTCAAAAATGGAGGCAAGTCTCCCGGCCATCGCCTCTGATTTTTGGGCCAGTTCCGCCTGCCGCAAATGCGCCTCCCGACTTTCGTCCGCCGCCGCTTTTTGTGCTGCCAAGGCCTGCTTCAGTCCCAGATGACCGAACAACAGTGAAATAACCATCGTCAGAAAGGGTCCCAGGATATTGGCGATCTGTGTTTGGAGCAACTGCTTGGGGGTAAGCAAAACAGACGGAAGCGCGACGCCGGTCATCTGAATCACCAAAAAGACGAGAATCTCCAAGAGCATGAACGAGGACCAGAAGACGAAACTTCCGAATCCTAAAAAAGTGACCGCAAAAACCGGGATTACGATATTCCAGGCCAGCGATGAGGACAAAATTCCCCCGGTAACCGCCGGAAGGACAGAAAAGTGCCACACCATCGCGGCGATAACGAAATTTCCCATGATATCGAGCGACCTGCTTATTTTCAAAACGAACGGCGCAGCCATGGCCACAAGGATCATGACGCAAAAAATGCTTATCGCCAGGCCAGTGAAGCCCATCTTGTACCACTTGATGACGTTGGGAAGAAAAAACAATACAGACAATTGTGTGAAAGCAGTCATCTGGAAAGCCCGCCGGTACTCGTCGGCATCGTCGCGAATACTCAAAGGGATGAAATAATTTATGTAAGCCCTGAACATGCAAGCCTCCTGCTGAATGAATGACAATTTATCTGTATATCGACATGAACGCCTGTTTAATTAATTTTTTTCCGCCGGTGAGTCAAAAAAGTTTTAAGCGGATAAAAGTGCAGTATGATCCAAAGAAACGCATACAGACAAAACCGGAGCAAATCCGGTCGGAGCGGCCCTGCCAATCGACCCGACTTCCCCTCCCTTCAGAAACGGCCGGTAATTTCTGTCATCTGTACAAAATTACCTTCAGGCACCGAAAAAAGCAAATCACGGGCCTGGCAGCGGGACGCACTCAGGCGAAAGAATAGAATAAACGAAGGTCAGCCAATGAAGCTAATTTTGGAGATGCGTCTGCCGGCGCTCAGGCGACATCAATTCCCCTGCTTTTGAGATAGTCCTTAACTTCTCTGATTCTCAAACGCCGGAAATGAAAGACAGAGGCGGCAAGCAGGATGGCAGCGCGGCCCTTTGCCGCGGCCAGATAAAAATCCTCCAGGCTGCCGGCCCCGCCGGAGGCCACCACCGGCACAGTCACGGCATCGGAGATGGCCCGTATGAAGGGTATGTCATAACCGGCAGTTGTGCCGTCTCCATCCATACTGGTGGGCAGAATCACTCCTGCTCCCAGCTTCTGGCATTGCCGGGCCCAATCCAGCACGTCCTTAGCGACGGGCAAGGTCCCACCGGACAACACCAGCTCATAACCGGAAGGCATTGCCGTGTTTCGCCTTGCGTCAATGGCCACGGTTATTTTATCGGAGCCGAATTTCTGGGCCGCCTCGCGAACCAGATCAGGATTTTTCACGGCAGCACTGTTTACCGACACTGAGCTGGCGCCGGCGGCCAGCACCATCTCGATATCATCCAAGGAGGTGATGCCCCCGCCCACGGTAAGCGGTATGCTGATGACGGATGAAACTTTTTTTACCCACTCCAGACGGGTTTTACGCATCTCCTGTGTGGCCGCGATATCCAGCATCGCCAGTAAGTCGGCGCCTTCGGCCTGATAAAACGCCGCGCTTTCCACCGGGTCTCCCGCGTCTTTAATGTCCACGAAGTGAACGCCTTTCACCACCCGTCCGTCTTTCATATCCAGGCACGGCATAATCTTTACAGGTTTCATGACAAGCCCCTTTTGTAATTTACTGAAGGCACAGGGTCTGTGCGCGAAATGTTATCTAAAACGAACGGCCCTTCTTTACAACAGAAAAGTTGAAAATATTCTCCGGCACGGCTCATTTTTTTCTTTAGTGCTTGAAACGGATGAGAATATAGAATACAAGCTCAATCACGATTTAATCACCGGGGAGTTTTGAGTATGAAAATAAGGGAAATCAAAGCAGGCACGATGAACACCGACAAGTTTATTGCGGATAAAGTCCGCGACATACAAAACGCCGTGGGTGACGGACTGGCCATCAACGCTCTTTCCGGCGGCGTGGATTCGTGTGTCGTCACCGCCCTGGGACACAAAGCCCTGGGAAACCGCCTCATAACCTGCCTCATCGACAACGGCCTGATGCGCAAAGGGGAACCGGCACAGGTACAGGCGGAATTTAAAAAGCTGGGGATTAAGGTCGAAGTGATTGACGCGACAAAGGCTTTCTTCCGGGCTCTTAAGGGCATTACTGACCCGGAAGAAAAAAGAGAGGCCATCACTCAAACATTTTATAAAAAAGTTTTCGGCAAACTGGTTGTCAAAAGCCGCGCGAAATATCTCCTGCAGGGTACAATCCTGACGGACATAGATGAAACGGTTGCCGGTATCAAAAGACAGCACAATGTTTTTGAACAGCTCGGTATCGACCCGCAAAAAGCCTTCGGCTACAAAATTCTGGAGCCGCTTATCGAATTGCGCAAAGAAGGTGTGCGCAAGGTCGGGGCAGGGCTGGGGCTGCCTTCCTCGATGCTCAGGCGGGTTCCCTTTCCCGGGCCGGCTCTGGCTGCGCGCGTGATCGGCGAGGCCTCTCCCGCCAGAATCGCGCTGGTGCGTGAGGCGACAGCCATTGTCGAAGCTGCACTGAAAAATATCGAAGCTTTCCAGTACCTGGCTATTTTGCACGAAGACCGCGTCACCGGTATGCGCGATGGAAAGCGCGTCTTCGGCAATCAGATTGAAATCCGCTCATGGGACAGCAAAGATGCACGCAGGGCACGACCCACCAGACTCCCCTTTGAACTGCTCGAAAAACTCGCCGCCAAAATCACCAGTGACATTCCGGAAGTGGTCAGCGTCACCTACAACATCACCAGCAAGCCGACTTCCACGATTGAAGCAGTGTGATTTTCAAACTAAGGAAAAATGTCTAAAAGCTGACTTCTTGCCGGCCGGGTCGGGTATCTAAAAAACACATATCCGTGGTCACTTTTGCGTTGCACGCAAAAAAGGGAGAACGGGATGACCCGTTCCCCCTGAGGCATTTCGTAGTGACTTAATCTGTTCGTCTAGCGTTTCAGCCAGATCACCTCATTCTGGGGCGTTCTGCCCAGCTCTCTGGCCGTTTCAAACTCCTTTTGCGTTTTTGGCCACCAGGCATACAAGACCGAGGGGTCGAATTTTCCATTGGTCACCGTCTGCACGGAAGCCATGATGAGCATGCGTCCCGTATCCGTCACGCCAAAGACCGAGTTGGGATATTTATCGCCCAGCATCGGGGGGTCGAGTGCCTTGGGGAAGGCGGCGCGGATGGCATAGGCGTTATCCACGCTGCCGGCAGTGACAATCGCCTTGGCCAGAGCGTGCATGCCTGTGTAGTTGAGCGCGCATTCCCAGGTCACCATGCGCTTGTAGGTCGCAGTGTATTTTTTGTCAAAGGCTTTGGCGCCATCAAACGGAATGCTCACGACACCGGCCGTGCCGATCAGATCGCCCATGATTTTGGTTCCTTTCAGCAGCACGGCGATATAATCCTGCTTGGCCTGATCGACCAGCATGAAGCCGCCCTTGTATCCCATGTTTCTTGCCTGCTCGATGACCAGTGCAGTAGTGGCAGATGGCCCGCCGATCAGCATCACATCCGGTTTGGTGGCAATGGCTGCGGCCAGCTGGGGTGAGAAGTCCGTTTCCGTGTAGTAATTGGCCGGCTTGTCCGCCGTGATCACACCGCCTTTTTTTTCATAATATTCCTTGAAACCGGCTCTCCATTCATCGCCGTAAGCTCCAAGCGTGACGACCATCGCGCACTTTTTCCATCCTTTGCGCAAAGCCCATTCGGCAAACACCTGCACATAGGTCGAGAAATCAACCGTCGTGCCGATCACCAGCTTGTTACCGAGAAATTCAACTTTTGGTGTGCTGGTATAGGCCATCATGATAAATTCGTTTCCCTTCTCCTCGTTGATTTTCATCATCGGCGCGATGGTATTGAAGACGCCGTTGAAAACGGCAATGGCCCCGTTTGTACGGAAGCGCCGTGCGTTGTTCACCGCCTGTGTCGGATCCACCCGGTCATCGAGCTTTTCGAGCCTGAAGGTGTATTTTTTCCCCTTGACCGTAATACCGCCTGCTTCATTGATCTCTTTGACGGCCATATCGACGCCATTGAAGATGTCCTGCCCGTACTCCGCCGCCGGACCGGACAAAGGGCCGGTGTACCCGATGACGATTTCATCCGCCACGGCCCACCCGGCAACCAGCGATGCAATCAGAACAGACAACAGGCAAATAAAATATTTCCACTGCTTCATACCAATTCCCTCCTTGTTTTCCGGTTATTTTCAATACCACCCCAATTATTTCGCATTTTAACCGACAGAATGTGTAAGTCAAGAAATTTACTTCAGAAAGAATGATACGCGGGAAAAATCAACGCCCCTTGCCGACTAAACATCACCAAAATCATTGATAAAGTTAAGTGACTGCCGGCCATTAAATATCTGCCGGTCATTCATACGTTGTGGTTGTTTTTTGGTGCCGGCAAAAGAAAAGATGCGCCCGATACTTAAGGAATATCAGGGAGGGATAAAAAAAGGAAGGGACGGGTCCTGGCCCGTCCCTTCTCTGTGCTACAAAAGAAACTGCTATTGTTTGTACCAGATAAACGGATTTTTTTTCGCGACACTTAAACTTTTCACCTTATCAAATTCCGCCTGGGTTTTCGGCCACCAGACATGCAACTCGGAAGGATCCCATTTTCCGTTGGTGATGGTCTGAATCGATGCCATGATCCACAAACGGCCGGCTTTGGTGATACCGAAAACTTCATTAGGATATTTATCACCCAGCATGGGTGATGCGGCCAACGCCTTGTCGAAGCTGGCGCGGATCTTGTGAATATCTTCCACCGTGCCGGCGGCAGCAATAGCTTTGGCCAGGGCGTGCATACCCGTGTAGTTTAACGCACATTCCCAGGTCACCATCTTTTTGTACTGCTCCACAAATTTCTTTTCAAAAGTGGAGGCACCGGGCATGGGCACACTGACCACACCGCCTGTTCCGATCAGGTTACCCATCTGTTGTGTTCCGCCCAGCAGCTTGGCCATGTAGTCCTGCTTGGCCTGGTCGATCATCATGAAACCGCCCTTGAACCCCATGGAACGCGCCTGCTCGACCACCAGAGCGGTTGTCGCCGACGGACCGCCGATGAGCATCACGTCCGGATTGGTGGCGATGGCCGCCGCCAGAGGTGCGGAAAAGTCTGTTTCCGTATAGTAGTTGGCCGGTTTATCGGCTGTTATGATGCCGCCTTTTTTGGTCCATACTTCTCTGAAGACCGCCCTGTTTTCATCTCCGTAGGCACCGAGCGTCGTGACCATCGCGCATTTCTTCCATCCTTTTTTCAACGCCCAGTCTGCGTATGTATGGAGATAGGGCATGAAGGTAACTGTCGTGCCCACCAGCAGGCTATTGCCCAGATCCTCCAGCTTGGGTGTGCTGGTATAGGCCATGACGATAAACTCGTTGCCCTTCTCTTCATTGATTTTCAGCAAAGGAGCGATCGTGGTGAAAACGCCGTTAAAGACCGCAATCGCTTTCCCGCCTTTGAGCCGGCGGGCATTGTTGACCGCCTGCACGGGATCGGCGCGGTCATCGAGTCGTTCGAGTTTAAACGTGTATTTTTTCCCGGCTACGGTAATGCCGCCGTCCGCATTGAGCTCTTTGACCGCCATGTCAATACCGCTCACGATGTCCTGACCATATTCAGCAGCCGGCCCGGACAAAGGGCCGGAAAAGCCGACGACAATTTCATCCGCCAGGCTTACGCCCGCCGAAAGTGAAAAAATTGACATGGCTACCAGACAAACTAACAACTTCCATTTCTTCATAGTGAACTTCCTCCCTGCACAAAAAAGTATTTCCCCTTTTTCCCAAAGCCGCGACAAACATTATCTAAAAATATATACGCGTCAAGCGTTTAGTGCCACGGAAGAAAAACACAATGAAAAAGACCACACTCTCAACGGTAGAGTATCCGAAAATCACTACGAAAGCACTGTGACCATGAGCCAGTAAATAACCAACAGTCAAAGCATCCGCTCTCTGATCCCGACGCTTACATCAACACGTAAAATAATTTTGCGCCGATGAGAGTTGTTGCTTGGAAGACAGATCTCGCCATGACGGCAATGATTTACTGAAATAAAGCAAAGCGTTTTCCGGCCGGGCAATGTTACAGAAAACTCGTCGGAACACTGTGGCAACCTTGCCTCTAAATCAGCACAGCCGTTTATTGATCGCGTTATTCCGGTTTTGCACCTGTCGGGGAACTACGTCTCAAAAGCTGTTTCACGCCTTCTGGTGCTTGCCGCTTTTCGCCGGCACCGGCTTCGCAAGACGTCTGAGAATCCCGTCAATGATTCTCTGCAGGCCGGGCGTGTCGATTTTCTGCCGGTCCTCCTTTATCTGCTCTTCCATAGCCAGTTGCACCACGCCGCGAATAACCCAGGTCATGTTACCGGTGTTGCCGGGCGCGAATTCTCCTGATGCTATTCCCCGCTCGAAAATCTGTTTGATGGATGTGTGAAATTTGACGTGATACAAAACAAAATCACAATAAGGCGCCCCCTGCGAAGGGCCGTAATAAGCCGAAAACATCAGCCGGAAAAAATCGCTGTTTTCTACGACATGGTCAAAAAATCCGGCCACCAGGCTCTTGAGCTCGCGGCGGGCCGATGTCGATGCAGTCGGGGGCAAAGAAATAACACGGTCGAGTTTTTCACAGTGCACGTCGATCAATTCCCTGTATAATCCCTCCTTGCTGCCGAAATAGTAGTAAAGAGACGGCGCCGTCACCCCTACCTTGTCGATGATTTCACGAATCGTTGTCGCGGCGTATCCTTTGTTGGCAAACAACTCCAGCGCCGCATCCATAATCTGTTGCCGCAACCCGCTCGTCTCCCTTTTTTTCATCAATCTTTTGCGATGCATCTTTCCCTGGTCTCCCAATCATAAAATGACCCGCTTTCCCCCCGCGGATTTTCAAGCCGGTTATACCCGCTTATCTGAAAAATATATTTTCACGTCTGTGTTCCTCTGTGTAATTGGCAAGATAGCAGCGATTTCCGGACACGGCAACTTTTTCATTGACACTGTCCAACTTGATTTTATATAATGCTTGTTAAATGGCTTCATGAAAGCCTTGTTCTTGTCAAGACAAATTTTAGTGAAAAGGGAGGGTACATGATGAAAACCAGACGTCTCTTTGCCGGGGTAGTTTTTGTTTTACTGTTTTTTGCCTCAACTCTCTGGGCGGCAGGCCCGGAGGCAACGGGCCCTATCAAAATCGGTTTGATAGGGAATATGTCCGCTCCCTTTTCGCTGAGCTCAAAGGCTGCCGCGATGCTGGCGGTCGATGAGATCAACAGCACGGGCGGCATTCTCGGACGCAAGGTCGAGCTGATTGTGGAGGACAGCAAGGGTGAAATTCCCAAGTGTGTCGAAATCTACAAAAAGCTGGTAATGAACGATAAAGTGGCGGCCGTCTTTATTGCCGAAAAAGTGGAAATGGGCGTGGCCGGCATGGAAATCGGCGCCGAGCTGTTCAAGGAATACCCGCATGTGTTTTTCTCCACGATTGGCTCCGGTGACGACATCTGGCACCGTGTACGCGATAACTACGAAAAATACCGTTTCGGCTTCCAGACCTACTATCACGTCTCGACCAACTACCTGAAAATCGTTTCACTGGACAACTCAGAAATATTCAAAAACATCATGAAGGCGAAAAAGGTCGCCATCATTTATGAAGACATGGAATGGACCAAGCCGCTCAGAAAGGGACTGCCCGGTGTCTCCGTATCACTTGCCGGCGTGTACAAGGAAAACGGCCTGGATGTAGTCAATGAAACCACCGTGTCTCTGGATCAGAAGATGTTCAACCCGACCTTCGAGACCATCGCCAAAGCCGGAGCGGAAGCGATTGACTGCGTCATCGGGTATATCGATGAGCCCGCCTTCATCAAGCAGTGGGCACAGTCCAGCGCCAGAAACATCCCCTTGAACATCTGGGGAGGACTGGCTGGCATGCCCCAGGCCTGGAAAATGACCGAAGGTAAGGTAAACGGCGTCTCCGTCGGTTCATCACTGGTTCGTGTCTCCATCACACCAAAGACAATCCCCTTTATGGATACTCTGATAGCAAAGTACAAAGTCGGTCCCATCTTCGGCTCTCATACCACCTACGACTCTATCTTCGGCTTCAAAAAGGCAGTGGAAAAAGCCGGCGGCACAGGCGATATCAATGCGCTGATCAAACAACTCGAACAGGTGGAAGAAGTGGCGGTGCTCGGTTCCATCGGCTGGCATCCCAAGTATCACTACAACCTGCCTTCGCCCAAATACGTCACACCGATCGTGCAGTGGCAAAAGGGAGAGATGCAGGTCATTTATCCGCCCAAATACAAAACGGCTGATTACCAGCCGCCGGCGGTCCTCCGCAAGTAACAGACCGGGGAACCGGGCCTGACCGCCCGGTTCCCTCCTTTCATAACAGCGTGACAGTTTTAAAAACATGTCATGTCCGTTTCGATTCAAGGGAGCGCCAACCCGATGAGTGATCTTTTACTGCAAATCGTGATCTACACCCTGATCTGGGGTTCGATTTATCTTTTAATTTCCCTGGGCTTTTCTCTGATCTGCGGTGTCTTGAGAATTTTCCACCTGGGCTACGGTGTGATCTTTGTCCTGGCTGCCTATCTCACCTGGACTTTCATGGAGGACGCGGGCCTGGGGCTTGTGCCGAGCATTATCTTAATGATCCTGGTCCAATGCGCCTTTGCTTTGATTGTTTTTTACAAAGGCGTCTTTCAGCGCTACCTGGAGGAGGAAGAGATTCTTCTCACCGTTTCCCTGCTCGTTTTTCTGGTTATCGTTCACCTGGCCAACTATCTTTTCCCGGTAACGGCGGGCGTGAGCATCCCCTCCACCATCATTGACGATATCGTCACCATCGGCGGGATCACCATCGCCTGGCAGATGATCATCGCCGCACTGGTAGGTGTCGTCGTCACCGCCATCTACGTTGTCGCCCTGACCAGAACCAGAATCGGTCTGGTTATCCGCGCCATCAGTCAGAACCTGCCGGCCGCGCTGCTTATGGGCGCCAATGTCAACCGCATGTATTATCTGGCGATGATTCTTTCCGTGATCCCCCCGACGATATGCATGATCATGATCGCGCCGTTTTGGGGAATCGACCCCTTTATGGGCATGCCGCTTCTGATGACGGCCATGCTGGTGTCGATCCTGGGGGGATTGGGTAACCTCAAGGGAAGCATCGTCGCCTCCTATCTGATCGGCTTCATTCACGCGTCGGTGAGCTTCGTTTTCGTTCCCCGTTTCATGGGCTTTGCCGCCTTGATTGTCACCCTCATCGTCATGATCTATCGACGCGGCGGTATTTTTGCAGGAGAAACTCTATGGTAAATTTTGAATTGCGCCGGGATCGCATTGTCGCACGCTGGCGGGACAAAAAAACAGAGTGGGTGATCGAGCCACGCTACTGGCGTAACTCTACCATCGCCATCACATGCCTGTTCATACTTCCTCTTTTCCTTTACGGATTTCCGCACATTCTGACGATGTTCACCACGGCGAATCTGTATGCCGCCATCGCCATCCCTCTGGCCCTGCAGCTTCTGGGCACAGGCAGAGTGAACTTCGGCCCGCAGCTTTATCTGGGCGTCGGAGGTTACACGGCGGCTCTTTTGAATCTTCATTTCGGCTGGAACCCGGCGATGACTCTCATGGCCACCATACTCGTGTGCGCAGCCATCGCCCTGATTTTGAGCCCCACCACCTGGATCGCCAAAGGTTTATACTTCTCTCTGATCACACTGATCCTGCCTCTTACCTTTCTCGATATCACCTACATCTGGGGCGACATCTTCCGCGGCGAAGTCGGACTGGTCGGCATGAGTCCGCTGTTGGCATTTAAGAAAGTCACCTGGAACTATATCGCCTACTACTATCTGTCGCTTATCCTGATGCTCCTTTATCTGCTCGTGTGCGACCGGACGGTCCGCTCGCGCATCGGCGTGAGCATGGCGGCCGTCAATGAAAATGAAAATGTGGCCCGCATGATGGGCGTCCGTGTGGATGCCTATAAAGTGTTTTTCTATGTGGCCCCGTCGATTCTCACCGGCATCGTCGGCTGGTTTATCGTCCATACCTTCCGCACCTTTGCCGGTGTAACCTACCTGCCGCTGGAATTCATGGCCAAAATTCTGATTATCGTAATTATCGGCGGCAGGGCGTTTCTTTACGGAGCCATCCCCGGAGCATACCTCATCTCCATTGTCGAGGATTCGCTCAGGCGTCTGGGCCCGGTGAATTATTTCGTCTTCCCGCTGATTCTGATCGCACTCATCGTCGTTCTCCCGCGCGGTGAAGGCCTGTGGGGGCTCTACAAAAAAAGAAGGCCGCGCGATTACTTCCCCAAATTGCACGTCAGGAGAGAATAGTCCTATGCTGGAGATAACATCCGTATCAAAGAATTTCGGCGGCCTGGCTGCCGTCAGCGACGTCAGTTTCACCGTGAAAGAAGGCGAAGTGGTGGGGCTTATCGGCCCCAACGGCGCGGGAAAGACGACTCTGCTGAACCTGATCTGCGGTATCTACAAACCGAACAGCGGGTCGATAAGATTCGAGGGCACCGACATCACCGGCATGCCCAGTAACAAGATCTGCAAGATCGGAATATCCCGGACCTATCAGATACCGCAGCCGTTTGAATCCATGACCGCGCTGGCCGGCGTTCTGGTCGGAGTGCTAAACGGCAAAAAGCGCGCCCATATGAGCCTTCCCGACGCGTCCCTGGAGGCCTCCTACTACCTCGAATTTGTAGGTCTGTTTTCCAAACGGGACACGCTGGCACGCGACCTCAATCTCTACGAACTAAGAATGCTGGAGCTGGCGCGCGCTTTGGCGACAACGCCGAAACTGCTGTTGCTCGATGAAGTCATGGCCGGGCTCAATCCCTCGGAAGCATCCAAGGCGCTGGACATGATCTGGAGCGCCCAGGATCAGTTCGCCATCACCATCTTGTGGATTGAACATGTCATGAAAATCATCATGAACGCCACGCAGAGAGTCGTTGTCCTCCATTACGGGAAAAAGATCGCCGAGGGACCTCCACGCGAAGTCACCAGCGATCCAAAAATCATTGAAGCTTATCTGGGAGCGAAATATGCTCAACATTAAAAATCTGGATGCTGCCTACGGTGTCATTCCTGTGCTGCACGATGTCAACCTGGAAGTTGCCGAAGGTGAACTGGTCGCGCTGCTGGGCGCCAACGGTGCCGGAAAAACAACTCTCCTCAACTGTATCTCCGGCGTTTTACCCGCCAAGGCGGGAACCATTTCCTTCCGCGGCGAGTCCATCGGGCAGCTCCCCTCCGACCAGATCGTGAAGCTGGGCATCTCGCAGATTCCGGAAGGAAGGAAAATCTTCCCTTTCCTGAGTGTCCGGGAAAACCTGCTGATGGGCGCCTCGACCAGAAAAGCGTGGAAACATAAAGACCGGATGATGGATAAAGTCTGCATGTTGTTTCCCATTTTGAAGGAACGCTCCGAGCAGAGAGCCAGCCTGATGAGCGGTGGAGAACAGCAGATGCTGGTCATCGCACGCGGCCTGATGGCTCAGCCCAAACTGCTGATGATCGACGAGCCGTCGCTGGGGCTCAGCCCGCTTATCATGTCGCAGATCTATGATGTGATTAAAACCTTCCCCGCCGACGGCATAACGGTTTTACTGTCTGAACAAAACGCTCTGCATGCGCTGGAAATAGCGGACCGCGGCTATGTATTGCAGGACGGCCACGTAGTGCTGGAAGGTTCCGGTGATTTTCTTTTGCACAGTGATCTGGTAAAAAAAGCCTATATGGGGATGTGACCATGACGCAAGACTATTTTGATTATACAAATAAACTTTTCGCCCCCGAAGGCATTGACAAAAAAAGAGAAGCCCTCAAGGGCCTGCGCGTGCTTGATCTTTCACACATGATCTTCGGCCCGACGGCAGCCAAGGCTCTGGGGCAGTTCGGAGCGGAAGTCATCAAGGTGGAGGTTCCCTATCAGGGCGATTACTGGCGCGGCGGAACGTACTGGGGGAAATACTGGAAACATTCCAACCCTCTGTGGCACTATATCAACCACAGCAAATACTTTGTCGGGATCGACGTCAAGAAACCCAAAGGCAAGGACCTGATTTTGCGTCTGGCCGAAAAAGCCGACGTGGTGGTCGAAAATTTCACTTCCGGCACGGTGGAGGCCTGGGGCATCGGCTATTCCCAGGTCAGTAAAATCAACCCGAAAGTCATCTACGCCAGCTTAAGCACCTACGGGCAATTCGGCCCCTACCGCTATTATCCGGGCTGGGACCTTCTGGCCCAGGGTGCAAGCGGCGTGCTGGCCGCCACCGGTCATCCGGACACGGATAAATATTTCAAGGTTCCGGACTTCTTCGGCGATTTCTTCCCCGGCTATTTCGCGGCCATGCTGATCATGATCGCACTCAATTACCGCGAGCGCACGGGCGAAGGTCAGTATATTGACGGATGCCAGGCGGAAATTCTCATGCGTTCCCTGTTTCACTTCACCTATTGCGAAGCAACGGGCAGGGAGCTGGAACGCACAGGGAATGCCGATCCGGGGCTTTCCCCTTCGGGAATTTTTAAAACCGGCGATGGAAAATTTCTGGCCCTCGCCGTCGCCACGGACGATCAATTCCAGTCTCTGTGCCTGGCCATGCAACGAGACGATCTGGCCCGTGACGGGCGCTATCAGAAAGCGGCGGGCCGCCTTTTACCGGACCATGCCGCCGCCTTAAATAAAATCACCGAAGAATGGGTGAAAAAAAACAGCCTGGCTGAAATACTCTCTGTGACGCAACAGCACATGATTGCCGCCACTGAAGTCCTCGACGACGTGCAAATTGCCGATGATCCATGGCGACGTCAGCGCGGCAGCGTCATCGACTACAATGACGAGATGTACAAAAAACTGCTTATCGAAGGACCGATCGCCATGTTGAGCGAAACGCCCGGCCGGATCAAATGGCTCACCAGACCTCTGGGCTATCATAACCGGCTGGTCTTCAAGAAAATCCTCGGGCTTTCGGAAAATGAGATAAAAGAGCTGGAAAAAGAAAGGGTCGTCGGTAACTGGGACTACCGGGTCGGGCAGAGGCCGCCCATTTACCACGACATAACCAAGGACGAGATATTCAATTACAAGGGGGGTGAGGACCATTAAAGAACGTGTTTATTCCAGATACCTGCAGCAGAAAGGGGCGTCAAAGCATCTTTCCCAATGGAGTCAGTTTCTTTCCGGATTGGTAGGTGTTGAGGGGAAGCCTGAGGCACTCGACGACATGATGGTTCTCGATTTAAGCTATGCCAACTTCTCCGGCAATGTCGCCGCCAGTTTCTTTGCCGAAGCCGGCGCCGAAGTAATTAAAGTGGAACCGCCTGAAGGAGATCCTTCACGCATCATCAGCCCGTACGGAGCCAACATCAAGGGCGTCGGCATCCCGTATCTGATGGAAAGCCGTAACAAAAGACATATCACGCTGGATCTCCAAAGCGATGCCGGACGGGACAATCTGAAAATTCTCGCCAAACGCGCGGATATCCTCATTGAAACTTTCGCCCCAGGCGAAATGGATGAATGGGGGATCGGCTACCGCCAGCTCAAGGAACTCAACCCCGGACTCATCTACATCGCCATCACACCTTACGGTCATTACACGGACAAAGCTAAACGGCAGGCCAAAACCCCCTGGACGGATCTGACCAGCCAGGCTGAATCGGGTCTGGCGGCCCTGATCGGCGATCTGCCCAGCGCGCCGGAGCCATACAACTGGCCCACCCGCGCCGGTTTTTACGCAGCCGGTTACACTTCCGCCGTCGGCGCGGCAATGGGCGGTCTGATCGCCTCTTTTTTCAAGCGCACTACAGGTGAAGGCCAGATGGTCGATATCGCCACGGCCGACGCTTATGCATCATGCGTCGGCTTTTCCCCGACCATCGGCTATCTGTGGAAGAAGCCGCGGTTCCGTTACGGCACTTTGGATTACGGGCTTTGCCCCTACGGTTTTTTCAAGTGCCAGGACGGTTATGTGGCGATCGCCTGCTTCCGGGATCAGGACTTCCGCGCCGCCTTGAAGCTTCTGGGAAAGTGGAGCATCGAGGAGGACTGGAAAACACTTCTGGATCGCATTACAGATGATATCGACAAAGTTCTGGAGCTAAACGATATAGTGGATAAAGCAGTCGCCGATATGACCTATGAAGAGATCAGCAGAAAGTTCGCCAACTACAGTGTAAAGGCGGCCCGCTCCAAATGGCGCGGCGGGGGGCTGCCCGTTACCACCAAGATGCTGACACCAAAACAGGTCCTTGAGGAAAAACACTGGCAGGTACGCGGCACTTTCCACAAAATAACCCACCCGGCCTACGGTGTCGTCACCCTGCCGGTCACGGGTAAAATGTCGAAAACGCCTCTGCGCGTCAAATGGATTTCCGCGGGCGTCGGCGAGGATAATGACTACATTTTTGAAAAGTACGGATTGACAAATAAATCAGTACCTGAATAAGCTTGGCCCTACTGACGACCTGAAAATGACGCCTGGCGCTCAGGTGAGTCACCCTCCCTCCGGGCGAGTGTCAATCCGGCGCGCTTTGGCATAAGCGGTGTTGCGCTGCCGTTAGACTGCGGGCAAAACAATTAATTACAAGACATGAAGCGCCAAAGGTGGAACAGACAATTGGTCTGTCACCGCTTTGTGCTTTCACACCATATAGAGACGGAGATAAAAATGGATAAGCAGACAGACAAACAAAAGGCCGGAGAACAAAAGGAACAGACCCCCCCGGTTCGTCCCGATCTGGCCGAGGTAATCAGCAGGCATGCATTTACGCTGGATGAGAACCGTCCGGACGTGGTTGCCAGAAGAAAAGAGAAAAATCAGCGCACGGCGCGCGCCAATGTCATGGACCTGTGCGATGAGGGGAGCTTCATCGAGTACGGGGCTTTGGCCATCGCGGCGCAGCGCGGCAGAAGAAAGCTCGACGAACTGATCGCGAAAACCCCCACCGACGGTATGATTGCTGGCGTGGGAGCGGTGAACGGATCATTATTTGGCGCGGATAAGGCCCGCTGCATGGTGCTGGCCTACGATTACTCGGTCCTGGCAGGCACGCAGGGGTTTTTCAACCACAAGAAAAAAGACCGGATGCTCTCTTTGTGCTACGAGCAGAAACTGCCTCTCATCTTCTTCGGCGAAGGGGGCGGCGGCCGCCCCGGCGACGTCGATGCCGAGGGCATCGTAGTGGCGGGCCTCGATCTTTCCACCTTCGCCCTTTTTGCCAGATTGAGCGGTCATGTCCCGATGGTCGGCATCGTTTCAGGCTTCTGCTTTGCAGGCAACGCCGCGCTCCTGGGGTGCTGCGATGTAATCATCTCCACCAAGGACTCCAGCATCGGCATGGGCGGCCCGGTCATGATTGAGGGAGGGGGCTTGGGTGTCTTCAGGCCGGAGGACGTGGGCCCGATGGATGTGCAGACCCAAAACGGCGTCGTCGACATTGAAGTGGCCGACGATGAGGAAGCGGTGGCGGTGGCCAAGAAATACATTTCTTATTTCCAGGGTCCTGTGTCTTCATGGCAGGCGGGCGATCAACTCAAACTGCGCAGCGCCATTCCGGAAAGCCGCAAGCGCGCCTACAACGTGCGCAACGTCATCAGGGCGCTGGCCGATACCGACTCATTTCTGGAGCTGAGGCCTAAATTCGGCCCCTGCATGGTCACGGGGCTGATCCGCATTGAAGGACACCCCTTCGGCGTCATCGCCAATAACCCCATGCACATGGCCGGGGCAATCGAGGCGGAGGGAGCGGACAAGGCGGCCCGGCTGATGATGTTGTGCAATGCGCACGGCGTGCCGATTTTATCGCTTTGCGACACCCCCGGCTTCATGGTCGGACCGGAAATAGAAAAACGAGCGCAGGTCCGTCATGTCTGCCGCATGTTCGTCGTCGGCTCACATGTGACCGTCCCGTATTTCACTGTGGTTTTGCGCCGTGGTTATGGGCTGGGGGTCATGGCCATGGCCAGGGGCGGGTTCCATGAATCGTTCTTCACAGCATCATGGCCGTCGGGTGAATTCGGCGGCATGGGACTGGAGGGTGCCGTCCGCGCCGGTTTCCGGCGGGAACTGGAGGCGATTGAGGATCCCCAAAAGCGCGAAGAGCTCTACGAATACCTGGTTGCGCAGTTATATGAAAGAGGCAAGGCCATCAACATGGCGGCACACCTTGAAATCGATGCGGTGATCGATCCCGCCCACACCCGCGACTGGATCATGAGAGGGCTCAAGTCCGTTCCCGCGCGAGATCCCGGTCAGGCCGGCCACACCTTCGTGGACCCGTGGTAAACTGACAACGGACGCTGAAGTTAAAAAAAGAAAGGCAAAAGGCGCCACCGCCTTTTGCCTTTTTCCTTTTCTCTTTCCCGGGAAATTTTCACGCCGACAGCACAATGCTTTCCAGCCGGGAGTCTTCAGCCGACGCGCTCATTTTGCCAGGGCATCATAAACCATCAGCACCGTATTGACATACACCTCGCTGCGGTTGTAGTACCAAAGTGCGCGGCGTTTTTGCGCCGGCGGCGCATCCTCGCGCCAGCCATATTTTCTCAAATAGTTCCCCATGCTCATCGCCGCATCCGCCATATTGAAGGGACTCGTCAAGCCGTCTCCGTCCGCGTCAAGGCCGAAAATCCAGAAGGAAGAAGGAATGAATTGCGCCGGCCCCATGGCGCCGGCAAACGAACCGGTGATGGCCAGGGGATCCATATCCAGATGATTGGCCAGGCGGATGAGAAAAGCCAGCTCGCCTATCGCCCATTTCGCCTTTCTTCTGGCCCTGGCTATTGCCTCCTCATCCTGCAGTTGCGGATAGTTTATAGAGTGACGCTCCTGAATCAGCCGCAGATAATCAGGGTCGTCCAGAAACGCCAGATTCGCATATACCGTAGCTACATTATAAGGCATCGGGTAAGTTCCCAGACGTGACTCGATTAGTAAAATGGAGGTGACGATGCGCGGTGAGACACCGAAGCGCTCTTCGACCCCCGCCAGAAGGTCTTGATTGTCTCTCATGAATTGTGCGGCTCTCTCGATCTGGCCGGGAGAAATGTCCATGACACCTGAACGTGGTTTTCCCTCTTTGGGCGAGGAATGAAACATATTGTTCAGGATAATGTCCGACCGCTCCACTATGCCGGGGTCCGCCAAAAGAGCGTGCGCCTGCTCGGGTTCAATCCCCTCCTCCACAAGCCGCTGGGCCACCATCCGGCGCGGCGGCTCCATCGCGGCTGTGACCACTGCGTAACAAATGATCGTGATGAGAAACAGGATACGGAAGATGTTTTTCGCACACATGAAATACGGCACCGAGAAATTTTTACAGGTCGTCAACATAGCCCGCCGTGCCATAGTTGCAACCGCATTTATCCCGGATTGTAAAACGGATAACAACAAAGAAGCTTTGATTATTTCCGCGACAAAAGGGGAAATCACCCTGACGGCCACGCTTACCTTTCCCAAAGTGCATGGCGTAAGGCCCGGGTACGCCGTCACTCGACGGGATTTAGTCGTTCTACGGAGTCCTGCCGCAGGGTCTTTCCTCAGGAAGCGGCGTAACCAACCACACCGGCCAGTTCGTCCACCACCTTCTGCACCGACATGGCCTGAGCCGTCGTTTCTTCCGAAACGGAGGAGGCTTCTTGTGCCGCGGCCGCGTTGGCCTGGGCTGATTTGCTGATGGATTCAAGAAGCGAGTTGAGTCTCTCCACATCGTCGAGCTGCTGCTTGGCTACTTTTGCCGCCTCCTCCGTATATGTATAAATATTCATGGAAGTGGTTCCGTATTCGATGAACTTTCTGATACCCAATCCGATAAAGTCGTTGCCGTTGCCGGCAACACCAGCAGTTTTACCGATAAGTTCAATGGAATTGCGCGCCGCCTGTGTGGATTGTGCGCCAAGGGTTCGAATATCATCGGACACCACGGCAAAACCGCTGCCGGCCTGGCCGGCGCGCGCTGCCTCCACCGAGGCATTGAGCGCCAGCAGATTTGTCTGAAAGGCAATCTGTTCAATGGTTTGAACGATGACGGACGTCTCCTCGCTGGTCTGCTTGATTCCCTTCATCGCTTTTTTGGCCGACTTCATGGTTTCAAAGGCCGCCATCCCGATGGAATTTGTCTTGCCGAGCCGCCCTTTCAAATCGTCGATGGTCTCAATATAACTGGTATTGGATGATTTGAGCTCTTCCGTCACTGAATACGTTTCTTCCACTGCGGAGGCCTGAATCGAGGTCCCTTCCGCCAGATGATTGCTCGACTGGGCAATCTGTGCGGCCGCCTCGGCAAACTGGCGGGCGGTTTGACTCAGATTTTCAATCACCTGATGGATGGGGCGTGAGATGGATATCGAAAAATAAATGCCCATCCCGAGAGCCAGAACAATCCCGATGAAAGTTCCGACAAGAGCGATAACCGTCAACCGGTTCCCCTGAGCGATTGCAAATAACACCGACGCCTCGCCGGCTTTTGCCGAAGCGACGGACAAATCATTGAGAATTTTCCGGCTCGCGGAAGCCGCCTCTTGTACACGGGACATCATGACACGCCTTGCTTCCTCGGGGTTGCCCTGTCTGATGAATCCGAGAAATTCCTCATCGGCATTTTGCCAGGCCTGCCATAGAGGCTTGGCCCTGTTGAAAAGCTTGTCCGTTTCCTCATCACGCGGCAATTGGCTGTATTGCTTCCAGGCTGCATCAGCCCGCCGCCACGAATCCTCTATCCCCTTGAGGGACCGTTCCCTGGCAGAAGTGTCATTGAAAATTTCCGGCACCACAAGAGACTGCTCCATGGCCAGGACATTTTGCTGATGATCACGGATCACCCAAATAGCGTGATTCGCTTCGATGCGCGTGTTGACGAAATCTCCCAGGTGATTTTTCACCACTGCTATCCCGGAGGTCCCCACCACTCCTCCTGCTAGCAGAAGTAAAGCCGTGAGCAGGAAACCACCGATTAGTTTCTGACTGAGTTTCATTTTTTTCATGACCCCACCTCCCCGTCCAAAACGGCTTTGTCCGGGAAGAACCCGGTGTATCCCGGCGGCGGAAGCGCCCCAACATTCCGGCCGCTCCCCGAGAGATGATCAGGTGTGGCTGCTGCGTCATCACCGACAACGGCGGCCAGCTCCTCTATAAAAAGCCTCATGGCTTCACACTGGGCGGTCATCTGCTCGGCGGCTGCCGCCGCTTCTTCGGCGCTGGCGGCGTTGCCCTGCACAACATGCTGAATGTCTTCGATGGATTTTTTTATCTGGCTGAACCGGGGCAATTGATCCTGGCACAATTGGGCGGCTCGGTCTAAAATGCCGATAAATGCTTTGGCCTCGACATTATATTTATCAAAACTCTCTGAAGTTGTCACAACCAGTTCCGCGCCTTTGTGAATGGCATCGACCGTCCCGCTGATCAGCCCGGTGGTTTTTTGAGCCGCTTCCGCAGACCGCACCGCGAGATTTCGTACCTCATCGGCCACCACTGCAAACCCGGCACCCACCTCACCCGCTCGGGCCGCCTCCACCGAGGCATTGAGCGCCAGCAGATTGGTCTGGAAGGCGATTTTCTCGATATCTTTTAAAATATTGGATGTTGCCTCGCTCGAAGCTTTGATATCCGACATCGTCGCTGCCGTCAGTGTAACATTCTGATGAGTCTCTTCCCTGAGCTTGTCAACATCGTAAGTTGCCCTGGCCAGATGCAGCACCTGATCCTTATGCTTATTGCCCTCGGAAGAGAGCTTTTGGACAACTGCGAACACTTCATCCACAGCGGACGCCTGCACGGAAGCTCCTTCGGCCAGATGATTACTGGACTCGGCAATCTGGCGGGCCGCCTCGGCAAACTGCCGGTAGGTCTCGGTCAACCTGCTGATCACCAGGTTGACCGGGCGCGTGATGGAACGCGCAAAATAGATTCCGAAACACACGGCTACGATGATACCCAGTATTGTTCCCCCCGGGGCGACTACCATGAGCCATGCGCCCTGCCTCAATCCCCCCTCACCTCTTTCCCGGGCAAGATTCCGGCCGGTTTCTGAAAGTTCCATTAAAAGTGCGCGGCTGGCGGCGAAAGACTCTTCCATTTTCTCGTTCATAATCCTGAGCGCGTCTTCCCGGCTGCCGCCTTGGGCCACATTGACAAACTCACGGGAGGCTTTCATCCAGGCCTCCCACAGCGGCCCGAGCTTTTTCCACATAAGCGCGGCTTCAGGCGGCCGGCCCATGGCGTCGGCTCGTTTCCAGGAAGCTTCCGCCTCTGCCCACGCCTGCTCCAGGCTTTGGACCACCCTGTCTTTTTCATAAGTATTATCGAATATTTCGGGATCCAGCAGTGATCTTGCGAGCCTGTGGATGTCAAGTTGTATCTCGGACAGAACTCCAACGGAATCGGCCCTCGAGCTGCCAATCAGCGATGCACTTTTTAATTGACCGGAAATATGAGAAATACCTAACGTCCCCACCAACCCGCCGACCAGAAGCATGAGTCCCATCAGACCGAATGCCCCGACAAGCTTACCTCCCAGCTTCATCTTTTCCATGTGTGAAGTCCTTATTTATTTAAAATAATTAAGTATTTTCTTTTGAACCCCTCCGGAAAGCAATATCAATCAATCAAATTGTATATCGGCCATCATGAAATATTCCTTAAGGCATGCCCGCGCATCAGGTAAATTAAAAATCAGAAAGGGGCTAAATGTCCGCGGCGGCCTGAAAGGTAAAAAAAGGCTAATTTTGATTGACAAACAATCGCGATTTGTCTATAAGGTGCGGTCTTAATGTTACGGAAGGGTGCAGGGATATGTACGCAATTATAAAAACAGGTGCAAAACAGCACAAGGTCAGCGAGGGAGAGGTCCTGCTCATCGAAAAGATCGCCGATGAGGAGGGAGCCCGGGTCGTTTTTGATGAAGTCCTGATGGTCGCCGACGGAGACGATATAAAAATCGGCAAACCCTTTGTAGAGGGAGCTAAAGTGACAGGTGAAATTGTCGCCCAGACGCGCGGCCCCAAGATCGTTGTCGGCAAAATGAAGCGGCGCAAGGGGTACCGTAAAAAAACAGGGCACCGGCAGCAGTTGACCAGCATGAAAATCACCGGGATTTCGGTATAGGCGGAGGAAGACATGGCACACAAAAAAGGTCAGGGAAGTTCCCGCAACGGCAGAGACTCCAATGCGCAGCGGCGCGGCGTCAAAGTTTATGACGGCGAAAAAATCAACGCCGGTTCCATCATCGTGAGGCAGGTGGGCACAAAAATTCATCCCGGCAACAACGTGGGCATGGGCAAGGACTACACTCTTTTTGCACTCATTGATGGTGCTGTTAAATATGAGAGGCTCGACAGGACCCGTAAAAAAGTAAGCGTCTACGCGGCCTCATAGCCGGCGGGCGAGATTATTTCAAAGGCGCTTAGTTATAAGCGCCTTTTTATTTGGACACGGCAGGAGGCCCGGCCTGGCGCCGTGTCCCGTGGCAGGCATATGAAGTTCGTAGATGAAGTGAAAGTTTATGTACGGGGAGGTCACGGGGGCGCGGGCTGCGTCAGCTTCCGCAGAGAAAAATACGTCCCACGTGGCGGCCCGGACGGGGGCAACGGCGGCAAGGGTGGCAACGTCGTTTTGCAGGCCACCGCCAGCCACCGCACCCTTTTGGATTTAAAATACCGTCAACATCTTTTTGCCAAAGACGGGGGGCACGGCTCCGGCAATAACCGCACCGGACAGAGCGCTCCGGATCTCGTCGTGGATGTGCCCGTCGGCACGGTCGTGCGTGATTTTGACACGGGTGAAGTCCTGGCCGATCTGGCCCTGCCGGGCCAGACCTATATCGCCGCGGCCGGTGGCATAGGCGGCAAAGGCAACGCACATTTTAAAACCTCCACCCACCAGACGCCGCGCTTCGCCCAGGAAGGCATGGAAGGTGCTGAACGCACGCTGGCGCTGGAGCTGAAGCTGCTGGCCGACGTGGGGCTGGTCGGTTTTCCCAACGCGGGCAAATCCACTTTCATCACGCGCGTGTCGGCGGCCCGCCCGAAAGTAGCTGATTATCCCTTCACCACCTTGAGGCCCCACCTGGGTGTCGTGAGGCACGCGGACGCGCCCGACTTTGTGATTGCCGACATTCCCGGTCTCATCACCGGCGCGCATCAGGGCATGGGCATGGGCATTCAGTTTCTTCGCCATATTGAACGCACATCCATCATCCTCCACATCATCGACATTTCCGATGAAGCCAGGCCGAACGCGTGGGAAAATTTTGAGGCCATCACTAATGAACTTAAGCTCTATGATGAGGCTCTTGCCGAAAAGCCCGTGATTGCGGCTCTCAACAAAATCGATCTGCCGCATGTACGGCAGAAAACGAAAAAAAGCGTTGCGCAATTTGCCAAAAGAGGGATAATGCTCTATCCTTTTTCCGCCGCCACCGGCGAGGGTCTGCAGGAAATTTTAAACAGAATCATTACAATTTTAAGTGAGGCTCATTCACTTACGACATGAACGACATCCGGATCGAAACGATTTCCACGGCAAAAAAAATACTCATCAAGGTCGGCTCCGCGGTTCTGACCGGTGCCGACGGGCTTGATTTAAAAATCATTCATTCACTTGTACAGGAGATGTGCGACCTCACCAGGCGCGGCTATTCCATAGTTTTGGTCACCTCCGGCGCCATCGCTTCGGGCAAGCACCGCCTGGGAAGCGCGGAAAAAACCAAAAGCATTCCGGAGAAGCAAGCCTTCGCGGCGGTGGGCCAGGGCCGCCTCATGCGCGTCTATTCAAAGGCATTTGAAAAAAACAACCTCTATGTCGCGCAGATACTGCTTACTCTTTCGGATCTGACCGACCGGCGTCGCTACTTAAACATCCGTAACACCCTCTCGAAGTTGATGGAATGGCACGTCACACCGATCATCAATGAAAACGACACGGTCGCGGTCGATGAAATCAAGTTCGGAGACAACGACAATCTGGCCGCCATGATCGCCAACGTTGTCGGCGCGGACCTGTTTATCAACCTCACAACAACCGACGGGCTCTATAATGCAGATCCGGCAACCGATAAAAACGCCCGACGCATTCCTCTGGTGAAGGAAATCGACGCGGCTGTGGAGGCTGCCGCCTCCGACAAAACATCAACCGTCGGCACGGGAGGCATGAAAAGTAAAATACTCGCGGCCAAAAAAGTGACGGCCATCGGCATTCCCTGCATCATTGCGCCGGGCAAAAGTAAAAATGTCCTCTTGGGCATCATGGCCGGCAAAGACATCGGCACTTTGTTTCTGCCCCAGTCAGAGCGACTGGCCAGCCGCAAGTACTGGATCGCTTTCACGCTGCATCCCCGCGGCAGGCTGACTCTGGACGAAGGAGCCGCCCGGGCGCTCATCGAAAAAGGCACCAGCCTGCTGCCTTCCGGCATAACCCATGTGGAGGGCGAATTCGATGCGGGAGATCCGGTGACCTGCCTTGACGTAAGGGGCAATATCCTGGCCAAGGGCCTGGTCAATTACAGCTCGGCGGACATCAAACTCATCCACGGGCTGAAAACAACACAGATTCTGTCTGTTCTGGGCCACAAGGACTACGATGAAGTCATTCACCGGGACAATCTGGTGATCACCGGCGATCTCAGGAAAAACAAAAACTGAACCGATAACGCTTGAGGCTTTCATTTCAGCACCTATAAAAGGAGGAGAACATGATCGCGTTTGTGGTTTTAATCGTCGTCATTGCCATCGTTGCTTTTTATTTCGTCGGTATCTACAACAAGCTCGTCGCGCTTCGAAATCAGTATCTGAACTTCTACAAACAAATCGATGTCCAGCTCAAACGCCGCTACGACCTGATTCCCAATCTGGTGGAATCGGCCAAGGGCTACCTCGCTCATGAGCGCCAGACGCTCGAAGCGGTCATCCAGGCGCGCAATGCCGCTTTTGACGCCAGTAAAATCGCGGCCGCATCGCCAGGAAACGCTCAGGCATTTTCCGGCCTGAACCAGGCCGAAGGTGCCCTTTCCGGAATGCTGGCAAGACTCATGGCAGTGGCGGAAGCCTATCCCGATTTGAAAGCAAACAAGACAATCAGCGATCTCATGGAAGAGCTCGCCTCCACCGAAAATAAAATCAGCTTCGCCCGGCAGGCCTATAACGATGCGGTAATGCTCTACAACACAAAAAGAGAGCAGTTTCCGGAGAATGTAATTTCCTCTACCTTCAACTTCACCGGGGCGGCCCTGCTCGAAGCGGTCGAATCACACGAGGAGCGTCAGGCACCCAAAGTGTCCTTCACCTGATTGCCGCCCGGCCTGACAAAAGAAGATGACTGTCCCGCCCAGCGAAAATTTCTTTGCCCGGCAGGCCCGGGCCCGTAAAAACCGCCGCACCCGGGTGCTTTTGTTTGCGGCGGCCGTGGCGGCCATCATTGCCGCCGCGACGGCTGCTCTCAGGCTTGTATGGCTTGTATTTCTCCAGTTTCATACCACCACAACATTCGACCCGATCGCTCAGGCATGGAAGCCCGCATCAGTCGGTATGAAGTTTTTTGACCCGGCCTTTTTTCTCTTTACGGGCTTGCTTGTCATCATCGTCATTCTCGGTGCGAGCGTTTATAAAACATACCTTTTGCAGGGAGGAGGGGCCGCCGTCGCCGAAATGTTCGGCTGCCGGAAAATCAAAGCCGACACAGATGATCCCAACGAGCGGCGTCTGCTCAATGTTGTGGAGGAAATGTCCATCGCTTCTGGCATTCCTGTTCCCCTGGTTTACGTCATGGACTCCGAACACAACATCAATGCATTTGCCGCCGGCCACACGCTTTTCGACGCGGCCGTGGCCGTCACCCGCGGCGCGCTCGATAAACTGAACCGTGATGAACTGCAGGGCGTTATCGCCCACGAGTTTTGCCATATCTTAAACGGCGATGCACGACTCAATCTCCAGATGATCGGTATTTTGTTCGGCATTCTTTTTCTGGGCATCGCAGGGCGAAAGCTTATATCCACCGGCAGAGGTTCCTCCCGTGCCGTCATACCCCAACTGGTCGCCGGCGTGTTACTTGTCGTGATCGGTTACGGAGGATCTTTTCTGGGAAGGCTGATACAGCGCGCCATCACCCGCCAGCAGGAGCTTCTGGCCGATGCGACCTCTGTTCAGTTCACCCGCAATCCGCCCGGCCTGGCCGGAGCATTGAAAAAAATAGGAGGATCCGCCTTCGGGTCTCTCATCATTTCTCCTGCCGCCGCACAGGCAGGACATTTATTTTTTGCCGAAAGCCAGCCCGCTTCAAGGCTTGGTTTTCTTGCCACCCATCCTCCCCTGGCGGAAAGAATCCGTCTTCTGGAACCTTCCTTTGACGGCACGTTTCCCGTCATAAAAATCGAGCAGCAGACACCTCCGGCCAAATATACAACACCTTACCGTTTAGTCGTGCCGTCCGTGTTGTCCGGCGCCGTCCTGATCTCCGCGGCCGCCGCCGATGTCGTCAATCAGGTCGGTAATCCGGGCCCGGAACATATCGCCGAAGGGCAGGCCATTTTGAACTCTCTGCCTGCGGATATCCGCGAGTCCATAAAATCACCAGTAGGCGCAGCCTCGGTCATCTACGCTCTTTTGATGGAGAACGACAATGAACTGCGCGCCGCGCAGACCAACACCCTGCGGCGCTCTCTTACCGTGCAGAACCAGACCGAGCAGATCGTGAAATTACACAGGGATCTTTCCGGTTTGAGACCGCAGCACAGACTGCCTCTCATCGAACTGGCCATGCCTTCCCTGTCTGGTCTTACCGGCCTGGAAAAAAGAAATTTCCTTTTGATTCTCCGCGCTCTCACAAATGCCGACGCGAGGATCACCTTGTTTGAATTATCCGTCCTTTGGCTTCTTTCAGTCTATCTCCGGACGGAGCCGGGGCCGTCCAGTAACATTAACTTGTCTTCATTCGGTCAGCTCGGACTTGCCGCCTCCGTCCTCCTGGCAGCGCTTGCCAACACGGGAAACAAAGGCAACCGCGACGGAGCCGAGGCCGCCTTCCGGGCAGGTGTCGCCCGGATTCCAGAACTGGCCGACAGAAAACCCGACTTCAGCTATGAAGAAGATTTCTCATACACCAAAGTCAACAATGCTCTTTCCCGTCTGAGCGCTTCGCCCCTCCGAGTCAAACAGGCACTCATCGATGCCTGCGCCCATTGTGCTTTTGCCGATGCCCATGTGACGGTGGAAGAGATGGAGCTTCTGCGTATCATCGCGCTGGCCCTGGAGTGCCCTCTCCCCCCTTTTCCTGAGCCCGCGCCGGACCCGGGTGTCGCCTGATAAAATTTGACCTCACGCTTGGTCATTGCCAAGCATGAGCGGTTATGTTAAAGCGCCGCCATGTCGGTTTGGGAAAAGAAAAGCAAAATACTGGTGAGCTGTGCCAGAGGCGCGGTCGGGTATCTCAGGGAGGAAATCGAAGCATTGGGATTTCCTGTTCTGAACGAAATCGACACAGCCTGCCAGACAGAAGGGACCCTAACAGACACGATGCTTTTAAACCTTCATCTGCGTACGGCCGGACACGTGCTGTATCAACTGCAGATGTTCAGGGTAATCACCCCCGCCGCACTGTACGAAAGAATCAAAGCCATCCCCTGGGAGACGATGCTTTATGAATCGGGACCTGACGCGTATGTGTGCGTGACCTCTGCGGTCGAAACCGCGCAAATCACCGATACGCGCTTTGCCAGCCTGAAGGCCAAAGACGCCATCGTGGACCGCATCCGGGACAAAACCGGCCTGCGCCCGGATTCCGGCCCGGCAAAAGACCGTGCCCTCATCCATCTGTACTGGCGAGACGATCTGGCGATGATTTACATCGACACCTCCGGTGAACACCTGTCCAAACGTGGCTACCGCAAAATCCCGCTTGCGGCGCCGGTGCGTGAAACTCTGGCTGCGTCGCTGGTGATGGCGTCGGGATGGAAGGGGAAAACTCCACTTATCAACCCGATGTGCGGCAGCGGCACACTGGCCATCGAGGCTGCTTTAATCGCGCTTGAGCGCGCTCCCGGGCTTAGCCGGAACAACTACGGCTTTATGCACATAAAAAATTTCCCTCGCGAGGCCTGGCAGGAGTTGAGAAAAAAAGCCCGCGCAGCCTCGGGCAAAACACTGCCCGCTCCGATCATCGCCTCCGACATTGACCCTGCCGCCGTCGAAGCGGCGCGCCGCAATGCCGAGACGGCCGGTGTCGATCGGCTGATTGAATTTAAGACTCTTCCTTTCGAAAAGACACCGGCTCCGGGAGGGGGAGGCGTGATCATTTTAAATCCACCCTATGGAGAGCGCCTGGATGCGCTATCCGTTAAAACGAAACCGGTAATCGAGCGCAAAACCCAAATCGATGGCAAAAAAATAATTTTGCGCAAATCAGGGGGGGCGGATCGTGCAAAACAGCAGCAAAGCCCCGGCAAAAGGCTTGAGCGTCTCTACGAGAACTGCGGGGACTGGTTCAAAAGCATCGGCCGGGGTTACCGGGGCTATATCTTCACAGGCAACCTGGAGATGGCGGCCAAAGTGGGGCTGCGCACAAAAAGGCGCCTGACTTTCTATAACGGGCGGATCGAATGCCGCCTTTTGGAATATGAACTCTACCAGGGCAGTAAAAAAAACCGGTCTGATGGAAAAAGACAGGGAAGTGATTAGGCGGGGCCGTTCGAAACGATTCCATTATCGGATGGCCGCTTCAGGACACTTCCTTTGACTGATTTTTGGCCTCCTTCTTTTTGGCTTTGGCCAGTGCCTTCAGTCTTTTCTTCTCGAGTTTTACCTCATCCACGGAAGGCCGGGTGCTCTCCGTCAGCAACGCGGGTGGATCCTCAGAGGAAACCGCCGCCGGTGCGCCGTTTGTATTTTTCTCCTTTTTACGGTTTCGTCCGGCACGCACCCTGGCGACAATCGCTTCAGCCGTCATTCTGCCGAACTGGCCGATAAATCCGGCGATCAGCACAAGGATCACCCACTTCATAACCGACCATGTACTGATATAATCGAGCCATCCTGTCATCTGCTTTGCCCCTCGAGGGCACTTTGCCCTTTTTCTGATGTTACTTATACAGGAAAACCGGCCCGGTTCACAACAACAATCAACCCCTCCAATGGTCTGTTGAATTCATTTGCCGCCCATGATAAAAAAACCACAGCCCTGATGAACAATTCAACAATCTTTTTCAGGAGCGCTTGCGACCATGCAACCTGCCGGAATGAAATTTCTGCTACCTGTCTTCATCCTTGCCCTTCTTGCCTGCGCCGCACCGGAGGCAAAAATTGACAGCCGCCGGGTGGCCGCCGTCTATGCCGCGCCGGAGGCCCATTATTTCGAAGCGGTACGCAGCGACGATATCGCCACGGTCATGCGTCTGGTGGAAGAGGGGCTGATCGAAGCAGGCAGAGCGGATCCCTATGGATGGACGGGACTTATGTATGCCGTTCAGCACGGCCACGAAGGGATGGTGGAGTACTTGATCATCAAAGGGGCGGACCCCAACGCCCGGGACAAAGACGGCCTCACTCCGCTCATGATCGCGGCCAAAGAACGGCGACCGGAAATCGTCGGGACCCTCCTTTGGGCCGGCTCTGACGCGGCGGCACAGGACAGGTACGGCTTTACGGCTCTCATGTGGGCGATCTATGACAAAAGTCACGCCTGCGGCGAGCTTCTTTTAGCAAGGAAAAAAACGTTTAACATTAAAAACAAATTCGGACAGACGGCTCTCCACCTGGCGCTTGATTATGGGATGGAAGACATTGCCCTCGAGCTTGTCAGGCATGGTGCGGCACCGAACATCGCCGACCTTGAAGGCAACACCCCTCTGCACCTGGCCGCCCGTAACGGCCTGGAGCGGGCAACCAGGCTGCTGATTAAAAACGGGGCATTCCCTTATCTTAAAAATATCGAAGGGAAAACCGCGCTGGACATCGCCCGGGAGGCGAACCAGCAAAGCACCCTCAATTATTTGGAAAAAATCAGACCGAAAAAATGAATCACAAAAACAAATATCCATCATCGGGCATCTGCCGGCTCGCGTTTGCCGTCATTGTCTGGCTCATCACCGGCTGCAGCTACCTGAGTATCCCCTTCACAGATGACATTTTGGCAGGGGCATACCAGAAAGACGCCCGAAGCGGCGGACCGCTTTACAATTCCGCAATCATTAAAGGAAAATTTCTCACCGGGACGGGAAAAATGAAGGCCACGCTCATAGCGGCATTTCGTCTTGCCGGCGATGGCGGCGCGGAATGCACCGGTTATGCAACAGTCACACCTGACGGCTCTTTCCTGCTGTACCTGCCCCAGGGGCGCTATCAGCTTTACTCGCTTACGGACGACAACCGCGACGGTGTGCTGGAGGACTCTGAAGTGTCCGGCGCTTTCGGTTCACCTGACGGCCGGTGGGAAATTGAACTTGCCGAAGGCGCGCTGGTGACAAACGTAAACATCTATGAAACAAGGGCAAGCCGCGATAAACTCAAACTGCCCGGCCCTTTTCCTTTCCGCGAATATCTGAAATTTCCGCAAAAAGTGACCTGGAACGGCCAGACACAAAAAATCTATTCTGAATATTTTTCCCTGAAAAACGCACAGACAGGCTACTGGCACCCATCATCATTCATGCAGACTTTCGGCGCGCACATTTATCTGACGGAGAAATACAATCCGAAAAAAATTCCGGTTCTTTTTGTTCACGGCACGGAGGGAACACCGCACAACTGGATTTATCTTTACATGAGGCTTGACCGGGAATTGTACCAGCCTCTTTTTTTCTACTACCCCTCCGGTATCCGCCTGTCGCTGGCCGCGGCCGTATTAAACGAAGAACTGAACGAGCTACGGCGCAAATACGGTTTTTCAAAAATCGCCGTTGTCGCTCACAGTGTCGGCGGGCTCATTGCCCGCGCCTTCATCAACCGCTATGCCTCCGGCCCGGATAACTATGTCCGCCTGTTGGTCACATTTGCCACCCCCTGGGGAGGCTTCGAGATGGCGGACGCTTCTCAAAGTCGCCCGCATAAAAGCATTCCCGCCTGGGAAGAGCTGGGAACTAAAAGCAGCTTTATTCAGACGACCATGAGTGAATCCCTTCCCGCCCACGTCAGACATTATATATTTTACGGAACAAAAGATGTCCTTGCCGCCGACAAGGCAACCGATGAGAGAGCCGTATCTTGTGCGGTAAAGTCGCTGGCCTTTGACTGCACTCACGACAACATACTGATCAAACGCGATGTTTTTGAACAATTCAGCGATATCTTAAAAAAAGAACTGAAGTGAGATTTGCGGCGATAAGACATTGGAGATGCAGCCAAATGGCAGGGCATTTCCTTGCTGCCGTTTGACAAAGCAAGAGCCTGACCATGCAAGGAGACACTACCAGGCGGAAATGCCCGGCACCACGGCAGTATGGGAGGGGAAGCCCACCGAGGTTTTGGGAATCACAACCTCAACCTTGTAGGTGCATTCAGGATGTGCGTCGCGGCGCCAGATGACGATCCGGTAATCGACCGGAATGGAAACATAGCCGGCCGTTATATCGCCATCCCTGACAATATAGATGAGATAGCTCGCCAGGGCGTGCTTTTCGGGCATGGCCAGCTCGTCGAGGCTTTTTATCACTTCTTCGCGCGGATAATCAGTACACATTGTCGCCTGCCCGGTGACATGTATCAATCCTGCCAGTGTTTTGTCAGGCTGACCGTCCGGATTGTGGAGTTTTATAATGCGCTCGTAGCGTGCCGCCGGCACCTCATCGACTGTCTGCCTGGTCATGACGCTGTAACCGCTGCAACCTGCCGCAACGACCACTGCACATAGCGCCGCCACACACCACACCTTTATTTTCTTTAAATTCATTCTAAACATCCTTATCTGAATCTGTCATACATGCAGGGAAATTATACACACGCTCGTATTGCCTGTCAAATCCACCGCCGATTAAAACTTTCCTTTACGAAACAAAAAAGGCCTAAAAGGCACGGAACCGGACGGTGATTTTTTGATATTTTGTTAAACGCCTTTAATCTTTCTTTTAAAAACGCGACATAAATCTTGAGCGGAGAGGCAAGCCCGCAAGTTACCCAAAAGATATTTCCTCTTATTTATCAGTCGGTTGACTATTATATTTTACACATTGCCAACTCTGGCACGCAACTTTCATTAGTATAAAGGCAAATAAAGCGAACAAGGGCTCCGGCCCTTAAACAAAACACCCAGGGAGGTAACAGATCATGAAAAAGACATTAGGAACCATCGTAGCGGCAGCGGCAGTAGTTCTT
>Ga0255347_1001438_pt1 | contig 38552 bp, 30 predicted proteins | sample wastewater_treat_2_FD_192479 | JGI IMG/M metagenome (GOLD analysis project Ga0255347, IMG submission 192479) | Wastewater microbial communities from Lulu Island WWTP, Vancouver, Canada - plant24 | ecosystem: Engineered > WWTP > Wastewater > Unclassified | place: Canada: Vancouver, British... | reverse complement strand
CACATTTTTGCATCCCTCAGCACTATCCCTGGCTCTTACACGAGGCATGCACGGCCTTGCTCCATTCTTCAGCCAACCTTATGTCGAATATCCAGAGGCGCAAAGCAAGATTGACAGTAAAGGGGTCTCCTGCTATTTTTTCGCCCACTTCCAGGGAGAAGTCCGGGGAAACGGTCTGCCGGATTTTGCTGGTCGTCGTCACTTCATATCTCAAAAGGGGAGGGTTCCATGAAAAAGTTGCTCTTTGTTGCGCTGGCGATGTCCTTTTTTATGGGTCAGGCGTACGCCGCCGATACGGTCAAGATCGGGCTCATGGGGCCCATGACCGGCTCGTGGGCGAGCGAGGGACAGGAGATGAAACAGGTTCTGGACCTGCTGGCCGAGGAGTTGAACGCCAAGGGCGGGATCGCCGGCAAGAAGGTGGAAGTGATCAGTGAGGACGACGGCGGCGACCCGCGCACGGCATCGCTGGCGGCACAACGACTGGCGACCCAGGGAGTGGTGGCGGTGATCGGGACGTACGGCTCAGCCGTGACGGAAGCCACGCAAAACATTTATAATGAAGCCAAGATCATCCAGATTGCCAACGGCTCCACCGCCATCCGGCTGAGTGAAAAGAACCTGCCCTATTTCTTCAGGACCTGCCCGCGGGACGATGAACAGGCCAAAGTGGGCGTCCAGGCCATCCAGAAGCTGGGGGTGAAGAAACTCGCCGTTTTGCATGACAACAGCACCTATGCCAAGGGGCTCGCAGACGAAGCCAAAGCCCTCCTGCAGGGAAAAGTGGACATCGTCTTCTTTGAAGCTCTGACTCCCAAAGAGCAGGACTACACCGCCATTCTCACCAAAATGAAGGCGGCCCAGCCTGATTTCGTGTTTTTTACCGGCTACTACGGCGAAGGCGGGCTGCTCCTGAAACAGAAGAAAGAAATGAACTGGAATGTGCCGTTCATGGGCGGGGATGCCACCAATAATCCGGACCTGGTGAAAATCGCCGGGAAAGACGCCGCAGCCGGCTTCTACTTTCTCAGCGCGCCCCTGCCCAAAGACCTGCCGTTTGAACAGGCCAAGGCTTTCCTGGCAGCTTTTGCGAAAAAGTATGGCAATCCCCCGAGTTCAATCTATGCAGTACTGGCCGGAGACGGATTCCGGGGGGTGGCCACGGCCATCGAGCAGACCAAAGCCACCGACACGGCCAGGATAGCTGACTATCTGCACAAGGAACTGAAGGATTTTCCAGGCCTTACCGGTAAGATCACCTTTAACGAGAAGGGTGACCGGGTTGGTGAAGTCTATAAGGTCTATCAGGTCAATCCGCAGGGTGAGTTCATTCTTCAACCATAATCCGATCATCCACTTCTACCGTAGCGCATGAGGAGGGCGGCTCCCCATGCGCTGCTTCCTTCTCCCGGCAGAAAGGGCGCCAGCCTCAACATGGAACAGTTTTTCCAGCAATTGACCAACGGTTTGGCGGTGGGCGGCATCTATGCCCTGATCGCGCTTGGCTACACCATGGTCTATGGGGTTCTGAAACTCATCAACTTCGCCCACGCGGACCTCTTCACGCTGGGAGCCTATCTCGGTTTGACGCTGCTCCTTGCCATGGCCCTCACCGATCACCTCGGCCCGCTCTGGGGAACCATGGTGCTGGCGCTCATGGTGATGGGTCTCATCGCTCTGGTCGGGGCTCTGCTTGACCGAGTCGCCTACCGGCCTCTGCGCGAATCCCCGCGCCTGTCGGCGGTGGTTTCCGCTCTTGGCGCTTCGATATTCCTCCAGAACACGGTGATGCTCATCTACGGGGCGCGTTTCCAGGTCTACCCCCAAAACATTCTTCCCAAGGCCGCCATTGATCTTTTCGGGCTTTCCATCCCGGTGGTACGCCTGCTGGTGCTTGCGGCCTCTCTGATCATGATGGCGGCCCTGTACCTGTTCATCCAAAAAACCCGCATTGGGACCGCCATCCGGGCTGCAGCCATCGACCAGGGCGCGGCGAAGCTCATGGGGATTGATGTCAACCGGGTGATTCTGATGGTCTTTCTGGTGGGCCCGGCACTGGGTGGCCTGGCCGGCTTGATGGTGGGACTCTACTACGGCCAGATCAACTTTACGATGGGCTGGGTCTACGGCTTGAAAGCGTTTACTGCCGCTATTTTAGGGGGCATCGGCAACATTCCGGGCGCCATGGTCGGAGGCCTCCTGCTGGGTGTTATCGAAGCCCTTGGCGCCGCTTATTTATCCATTGCCTGGAAGGACGCCATCGCTTTCTGCGTCTTGATCCTGATCCTGATCGTGCGCCCGACGGGACTTCTGGGCGAACGGGTGGCCGAAAAAGTATGAACACACCAAAAACCATCGCCACCCTTGCGCTCGGCATCCTCTTCTGTCTCCTGCCGCTCTTCATCAATACCTACTGGGTTGACGTCCTCAACAACATCGGTCTCTACGCCATTCTCGCCCTCAGCCTGAACCTGATCGTCGGTCATGCGGGCCTCTTCAACCTTGGCCATGCCGCCTTTTATGCCATGGGAGCCTACACCGCCGCCATCGTGAACACTCAGCTGCACATCCCGGTGCTGTGGCTGATTCCTCTGTCCGGGTTCACCTCGGGCCTGTTTGCCCTGCTGGTGGCGCGTCCCATCATCCATCTGCGCGGAGATTATCTATGCATTGTCACCATCGGCGTGGGAGAAATCGTCCGCATCGCTCTCATCAATAACGTCTTCGGAATCACCGGGGGCGCAAACGGGATCTTCGGCATCGCCCGCCCGGACCTTTTTGGGTTTGTATTGCGCACCCCGCAGCATTTCTTCTATTTGATCTGGTTTTTTGTGGCGGGGACGATTGTCCTGTTTCATCTGCTTGAATACTCACGCTTTGGGCGGGCTTTGAATTATCTGCGCGAAGATGAAGTGGCCGCCGAGGGCAGCGGCGTGGACACCGCCTATTACAAGCTGGCCGCCTTTGTGGTCGGGGCCGCCTGGGCCGGGATGGCGGGCAACCTCTATGCCGCCAAAATGACTATCATTTCACCGGAATCCTTTACTTTCTGGGAATCGGTCCTGATGTTCGCCATCGTTATCCTCGGCGGGGCAGGAAGTATTCCAGGCGTCCTCCTCGGGTCTTTTCTCATCGTCGGTCTGCCCGAAGCCTTTCGTGAATTTGCCAATGCCCGGATGCTGGTCTTCGGCGCTGCCATGGTGATCATGATGATCTTTCGCACGCAGGGGCTTCTGCCGCCCCAGCCGCGCACCTATGACCTCGAGCGAACGCCGGCAGGGGAGGGCAGGGGATGAGCGTGCTCAGTATTAACCGCCTGACCAAGAATTTTGGCGGCTTGACGGCCGTCAGCAATGTCTCGTTCGACGTTGAAGAAGGCGGGATTGTCGGCCTCATCGGTCCCAATGGAGCCGGAAAGACGACGGTTTTCAACTTGATTGCGGGTATCTATCGTCCGGATCAGGGGGAGATCACCTTCAGCAAGGCGTCCGTGCTGGGTCTGCCCACCCACCGGATTGTTGCCCTGGGGATTGGCAGGACTTTCCAGACGATTCGGCTCTTCCAGAATCTTTCCGCTCTGGAAAACGTCCTGGCGGGTGCGCACTGTCAGATGCGCTCGGGAGTGTTCTCATCCTTACTCCATACGCCCCGCCAGAGGCGCGAGGAACAAGACACCCTCGCTGAAGCGCTGCAGGTCCTCGAATTCGTCGGACTCCGCCCGCAGGTGCAACAGCTTGCGAAGAGCCTTTCCTACGGCAATCAGCGCCTCCTGGAAATCGCGCGGGCGCTCGCTGCCAAACCCAGGCTGGTGATGCTCGACGAACCGGCGGGGGGTATGAATGAACAGGAAACCACCCAACTGGTGACCCTCATTCGCAGAATCCAGGAGCAGGGGATCACCATCCTCCTCATCGAACATGATATGAGTTTTGTGATGCGTGTCTGCGAGAAGATTGTGGTGCTCGAATATGGCTCGAAAATCGCTGAAGGCCCCCCCGACCAAATCAAACAGGACCCGAAGGTGATCGAAGCTTACCTGGGTGTTGAGGAAGACTGGTAGCATGGCGATCCTTGAAATTTCGGACCTGCATGTCAAGTACGGCAACATTGAAGTGCTGCACGGCATCAACCTCCGAGTCGAGGAGGGAGAGATCGTGACCATTCTCGGGGCCAATGGGGCGGGCAAATCGACCACCCTCCTTACCCTGAGCGGGCTGGTCAGAGCGGCGGCCGGCGGAATTGAATTCAGCGGAGTTCCCATTCACAGACTGCCCGCCCACAACATCGTGAAGCTTGGCATTGCGCAGGTTCCGGAAGGCCGACGCATCTTCAATACTCTCACCGTTCAGGAAAATCTGAATCTCGGGGCTTTCGTTGCGAAGGACAAAGCGTTGGTGAAGAGTACCCAGGATTGGATTTACACCCTGCTGCCGATTCTCTCCGAACGCCGTGAACAGCTCGGGGGAACCCTCAGCGGCGGCGAACAGCAGATGCTGGCTATCGGGCGCGCCCTCATGAGCAACCCCAGGATCCTGCTTCTCGATGAACCCAGCCTCGGTCTGGCACCCCTCCTGGTCAAGACCATCTTTCAGGCACTCCGGGAAATCAATGCCACCGGGGTCACCATCATGCTGGTCGAACAGAATGCCCGTGCCGCCCTCAAGCTGGCTCACCGGGCCTATGTCATGGAATTGGGCCGAATCGTCCTGCAAGGACCAGCCGTGGAACTCATGGCCAACCCTGAAGTCCAGGCAGCTTATCTGGGGACCGGGTAGGTCCGGGGGGCGGCGTAGGGCGTGACGGGTAAGAAGGGGTGTATCAGAGGCTTCGCTTGTGCCGTTCTTTTCTGCCGTCACGCTTCCAGTCCTGTTTCTTCTTGCCTTGCGACCTGCTCGCTTTTCCAGTTCCGGGCTTCGCCGGAGATTGTCCGTCAAGGTGATGAACGTCTATGAAAAACGAGCCGGGGGTGGGAGGCTGGTCGAGGCCGGCGGGTCTACTTTCAACCTTCTTGCGGGAGGTGAGGACGGCCTGCTGATCAGCCCGCAGCAGGGGGAGGAGGAGAAGACGGGCCGGCAGGGAAGCGACGAGATAGAGCTCGCCACCCGCCCGGTAGAAGCGTTCACCTTCGCTCAGGGCTTTGGCGGCAAGCACTTCGATCAGCACCGGCGCGGGATCGCGCCGCCGTCCCAGACGCAACGCCAGCTCCCCGGTAGCGGAAAGCGGCACGACGGGGCGACTCGATGGGATTAAGCCGTGTTCGGGCAGGGTAGCATACTGTTTGCGCCGGCAGGCGTAATAAAGCCGATCAGGCAGGTCTTCCGCCAGCGGATAAGGGGGTTGGTGCCAGCCAGGGCGCAAGCGTAAACGGGTACCATCGAGGACAAAGGGCAGATCCATCCCGAGACCGGCCAATTCCCGGATCGTGCCTTCCCGGACGAACCGGAGGGATGCGTCTTCCTGCAATGCCCAATAGACTTCTTTCCAGGGCATGCTGCCATCAGCATCCCAGAACAAGCCGAACTCAGCTGGTGCATGGCAGAGGATGGTGGTGAGGATTTTGGCCAGAGTCTTCAGATGGTACTGCGCCGTCATGTCATTCTCCGTAGGGGTGGCAGGTAGAGGTCTTCAACCAAACCAGCAAAAGCATTTGCTGCTAGTTTACATAATATATATTATCAGACGTTGTCTTCTTCGGCCGCAGGCCGTTCCGGGAATTTTTCCCTTGACTTTCCGCACCATCTCTATTAACTAAACCACCGCAAGCGAGCGGGAATAACTCAGCGGTAGAGTGCAACCTTGCCAAGGTTGAAGTCGCGGGTTCAAATCCCGTTTCCCGCTCCAATGCAAACCGAGCCTGGGTGGTATGATGTTAGCCACCCTTTTTTTATCGGCTGTCTTTCACACCCACTTTCCATTCCGGTCGCACGCATGCATCATGACAGAACATAAAGCCGACACCCCCAAGAAAGCCATCGTTAAACACCGCTCCCTCAAAGAGGCCATCGAACGATTCTCCGCCCAGTTTTCCTCCAAGGATCACGTCCTGATTGTCATCGATCCCGATCCCGATGCCATCGCTTCGGCCCTAGCCCTGAAACGGCTGCTCTGGCACAAGGTGCAGGCGACGACCATCGGCATGATCCGTCGCATCCGTCGCCTTAACAATCTAACTCTGGCCAGAGTCTTGCGACTGCCGCTGCTGCTGCTCGACCGCAACAAGCTCGAACATTACGACAAGTATGTGCTGGTCGACGGCCAGCCAAATCACAATGAATTCTTCCAAGCCTTTCGTTACACCGCCATCATTGACCACCATCCCCTGACCGATGCACCGGGGCCAGCGCCCTTTACCGACATCCGTCCCGATTCTGGCTCCACTTCCACAATCCTGACCGGTTATTTGAAGGCCGCCCGGATCAAGCCTTCGAAAGCCCTGGCCACCGCTCTCTTATACGGCATCAAGACCGATACGCGCAATTTCGAACGGCAGACCAGCATGGAGGACATCGAAGCCTTCCGCTACCTGTTTCCCCTCGCCAATCACAACATATTGAGAAAAGTAGAGATTTCAGATCTTTCCATTGGCGACCTCAAGTTCTTTCAAAGGGCCGTGGAGCGCAAACACGTCGTTAGAGACCGCCTGTTCGCGCATCTTGACGCCGTTCCGACGGCCGATATTCTGGTGGTGATTGCGGAATTCTTCCTGAAAGTTCACGATATTTCGTGGAGTATCATCTCCGGTGTGCTTGAAGAGAATCTCATTATTGTGGTGCGCAACGACGGCAGCCGCGATGCCGGAAAGGTGATCCGCCGGGCCTTTGGTCATTTGGGCTGGGCCGGCGGGCATCAGGCCATGGCACGGGGAGAAATACCGCTAACCAAGCTGAAAGAGGTCATGGAAAAGCCCTCATCAACGGCCATTGAGCTGCTGATCCGCAAACGGCTGACACCTTTCTCGTGATTTCGGATGTGGGATGTCAGATTGTTGAGATCTTCACCGATGGAGCCTGTTCGCCAAACCCCGGGCCGGGCGGATGGGGAGCGCTGTTACGCTGCGGGGACACGGAAAAGGAACTCTCCGGCAGCGCATCCTGGACCACCAACAATCGAATGGAACTGACGGCGGTAGTGGAAGCCATCCGTGCCCTCAAGCGGCCCTGCCGTCTGGCGATCCACACCGACTCGCGCTATCTCAAGGACGGCATCACCAATTGGATCCACAAATGGAAGAGAAACGGATGGCAGACCAGCACTGGCACTCCGGTCAAAAACAGGGACCTGTGGCTGGCTCTCGATGAAGCTGGTCAGTTCCACAGCATTGACTGGCATTGGGTCAAAGGCCATGCCGGACATCCCGAAAACGAGCGCTGCGATGAACTGGCCCGCGCCGCCCTCCGCCGGCAGCAGGCAGCCATGTGATTCGCCGCTGCCGTATGCGGGAGGCCCGTTATACCCTCTGCCGCCGAATCCCTGCGACCGACCTCCCACCCAAGAACCTCACATCCGGCATCCGGACATCACATCAATCCTTTTCTTGTAAGGATGTAGCGGCAGGCCCGCCCCTTTCCGATCCGATCGACGATTCCGGCCTCGACCATTTCCGTCAACTCCCGCAGGGCCTGGCGTTCAGAAATCTCATTCAGTTGCGAATAGTGCCGATTGGTGACATAGCCATGGTCCTTGATGAACTCAACCGCTTTGACCTGACGTTGGTTGAGACCGCCCCACTGAGAGAACCGCTCACTGGAGCTTGCTGGTCGGGGCAGATCAGCGTTGGTGAGGAAGAGCTGGTCTGCATCACTCAGTTCTTCCCGACCACTGGCGGCTATGGCCACCGGGCTCGGTTCACGAACCTCCTGGGGAAGGTCCCTGGCCGCTATCTTCTCGCCATTGGCCAGAATGAGCGCTCTTTCGATCACATTTTCGAGCTCCCTTACGTTGCCCGGCCAGGAGTAATCCAGCATCAACCGCAGAGCCTCCGGTTCCAGGGTGATCTGGGGACGGTTATCCGGTTGGGCGTATTTTGCCAGAAAGTGATTCACCAGCAGTGGAATGTCGTCGGTTCTTTCTTTCAACGGTGGCAGATGCACATGAACAACATTGAGACGGTAGTATAGATCCGAACGGAAACTGCGATTAGCCACTTCTGTTTTCAGATTCCGATTTGATGCAGCAACGACGCGCACATCGACCTTTAGAGTCTGGCTCCCGCCCACCCTTTCGAATTCCATCTCCTGCAACACACGCAGGAGCTTGACTTGAAGAGGCGGGGACATCTCGCTGATTTCATCGAGAAAGAGAGTCCCTTCGTGGGCCAGCTCAAAGCGCCCTTTCCGCAAGTTCACGGCACCCGTGAAGGCTCCCCGTTCATGCCCGAAGAGCTCACTTTCCAACAGATTCTCAGGCAGAGCGCCACAATTCACGGTGATGAAGGGCTGGTCGCACCGGGGGCTGTTGAAGTGGATGGCGCGGGCAATCAATTCCTTGCCGGTTCCCGATTCACCGGTGATGAGCACCGTAGCCTTGGAAGGGGCCACTTTCTCAATGAGTTGGTAGATGCGCTGCATGGAAGCGCTCTTGCCGATAATGCTTCCGAATTGGTAGCGTTCCTGCAACTCACGGGTGAGATAACGATTTCTTTTGATCAATTGATAGTGGTCGACCGCTTTGCGGACGGTGAGCTTCAACTCCTCATTCTTGAAGGGTTTAAGGATATAGTCGAATGCTCCTTTGCGCATGGCTTCGACGGCTTTTTCCACCGATCCGTAGGCGGTCATCATGATAATGGGAAGATCGGGATGCTGGAGGTGGACCCGTTCGAGCAATGCCATGCCGTCCATGCCCGGCATTCTCATGTCAGTGATGACCGCATCCAGCTCATATTCAGAGACTATTTCCAGACCGCGCTCGCCGGATTCGGCTGTCACCACCTCGTAACCCTCCTCACTGAGGAGATCTTCGAGAATCAGCAAATAGTTCTTTTCGTCATCGACAATGAGGATGCTTTCCATACTCTTCCATACCGTGATTCACAAGCAGTACAACAAACTCAGCCGTCAAACCTGTCAGACCGCACCCCTCGGGCAATTGGCTAAGCCTCACTGCCCGCTTCGGTCAATTCACCCTCTGCTTCTGAAGGGGGCTGGTAGAGAGGCAGCCGGATGATCACCGCAGCGCCCTTCCCTTCTTCACTTTCCACCTCAATTTCACCGTGGTGGCTGTCAAGGATGCTGCGTACAATTGCCAGTCCCAGGCCCGTGCCCTTTTCTCGAGTGGTAAAGAACGGGTTAAAGATTTTTTTCTGAATCTTCAATGGAATTCCCGGTCCCGTGTCCTGAACGATGAGTTCCACCTGAGGTGGTCCGGAGCGGCTGTTGGTCAGGATTGTCCGGAGCGTCAAGGTGCCCCCGTCCGGCATGGCCTGGAGAGCATTGGCCAGGAGATTGACAAAGGCCCGGTAAAGCTGGTCCGGGTCCGCTTCGATGGCAAAGGAACCGGTCTCGTATTGGCGTTCCACCCGAATACCAAGTCGCTGAAATTCAGCTTCCACCACCTTGAGATTCCGTTCGAGGACGTCTTCAAGGCGACATTTCATGGGACGAAGCGTCTTGGGACGGGCGAAATCAAGAAACTCGGTCAGGATATCATTCAAGCGTGTGGCTTCTTCGACGATGATTGAGGCGAGGCGGATCTGCCGGCCATTGTCCGCGCGAGCGTGGAGCAACTCGGCGGTACTACGAATGATCCCGAGGGGATTCCGGATTTCATGGGAAACCCCCGCAATCATTTCACCGAGGGCTGCCATCCGTTCGGTCTGGTTCAGCTTTTCCTCGAGCTTCCGCTGCAGGGCCGCGCGCTTGGTAATGATGCGCTCGGCCCTGCGGGCAATGAGGAGAATAGTGGTGAACAGGACGGTCACGAAAGCGAGAAAGCTCATGGCCACGATCCACTGGAAACGGCGCACGGTCGCATAGTCGTGGGTTACATCCAGAGTGATCTCGAAAACGCCCAGGATCTTTCCCCGTTTCCAGCTCATGGGGCGTTCTTCCCACATGGGCATGTAGGTCTTCAGCTTGCGAGTGCCGCCTTTCCATTCGATTCCCAGGAAAGGTTGTTCTTCATTAGTCAGAAACGAAACCGACTGTTCCGCCAGGGCCTGCTTGAATTCTTCGCCCACATCCCCCCGCGTGCCGACCATTTCGGGTTCGGTACTGTAGGTGAGAATCTGGTCCGGGTCGTAGATGTTGACGCTGGCGACGGAGAATCCGTGGATGGTATTCCGTACCACCCGGTCGAGGCGTTCATACTGAGTAGCTCTGCTCAGGCGGATGGTGCCTTCGGCCAGGAGAGTCGGCAGGGTGAACTGGTAGAAAACCTGGTGGTTGAGATTCTCTGCCACCAGCAGGGCGTATTGCTCACTCTTATGGAACAGGATTTCTTTGGCGCGCTTGGAGATAAAACCGGAAAGAATGAGGGTACAGACCAGAATGACCATCAGACTGGTGAGGGAGAGGTACTTGACCAGGCGAAATGGTTTGATGCCCTCGATTGGTTTTGGACCGGCCTGCAGCACTTTCATGGGGATCGCGATCAGGATTTCGGGTCTGGGGTTCCTGGTTCTTCGAGCTTCGTCACCATTTGACGTCGCTTGGTCAGCATTTCCCGTCGCTGCCCTTCCCAACCGCGGGGTGTGGGGTGGTAGAAAACGGGGGCAGTTATGGTTTCGGGAAAGTAATGGGCCGGGAGCCACCCCTCCGGTGCATCGTGCGGATAACGGTAGCCCCTGCCGTAGCCCAGTCCCTTCAGGAGTGCGGTGGGGGCGTTCCGAAGATGGGGCGGGACCGGGGCTGTTCCCGTCTTCCCCGCCGCTTCGAGAGCCCGGTCAAAAGCGGTGTAGACGGCGTTACTCTTGGGTGCCAGGGCTAGATAGACCACCGTTTGCGCCAGCGCCAAATCGCCTTCGGGACTTCCCAGCAACTGATAAGAGTGCAGCGCGGCGATGGCTTCAACGAGGGCCATGGGGTCGGCCAGGCCGGTGTCTTCCAGTGCCATCCGTACCAATCGCCGGGCGATGTACAGCGGGTCTTCGCCGGCGTTGAGCATCCGTGCCAGCCAGTAGAGCCCCGCATCCGGATCGCTGCCGCGAACACTTTTGTGAAGAGCGGAAATGAGATTGAAATGCTCTTCGCCGCCCTTGTCGTAATGGACCGCCTTGCGCTGCAGGGCTTCCTCCATGGTCCTACGGTCCACAAATCGCACCCCGTCCGGTCCGGGTGGTGTGGTCAATACGGCGATTTCCAGGGCGTTCAAAAGGATCCTGGCATCTCCCCCTGAGGCCGCGAAAAGGTAGTCTTCAGACTCCGGGGCAAGGCGCGCGGGATATTTACCCAACCCCCGCCTCTCGTCCGTCAAGGCATGAGTGACGATTTGACGCAGGTCAGCCGCCGCGAGCGGATTCAAAACCAGCACCTGAGCTCTCGATAATAACGGCCGGATGACTTCGAAGGAAGGGTTTTCGGTCGTGGCACCAATGAGCAGCACGGTGCCCCGTTCCACATGAGGCAGCAGGGTGTCCTGCTGAGCCTTGTTGAGCCGATGGATCTCGTCCATGAAGAGCCAGGTTCGCTTCCTGTGGCGGCTCCAGACCCCCTGGGCTTCCTCGATGGCGGCGCGAATCTCGCGGGTCCCGGCCATGACAGCGGACATGGCAATGAGATGAGTATCCGTTTGGCGCGCGATGAGGTGCGCCAGGGTGGTCTTGCCCGATCCGGGAGGACCCCACAGGATGAAGGAATGGAGTCGTTCGTTACCCAGCACCCGGGCCAGGATTTTGCCGGGAGCCAGCAGGTGGGCCTGGCCGACAAATTCATCGAGATTGCTCGGACGCATGCGCTCGGCCAGCGGCGCCTGGCTCTTGAGCGCTTCCTCGGAGCGTTCCTCGAAAGGGTTAAGCTGTCGCATGAATCGTGCCTTCTACTCCCCGAGGTAGGCCTTGCGGACGCGCTCGTCCTGCAGGAGAGTCTGACCGGGACCCTCCAGAGTGACTCTTCCTGTCTCCAGCACATAGGCATAATCAGCCACGTGCAACGCCGCCATGGCGTTCTGTTCGACCAGGAGGATGGTGGCTCCCTGGTCATTGATGGTCTGGATCGTTCGGAAGACCTCCTCAACCACCAGCGGTGCCAGCCCCAGCGATGGTTCGTCCAGCAGGACCAGCTTCGGGCGACTCATTAGGGCCCGTCCCAGCGCCACCATCTGTTGTTCGCCTCCGCTGAGCGTTCCCGCCAGTTGTTTCTGGCGCTCGCGCAACCGGGGAAAGAGCGAATAGACCCATTCACACTGGGACAGGAAATCCCCGGGGCTCTGATGATAGGCCCCCAGTTCGAGGTTCTCCAGGACTGTCAGATTGGGGAATACATGACGTCCTTCCGGACTCACACCAATCCCGCGACGGATGATTTCGTGGGTAGTCATCTTCCCCAGTTCCTGCTCACCAAACCGAATGGAGCCCGCCTTTGGCTTCACCAGGCCAACGATGGCTCTGAGCGTGGTGCTCTTACCCGCGCCGTTGGCCCCGATGAGGGTGACGATCTGCCCCGCTTCGACCTTGAGGCTCACTCCCTTGAGGGCGTGAATGCCCCCGTAGTAGACTTGGAGAGAATCGACCCTAAGCATCCTTCTGCTCCCCCAGATACGCCTTGATCACCTCGGGATTGGTCTGGATTTCGGCGGGAGTCCCTTCGGCGATGGTAATCCCGTAATCGAGGACCTTGATCCGCTCACAGACCCGCATCACGAACTTCATGTCATGCTCGATGAGGAATATGCTGAGAGCGTGCTTCTTCCTTACATCCTGCAGTAAATCAGCGAGTTCCATCGTTTCCTGGGGATTCATTCCCGCCGCTGGTTCATCGAGCAGGAGCAGCCCCGGCCTCGTAGCCAGAGCGCGAGCGATTTCCAGGCGGCGCTGCTGACCGTAGGGCAGTGACCCAGCCTTTTCCTCAGCCAGGTAAGCTAATCCCAGGTCGTCCAGATAAGCCACCGCTTCCTCACGGATGCGCGCCTCCTCGCGACGATATCGCGGAAGCCCCAGCATGGCCTCCCAGAAATGTGCCTCGAGATCATAATGAAAGGAAACCAGGACGTTCTCGATGACGGTCATGTCGCTGAACAGGCGGATGTTCTGGAACGTTCTGGCAATGCCGCGGGCCGCAATCTGTTGCGCTGCAAGGCGCGTAATGTTGGCACCGCGCCAACTCACCCGCCCGGCAGTCGGCGTCAGGACCCCGGTGATCATGTTGAAAACGGTCGTCTTACCCGCGCCATTGGGCCCGATGAGGCCGATCAACTCGCCGGCGCGGAGCGTGAGCGAAAAATTATTCACTGCCGTAAGGCCGCCGAACTGCATCAGCAGTTGTTCAAGTCTCAAGAGTACATCCACGCGGATAATCGTCCTTTAGTTCAAGCCCGCCCGAATAATGAAGTCGGCCGGCAGGAAGACCTATGTAAAAAACCACAAAACCTATTCTAATCCACGAAGATCCACGAAGTCACACAAAGGGAACGAAAGAAATCTTCATCTTCCTCCTGCTTCCTGACGGAGTCCCGCAATAGTCTCACTTCATGCCGAAACCTTCGTGTGACTTGGTGTGACTTCGTGGATAGCTCTTGTCTTTACCGTGGCGGCCGAATGAACCAGTTCCAGTTGAACTCGCTGCGGCCCATGATGCCGCGCCGCGCAAAGATGATCACCACCATCAGGATGACGCTGAAAACTACCATCCGCATCCCGGGAATGCCGGGTATCGTAAACAGGCCGAAGTCCATGGGCCGTTCCACCACCCGCAGGGCTTCCCCGCCCCAGGCGAAAAGCGCGCCGCCAAGGATCGCGCCGGTGGTGCTGCCGAGACCGCCGACAACGATCATGATGAGCAGGTTGAAGGTCAGGAAGAAGGTGAACAGGGTGGGTGAAATCGTTCGAATCAGGTGCGCCAGGAGGCCGCCGGCTACCCCCGAGAAAAAGGCGCTGACAAGAAACCCCAGCAGGAGATGCCGGTACGGGTCGATCCCCATGGCGCGCGCCGCCGTTTCATCCTCCCGCAGGGCCTTCATGGCCCTTCCCCAACTGCTGTCGATCAACCGTGCCACGAGCACTACCGTCACCACCGCCACCCCCCAGGTCCACCAGAGGGTGGTGTGAGGGTGCAGACCTTTGAGGCCGAGCGGCCCGTTGGTGACGCTCTGAAGAGCATTGCAGAAAACCCGGACTACTTCACCAAATCCCAGCGTCACGATGGCCAGATAGTCGCCGCGCACGCGGAAAACGGGGAAGCTGATGAGGTAGGCGAAAAAGGCGGCCATTGCCCCGGCTGCCAGCAGGGACAGGAAAAAGGGGAGCTCGATCACGCTCAGCGGCCAGATGAGCGGCTGAATGATGAAGTTGAGCTGCTTTTCCGCGGGGGACATGGTGAGCAGGGCGGAGGTGTAGGCCCCGATGGCGACAAAGGCGTTGGGCCCTAGATGCAGGACGCCACAGAAACCATTCACGAGATTGTAGCTGACCGCCAGAATGATGAAGATGGCCATATTGTTCAGAATGCGTATCTGGTATTCGTTGCCGTGCATTTTAAAAAGGTAGAGAATATAGAACAAACCCGCGATGGCAGCCAGATTGAGGCAGATCTTCAGCATATCCTTATTCATACTCTCATCCCTACCCTTCTCACCCTCCATCCAACATTCGAAATCCGAAATCCAACATCAGTCGGTAATCGTTTCCCCCATGATTCCGGTCGGACGGAACAACAGCACGAGGATCAGAATGATGAACGCAAACGCATCGCGATACTGGGCCAGTTGCGGCACCAGTGCAACGATCAGGATCTCGGCCAGCCCCAGGAGAAACCCCCCGATCACCGCCCCGAGGATGTTCCCGATTCCACCCAGGACCGCCGCTACAAAAGCCTTGATGCCTGGGACAATGCCCATGAAGGGATTGACCTGGGGATACTTCATGGCCCACAGCAAGCCGCCCGCCGCCGCCAGCATGGATCCCAGGAGAAAAGTCACGGCGATGACCCGGTCCAGGTTGATTCCCATCAAGCGGGTGGTCTCGAAGTCTTTGGACGCAGCTCGCATCGCCTTGCCGACCTTCGTCCGGTGGACAATATACAACAGGCCGAGCAACAGGAGGATTGTCACCGTCGGGGTATAGAGGGTGAGCACCTGAATGTGCAGCCCCATGAAGACGATAACCTTGTCAAAAAGTTCCGGCCGAGGGAACGCCCTGGGTACCCCACCGATGATCACCAGGGCCAGATTCTCAAGCAGAAAGGAGGCACCGATAGCCGAGATCAGGAGCGAGATGCGGGGGGCAGTTCGCAATGGTTTATAGGCGGTACGGTCGAGGAGGATCCCTACCAGACCGGTAGCCACAATGGCCAGCGGGAAGCTCACATACCAGGGGAAGGCAAAGAGCGAAACGGAATAGATTCCCACATAGGCGGCAAACATGAGCAGGTCGCCGTGGGCGAAATTGATCAATCGCAGGATCCCGTAGACCATGGTATAGCCAATAGCCACCAGACCATACAGGCTGCCCAGCGAAATGCCATTGATCAGTTGTTGGAAGAAAATCGTCGCATCCACGCCCACCTCGATCCCGGAGACATCACCAAACAGAAATCTTATGCACCAGTTTCAATGCCCAACGCAAACAAAAGTCCTCGCCGGGAAAAAAAGAGACAGGAAAGCACTCCGCTCTCCTGTCTCGTGGTCTCATCAACACCGCAACGGGCAAACCGGAGGCTCGCTCCGGCTTTCCCCATCGCCCCGGATCTAAGGATTGACCGTGGTAACGTAAACGAACTTGCCACCCTCCACCTTGTTGATCACCATGCTCTTGACGGGGTTTCCTTCATCACCCATGGTGATGGTGCCGGAGACCGCCCGGAAGTCTTTGGTTGCGGCCAGGGCATCCCGAATCTTGGTGCCGTCGGTGGAGCCGGCACGTTTGATTGCGTCCACCAGCAGGAAGTAGGCATCAGCTCCGAGGGCGTCAAAAGCACCGGCTTCCTTCTTGAATTTTTCCTCGTAGCGTTTGATGTATTCCTTCGCCCTCTCAGTGCTTGCGGCCTGCTTGTGGAAGTGGCCGGTGAAATACATGTTTTCTACCGCGGCCCCGCCCACTTTGATCAGGGTTTCATCCTGAGCGCCGTCGCCCGTCAGGATCGGGTTCTTGATTCCGAGATCACGGGCCTGCTTGGCCAGGAGAGCGTCTTCCGTATAGTAGTTGGGGGCATAGATGATGTCCGGCTTGCTGGCCTGCACTGCCGACAGCTGTGCGGAAAAATCCTGGTCCCCGGTCTGGATGTAGGTCTTGGAGACGATCTTGCCGCCCTGTTTCTCGAATTCCTTTTCAAAATAGTTGGCCAGGCCGACGCAGTAGTCCTGAGCCTGGTCGATGATCAGAGCAGCCGTCTGGGCCTTCAGTTCATTGCGCGCGAACCGCGCTGCCACCTGGCCCTGGAAGGGATCGATGAAACAGGCCCGGAACGCATATTTCTTTCCCTGGTTGACCAGCGGGTTGGTTGCCGTCGGGCTCACCGTAGGGATCTTGGCCGCTTCGGAAATCGGGTTGCCAGCCATGCTGTTGCCACTGATGGCTTCGCCGAGGATGCCCACTACCTTTTCCTTTTCCACCAGGAGGGACATCGCATTGGCCGCTTCGATCTTGTCACTCTTGGTATCAACCAGCACGACCTCGATCTTCTTGCCCAGTACCTGCGGTTCCATCTCTTTGGCCACTTGAATCCCGGACCACTCCATGTCGCCATAGGCGGCAACGCCACCCGTCATCGGCAGATAGGCGCCGATCTTGATGACCTCCTGAGCACTACCGAGACCGGGAATGCCGCCCAGCGCGACACCCAACAGAGCCACAACAGCAAGAATTTTTCTCCCTCTCATGTTTCCCTCCTTCCATGTGACGGTTGTCGTTACGGCATACCACCCACCCGCGATCCGGCGTACCCAAGCCGCATCCTTATCGTAAGTGTTCTCTAATCGAGGATAATTTTACTGTCAACAAAAAGGTTCCGGCGCTCTCGCCTCACGGTGCCGGGGCTTCAAAGGCTCCCCGGTCGACTCCCTGCCCTTGCGGTCGAAAGACGCCATCGAGATCGCGCACCATCATTCCCTCCACGTGACTGCCGCTGTCAATAGCAGGACTGGCGGCAGCGAGATGACCGTTGAGCGCATGGAGGCGGCTGTCGACGAAGAGCGGATCGGCCACAATGAGGTTGGGGTCCTTCCGCCTGGGAAAAGTGGAACTGAATTTGACCCGATGAGCTAGGTTATGATCCCCCTGGACCTGCCCGGGAAAGGGTGGCTCGGATTCATCGTCCACCCAAACGAATGCGGGCTTGTCGCCCGGTTGGAGGAAATCGCCGTAGCCGACGAGGATATTGTTGGCGAGGATCACCCGGTCCTGACTGGCGCAGGCGGCATGGCTGTCACAGCCGATCCCGATCAGCACATCACCCTGGCCGACCAGGGTTGAGTTGACCACGCTGACCTGGTCGCCGCCGGTGAGGGAAAGCGCCAGGGCCCCTCCGCCGGCCCGGCAGTGGTCGCCGCTCCCTCGTTCCCCCATTGGGTGGGCGAACTTCTTTCGGTAAAAGTAGCCACAGTTGCCGACGATGAGGGTGTTGTCGATCCTGGTCGTGCCGTTGACCTTGATCTGGTTGCCGGCATTGCCCTGGGCGATTGTGCGGCGGATCGTGATCGAGCTTTCCGGGAGGTGCCCCTGCCCAACGTAGAGGAGATCGAGCCCATCGGAGGTGTTGTATCGGAAGACGGAGTCTTCAATGATCCAATGCCCGGCGGTCTTGGCGGTGCCGACCCCATCCCCGTACCCACCGGCGCTCTGAGCCCAGCAATGGTTGGGCTTCTTGCCCGGATAGGTCTCGGCACAGCCATTCCATTCCACCAGCCAACGGCGGAAAGAAAGCGTTCCCTGATTACTGCTGTTGTCCTCCCAAAGGTCCCCGTCCCAGCCCACCCAGCCGTTGGCCGCCAAGCGCACGTTCACCACCGTCCAGTCCGTCAGGCGTCCCGCTTGTACGCCGGCCATGGCCAGGCCGTGAATGTCCACATCTCGCACCAGGATTCTGGCGGAATCCGCTGCGTACAACCCCACGTCAGCGTATTTGCCATAGGGAGAGCCCTCACGCTTACAGCGGGTTGGGGGATTGCTATGACCGTAAACACAACCCGAATGGTCGGTGATCTCGAGACAGGCGATGACGGCATCGGAGGTACCCGTCAAATCCAGCACCCTCAAAGCCCTCTCCATTCCCCAGAATTGCGGAGGACTCGTGCACCCTGTATCCCAACCTTTTCCCAGAAGTCGCGTCGGATGGTCCGGATCAAGACCGGAAGGAAGCGGCGGAAGATGACAGTCCCAGGGATAGGAGCTGCTGCACCAGCCGGTGTTGGGCGCTCCGTAGCCCATCTTATAGCTCCCTGAGGCAACAATAAGGGTGTCCCCAGGCTCCAGTTTCCACGAAGCACTCGCCCCCTCGCTCCTCAGAGCCCAGTAGGGATGAGACCAGGCACAGGGCTGATGGAGGCCGGTGCCGGGATATGGCGCATCCACCTTCCCGGTACACTGGCTGGCGGTTCCTCCATCGGGACGGACAAACAGAGTCCCCGCTCCGGGCACCGCCCCCGCGGCAATGGGTGTGCTCGGAGTGTTTTCATATGCGTAGCCAAACAGGGTGACATTGTTGAAAGCATCCACGCCAAGCTGTATCCATCCGTAGAAGAGTTCAGCACCAACGCGCATCTCGAAGCCCAGATACCGGTCATGAGCCTTATGCCACTCACCCGAGTAGACAAAAAAGGGCTCGTTTGACATGTTCCACGTCGTCCACAGCATCGCATCGTTGGAAAAGGTTGACCACAGCAATCCTTGAGGCGGTATCGGTCCAATAAGCTCACCATAGTTGAGAGGACATTTGGCTCCCGGAAAACCGTCAGGCGCAAGCAATGTTCCGGTATTGAGATACTGCATGGCTGAATTTATAACAGCATCGTACCCTGTTTCAGAGGAACCGTCACCAAAAGCCCAGGTTCTCCATTCGGTCACAAAGTCAATGGTTCCGTCGTTGTTGATGTCGATGGCAAACTCGGGACCATTATGGTTGATCAATTCTGAACAGATTATCTCAGAGCAGACATGGGACGCGGTTAGAGTGGCAAAAAGAACGGTGGCGCATAGAGACTTCTTGATGAGATGCATCATGATTTTCCCTCGCACCTTGGGACATCAATGGAGTGTCTGAATGCCGTCTTCGGACTGATGCCACGATACTATAATCATATGATAAATCGAGCGTTAATTCGCCAAGTGGCAGAAATATCTTCATATCGAATCATACAAGAATCGCATTTCGACCCACCAAGGGTTTTCCCTTGATCGCGACGACACCCGACAAGAAAGTGATCAGATTCTCACCCCTATGTATGCTTCCCCAGGGTTGTACATCATTGAAGACGAATCACAACGATGGTGGAAAATCTATCCAAGAAGCTAAGATCTCGCAAGACCTGTTTTTTCGACGCATTTTCAGAATCTCTTCGTACTGCAGGTTCGCTTCCAAAAAGAGAGAAGGGCAGCAGAGGCCTGAATGGTCAGGGTGAAGTAGTTGAGCCGGATTGCATTGCAGGGCTGTCGGGATTTTGTTATAGGAAGCGAGCACTGCCTATCACGAGAAACGGAAAGAGCTCTGGGATGGCTACTGCTTTTGTTACCGGCGCGACGGGCTTCATCGGGAGCCAGGTAGCGCTTCATTTGCTCCGGAACGGGTGGCGAGTTCGGGCGCTCAAGCGTCCCAAGTCGCTAGCCCCCTATCTTGAAGATGCCGACATCGAGTGGCGCATGGGTGACATCCGCTATCTGGAGCAGGTTCAAGCGGCCATGTCGGGATCTGAAGTTGTTTTTCACGTGGCCGCCGACTACCGGTTGTGGGTGCGGAATCCTGAGGAGCTCTACGAGACAAATGTAACCGGGACGATCAATGTGATGCGGGCAGCTTTCCTGAGGCGAGTGGAGCGGGTGGTCTACACCAGCAGTGTGGGAGCGCTCGGTTTACGAACGGACGGCAAGCCTGCCGATGAAACCACCCCGGTTCGTCTCGAAGACATGATCGGGCACTACAAGCGATCGAAATTCCTGGCTGAGCGGGAAGTCGAACGCTTTCTGGCCCAGGGTTTGCCGGTGGTGATGGTACATCCCAGCACTCCGGTGGGACCTGGAGACCTGAAGCCCACCCCGACCGGCAAAATCATTGTGGACTTCCTGAATCGGCGCATGCCGGCCTATGTCGATACCGGTTTGAATCTCATTCACGTGAGCGATGTGGCCGAAGGCCACCTGCTGGCTCTGGAACGCGGCCGGATCGGGCAAAAATACATCCTGGGCAATCAGAATCTCACCCTGGCGGAAATCTTCAGGCTGCTGGAAAAGGTTTCGAGAATCCCGGCACCACACTACCGCCTGCCCTATCGCCCGATTCTTTTCTTGGCCTATCTCGGAAAGGCGCTGTCGAGACTTACCGGGCGTGAACCGTTCATCCCTTACGAGGGGGTGAAGATGGCGCGGAAATTCATGTTCTTTGACGCGAGCAAGGCAGTGCGCGAATTGCACCTGCCACAGACATCGGTCGAGGGTGCCCTGGCGGAAGCGGTCGCATGGTATCGCGACCACGGCTATGCGCCAACGTGACACAGGGATGACAACACTGACTATCTGTCGAAAACCAAATCCGAGAACGACCGAGGTGATCATGCGATTTCCTGTCAGTCTCTATCTTTCCATGACCCGCTATCTGCTTGCCAAGAAGCTCCGGGGACAAGAGCGGTTTCCACTGGTACTCATGCTGGAGCCGACCCATCGGTGCAATCTCACCTGCTCGGGCTGCGGGCGGATTCGTGAATATCGGGACACGATTCTCGAAGAAATGAGCCTCACCGACTGTCTCAAAGCGGTGGATGAGGCCGACGCCCCGGTGGTGACCATCACCGGCGGGGAACCCTTGCTCTACTCGGAGGTGACAGAGCTCGTCGAGGCGGTACTCGCCCGCGGCAAGCACATCTATTTTTGCACCAACGGGCTCCTGCTGGAGGAATCGTTGGACCGGTTCCGTCCTTCTTCCCATTTCACCTGGAACATCCATTTCGACGGCGGAGAAGCAGTGCATGATCAAATCATCGGCCGCACGGGCGGGTTTCGGAAGGCCTTTGCGGGATTGCTGGCCGCCAAGACGAAAGGGTTTCGGGTAAGCACCAACACCACCATCTACCGGGAAACGGATCTGGCGGATCTCGAAGCGCTTTTCGGGCAACTGGCGGCGGCCGGGGTGGATGGGATCCTGGTCGCTCCCGGATTCAGCTACGAAGAGGTAACCGGTGAGGTCTTTCTAACCCGTCAGGAAATCATCCAGAAATTCCAGGAAATACGGCGGTGGAGCGACCGCTTCCCGTTGATCAGCAATCCACTGTATCTCGACTTTCTGGCCGGGGGTCGGCAACTGCAATGCACCCCGTGGGGAAACCCGACCAGAAATACCCAGGGTTGGAAATCCCCCTGCTACCTCATCACCGATACCCACTATCCGTCTTATCGCGAGTTCCTGGACAATACCGACTGGGACCACTACGTTTCCGGCCGGGATTCCCGCTGTGCCCAGTGCATGGTACACTGTGGCTTTGAGCCTACGGTGGTGCTGCAAATGAGCGGACCGGACCTGCTGCGGATGATCAGGTGGAACCTCTATGCTTGAGTTCGGCCATCTCCTGCTGGGTACGGTTCTGCTTCGCCCTTATGTATTTGCCTTTCTCGCGGTCTACCTGGCAGCGGCCAGCGCCCATCTCGGGTGGCGCAGGACCCTGCTCTTCATCCCAGCCGGCTACTGGGTGGCCTGGCTCTCCGAATTCTCCTCGATCCACTGGGGATTTCCGTACGGGGATTATTTTTACATCCCGGCGACGGTCGATCTCGAATTGTGGATTTTCGGGGTGCCCTTTATGGATTCCCTGTCGTATGTTTTTCTGGCCTACTGCAGCTATGCCATGGCACTGTTTATTCTCAGCCCCCTCCACTTCAGCCGAAAAGGAGTTGTCATTCTCGAAACCCGCCGCCTTCGGCGTTCTCCGGAGACGCTTGTTCTTGGAGCCTGCCTTTTTGTTCTGCTCGATATCATCATCGATCCGGTGGCTTACCAGGGAGATCGTTGGTTTCTGGGCCAAATCTACGGTTATCGAGAACCGGGGTTGTACTTCGGGATTCCCTTGAGCAACTTCGCTGGCTGGCTGCTGGTGGGGCTGGCCATGGTTGCGGCCCTGCAACTCCTCGACCGTCTCCCAAGGCTGGAACCCGGCCGACGCTCACGGCTTGGCTCGATTCCCTGGGTCAGGCTGCTTGGGCCGGTACTTTACGTCTCAGTCCTGGCTTTCAACCTCACCGTGACCTTCTGGATCGGTGAGACCTTCATGGGGATGGTCGGCTGCCTGATTCTTTTCTTTCCGAGCCTGTTGGTCTGCTTCTTCACCCACTACAAACAGCAGCATCTGACGCCGGCTCAGTTGGAGGACCATTGCCGGGACTTTCCGGGCTCAGCTGGCATAGTATGATAAGGATCTGACCAGATCTTCGAGATCTCTTTCAGGAAGCGCAAGCACTCTGGTAAGGAAGTTCCCAAGGCTGCGGGCCGCTGTTCGGGAGCGCCGCCAGGCATGGTAGTAGCTCTTGATCAGCCGTGGCGACCATATGACCGATGCCAGCACCCGAGGCACTCTCACCTTCCCCTGGTCATCGCTGATAGCACCCAGGTCAAAATCGAGCTCATCCTCGAGGCCGTCGCTCACGACCCGGATAGCAAGGAACGGGATCCGGCGTTCAAAGCAAAACCGGACTGCATAGTAGCTTTCCATGTCCATGAGTGATGTTCCGTCCGCGAACCGGTGAGCAAGTGATGTTTTCTGCTGCGGCCGCGTGACCGTTATGATCCGGGCCTGATGAAACAAATGGCGCCCGGCAACCGGCAGCCATTGCCGCGGACGCTCGCTGTCGCGTTTGAGGTGAAAGGTCGCCAGCGGACTGCATTCCATGACACTCGCAAGACCATCGCGGTTCCCGGAAACGGCGTCCGGGAGCGCTGCTCGGGCAACCTCGCCGGACCACTGCTCCTCATGGTCTTCATCAAAACACAGAAACGCTTCGCCCAGGCAAGCGTCCCCCACCGACAGATGCTCACTGAGGCTGCCAGCAAAGCCAGCCGAAATGATCAAATCGGGATGAGGGTGCTCCAACAGCCAGGACAGTGCCCTGCACAGCGGCTCTCGCCCCATGCCGGTCTCCACCAGAACCAGGTCGTGGGATAAAGTGGTGCAGCGGAAGGTTTTGAAAGGGGTTCGGCAGGTCAGGCGCCAGGGACCCGTGGCTGTTCTGAACGATGCATGCTCTTCGGGGAGAGCAAACAGGAGAACCGTTCGCATCAGCCCAGAAGTTCCCGGATTTGCACGAAAAGCTGCTCCATCTCGGCCCGATAGGCTGGCGGGAGGATCGGCAGCCGCTTTCCGGACAGGTAGGTCATTTGCGCCCGACCTTCCGCGAGTCTCCTGCCCTCCGCATCCAGCAGCCAGCCGACCGCGGTGCAGCCTTTGGGAGCGGCATCGGCTTCAAGTTTTCCGATAGCTGTCAAGGAGACATTCAGCTCAACGGGGCGCAAATACTGGATCTCGATTTTGCGGGTAACAAAAAAGACTCGCCGGAAAACAAGGACCGTCCAGCCCATGATTTCATCAAGGATGGTCGAAATGATCCCGCCGTGAGCCAGGTTTTCCCAGCCCATGTGGTGCCTGGTCAGGATCAGATCGGAACGAACGGTTTCGCCGACTCGATAGAACGCAAGGTTGAGGCCCATGGGATTGTCGGCACCGCAGCCAAAACAACCGCTCGTTGCCGGTTTGGGCAGCTTGATTCGTTCCTCCTCCGTTCTGACCATGACGGCGATCCCCTTTCCTGAGTTTCTCCAATCTCCGGCGTAACCACCGATTCCTTCCGGGTTGGCGCCTGTGGTCGTCCTCCCCTTTGAAGGCATGAAGCATATTCCAATTCTCTCCGCGGCTCAAGCAGCGATTCCTGAAAGGGTGCACCGGATTGTGAGTGACATTTCTCCGGTGCTGGTATACAGAAAAAAGCGCGGGGTCGGGACCTCGGGGAAGACCCTGCCAGAGCCAACAGACAGGGTTGAGGAGGAATCCATGACACGCAGTGTGATTGCCGGTATTGGAAGCTATGTCCCACCCCGAGTGGTGACCAACGATGACCTTGCGAAGCTGATGACCACCAGTGATGAATGGATCCGAACGCGAAGCGGCATTGAAGAGCGGCGGTTTGCCGATGAAGGCGTGTATTGTTCTGATCTTGCCCTGCAGGCGACCCGAAATGCGTTAACGGATGCCGGACTGGAACCCGAAGACCTGGATTTCATCATTTTTGCCACGTTGAGTCCCGATCATCATTTTCCAGGTACCGGCTGTTTTCTCCAGGCGAAGCTGGGCGTTCCCGGCATCGGCTGCCTGGATATCCGCAATCAGTGTACCGGGTTCTTGTACGGTTTGGCGCTGGGTGATGCCCTCATCCGGGCGGGCACCTATCGGCGGGTACTCGTCGTCGGCTCGGAAGTTCACTCCAGTGCACTCAATTTTACCGATGAGGGCCGAGACGTCAGTGTGCTCTTCGGGGATGCGGCGGGAGCCGTGGTGCTCGCCGCATCCCCAGAAGAGCACCGTGGCGTCCTCTATTCGGAACTGCACGCCGACGGCCGTTTTGCCAAGGTCCTTTGCATGGATGTATGGGATATTTCCCGCAAACCCTTCATGAGCCATGAGAGCCTTGCAACCGGTGAAATCTGGCCGCATATGGATGGGAAAACGGTTTTCAAACATGCGGTAACCCGGATGGCCGAACTGATCACCAACGCTCTGGCGCACTGCCGGTTGCAGCCGGAAGCAATCAAGTATTTCATCGCTCACCAGGCGAATCTCAGGATCAATCAACTCGTTGCCGACCGTCTGGGTCTGCCTCAGGAGAAGTTCCTGAACAACATTCAAAAATTCGGCAATACCACAGCTGCTTCGATTCCCCTGCTGCTGGACCAGAGCTACCGGCAAGGCAAGTTTCAGCAGGGGGACCTCCTGCTGATGGTCGCCTTTGGATCCGGTTTCACCTGGGCCTCGACGGTGATGCGCTGGTAGCGCATGTTTTGCCCCAGGTGGCGCGGTGCTGAACCGATCAGGTTCCGCGCGGCTGGCACCAATGAGGATCAGGGCTCAGGTCGTCAGCAGAAGAAGTCCTGCTGAGGGAGCTGATAGAGCTTACGAACGTGGTAGATCAAGGTCTCCGGCAGGTATCTTCCCCATAGCTTGATGGGGAGGCGGTCGATCTGAGTCTGCGGGCTGAACCCCACCGCAAACAGATACTCCAGGAGAAACTCCACATTCATGGGCACATAGCCTCTGTAAATCCTGCTGTCGCGCTGAGCGATAATCCGCTCTTCATGGATGCTGCTCCCCAGCTCCGATTCGACCAGGTCAGGGAAGTTGGAAAGGATCAACTCCACGCGGATGGTTGGTTCGGGATCTCCAAGAAGGGATTCCAATCCCCGCTTCAGGTCTGCTTCTGAAATTCCCCGGTTGGTGTAGCGTGCCCAGGCCCGACTGTCCCTGAATCTTCGGATGACATGCTCAGGATCCCAGGTCGATTCGAGAATCAGGCTTCTCGCCCGGTAGTTGCCGTGGTGGGTTTCCTTGTCCAAAACCGTTAGACTCGGGTCGTTGGCCAGAGTGTCTTCCAGTTCCAGCAGCTGTTCGTCCTCAGCAATGATCTTGATGCCGCCAACATCTTGTATGGTCAGAGCGGTCGCATCGAACTTGATTCTCTCCTCACTGAAGGTCTGGGCTATCGCTCGTTCTGCTTGAACAAACTCGGTCAACATCTCTGATTCCGGTGTTACCAGCAGTTCCAGGGGAATGCCGGATCTCTTTGCCCTTTCTGCGGCCATTTCCTGAGCCCGGTGCTGGACCACACTGAAAATCCAGTTGGCAATCTTGCGGTTTGCCTTCTCTGCGATGCGCCGAGGGCGTTTGATCCGGTAGAGCCCGACAAGCTGCCCTTGCCGCCCCAGGCACATGACCCCGTCAATGGGCGCCTCTCGGTAGTAAAAATCCGGGTTCAGGTGGTATTGCGAAAAGAGTTCCCGTTCATGATCGCCCAGGACTCCATTGCCGCGGCAGATGATTTCGCGCAGTTCCCCCTTGAAGTGAATCCGTTTCCGTGCCAGCGCTTCCGAGTAGATCCGCAGCAACAGCCTTTGAGTGAGAGCTTCCAGGGTTTCTCCCAGAACAAACCCGTCCGAAATCAAGATCTGCGTCAAGCGCAGGGCGTCATTGGGGTCCAAATGCCCGCAGAACCAGCGTTCTGCAATATTGAAGAGTTCATTTCGGTGGATGAATGATGTCAAGTACACTTCTAGGCCTTTCGTAACCTCGCGCTTGCTGCTTCCGCAGGGCCGACGAAACTTCCTCCAGAGTCAGCAAATCAATTCTATACCGATTTTCTCCTTTGTGCACCCGCAAAAGCCTGTCATAATCTGTCCCTGCCGGAGAGGAACCAGCTTTGGAGGGACCGATGACAGGGCCGAAGATCACCATAAAGGATGCCGCTGAGCTGCTCAGGGTGACAACCAAGACGATCCAGCGCTACCTTGCTAAAGGGCGCCTGACAAAAGTCAAGGAAGGGACACGGACCCTTCTTCTGCTCGCTGAAGTGAAGAACCTGGGCAACGCTCCAGACATGGGACAGGGACATGCTCAGCCATTACCGCGAAAGACCTTGGGGACAGGACAAGCTGGGGACACCGTGACCCTGAGCAGGGAGCGCTACGAACAGCTGCTACTCGAACTGGGGGAGCTTCGAAAGCAAAATCAGTTCTTCATGGAATTCAAAGGGATGCTGCAAGCCAAGGAAGAAGCCATGCACCGGTTGGAGAGAAGTGTGGATGAGCTTCGAAGCCGATTGCAGGCATTGGAGTTAAAAACAGTGGAAGCAATTGCTGCGGGTACCTCTGGAGAATCTCGGGAGGAAATTTCACCGGCTGGCGAAAAGACCAGAACCAGGCCCAAGAAACCCTGGTGGCAGACTTGATGCACTCCCGGATCTGGCAATGATCATGCTTTCCGCAAGGCGCACCCAGCGCCTGACCTGCTATTTCACCGTGAGCGCTTTCTTGCGGTAAACGTCGGTCCTGGCGTTATCTCCTAATTCTTTGTAAAGATCTGCCTGTAGCAGATAGACCTGCTTCAGCTTCGAGGGGTCGTCCTGGGAGAGAATCTCAGCCTTCTGAGCGAATTGCAGGGCCTTCTGACGTGCCCCTTTCGCTCGCCATGCCTGCGCCAGGGCAAGAAAAGCCTCCCCATTGTGGACATCGACCTGGATGGCCTGTTCGAGAAGGGGGATCGCTGCATCCGCCTTTCCTTGTGCCAGCAGGGCCCTGGCCTGTTCAACCAGGTGCAGGGAGGCCACCCGCTGAGGCGAGGACGGGGAAGATTCCTTTCCCCCAGGCTGGCTCACGGGTGCTTCCTGCGGTGCCGTCAGATCGCTTTCCTTGATGACGGGCTGTGGCTTGATGATCGGCGCCGGTTTTGACGGCTTTGGCGTTTCCGCCGGTCTGGTCGCCGGGGCAGCCTGAACAGGGGGCGGAGAATGCCATTCCGAGGGGATGCCGACAGGCTTCCTGGGGCCGCAGGCGACAAGCAGGGACAGTGCAGCAAGCACTGCTGTTATCCCGCAGAATCTCCACTTCACTGTGCATGTCCTAACGGCAAACACTCCCATCGCTTTAACCCTCCGTTGTTAACCGCCTCCCCTCAGTATCACCTATGAAGCACACAATACTCGTTGGGCACATGCTCTTCGAGAAAAACCTCAAGCCGTTTTTCCCGGCAGCGCGGTGTGGTCAGTTGCCCGGATTGAAGGCAGATGAGCCGTTGGGCGATTCCCGGAGGAATGGGGAATTCCTGCGGATAAATCCAGGGGCGAGCCTGGTGGATGAACCTCAGGCCGAGCCGTGCAGCGGCCGGCCGAGCCGCTGGAGGGAGCGGGCGATGATCGTCGTATCCAAGCCAGACGACTATTAGGAGATCGGTGGTGTAACCCACGTACCACCCGTCACGCATTTCCGAAGAGAAACCGGACTGGGCAGCAAGAGGGAACTCGAGACCGGCGCTGCTCACCTCGCCAGGCGCTCCCCGCCGCACCGCACCCTGTAAAATACTGGTAATCAAACAGGCTCTGGCAGCGCTCGTAGCAGCAACGAATTCAACATGGCGGCGTTGCTGAACCTCACCACTTTCCGCAACCACCTCCTTGACTCCAAGCAGATAAGGTTTTTGGCCGTCGTTATCCAGTCCGCAAAAAGCCCTCGCCAATTGCATCACCGTTATTGGGAACTCTCCCAGAGCTAATGGCAGAACAGCTGTTACGGGCGGTGTCAGCCCGAAGCTGCGGAGCGTGGTAGAGATCCTTTCAGCACCGACCCGAACCGCAAGGTCGGCGGTAGCAGCCTTGATGGATTGTTCAAGAGCGTCCCGAAACAGGATTCGGCGGAGATATCGGTTGTCGTGATCCGCGGGGATCAGGTCTGCCTCACGGTCCTCACAGGTCCTTGGTTCATCAACCAGCCAGGAAGCTGGGGTCATTTGATCGAGAGCGCTCAAATAGATCAGCGGCATAATCACGGACCCCGCCGGTCTGCTCAATTGAGTGCGGTCCAGAATATCGGGCCCATAATTTCTCCCGCCAACCAGGGCAAGAATCGAGCCGGTCTTCGGTTGCACGGCCAGGATTGCAGCCTGAAGGGTACCCGGTTGGAGCGTTCCGTTATGATCGGAGATATCCTTTTCCAACCAGGCCAATTCCTCCTTCAAGACCCTGTCAGCAAGCAAAGCCATCTCCGGGTGAAGTGCGGTATAGATGGTCAGTCCTTCCGAGGCCAGTATCTTTTCCTCATAGAGCTCATGGAGCTGCTGCTGAACATGATCTACGAAGTGAGGAGCGAAATTCCTCGGGAGCAACGGAGTAGCGGTACGAAGGGGTTGTCCCCGCGCTTTTTCATATTCCAGGTCAGGGATCATGCCCAGGTTCAGCATCCGTTTGAGCACCAGGTTGCGCCGGTCCAGCACGGCTTGGGGGTTTCGCACCGGTGAATAGATGCTGGGGGCGCGAATCATTCCTGCCAGGGTTGCGCATTCGGACAACGTCAGGTCGTCCACGTTCCTGCCAAAGTAGTAGCGTGCAGCCTCACCCATGCCATGAATGGCCGCGCTGCCGCGCTGGCCCATGTATATCTCGTTCAGATACATTTCGAGAATCGCCTGCTTCTCGTAGATCGCTTCCAGGATAACAGCCATGGTAGCTTCCTGGAACTTTCGCCGGAAAGTGCGGGACGGTTCAAGAAAGTAGTTCTTCACCAATTGCTGGGTAATGGTCGAGCCTCCCTCCACCACCCGACCGGCAGTGATATCGGTGTACAAGGCGCGCAGCATTGCCCTCCAGTCGACTCCCCGATGCTCATAGAAACGATGATCTTCGATAGCAAGCACCCCGTCAATCAGGTAAGTCGGCACCTGGGTGATGTTGACCAGCAGGCGGCTTTCTCGGTCCGGGCCAAACAGTCGAGCAACTTCAAGCGGTTCCAATTCGAGAAAAGCGATCTCGGTCCGACCGCTCTTCACGCTGACGAGGGTGCTCTGCTGAAAGGTGAAATCGACTCGTTGCGCCGCCAAGGCACGACCCGGAAATTGAAACTCCCGCAGATAGGCGGTCACGGTATCTCGGCCAATCTTGTATTCGCCTGCCTGGAGCGGCTCTCTGATCGCTTCCTGGTAACCTCGCTCTTCCAGCAGCTGTTTTATGTGAGAGAGGGCGAGCTGTTGGCCGGGATAAAGCGGCACGGTTGCAGAAAAAATGCGCGACGGGATACTCCACCGGCGGGAGTCGAACCGTTGCGTAACCTCGATGTAGAGGTAGGCAAAATAGCCAGTTGCGACCAACAGGAGGCCAACCAGGACCGCTGCGGGGGCTTTCCAGGTGAGCCACCAGCGAGGTTGCTTCTTGAATGACAACATGGGCCGGTCCTACCCCCAATCCCCTGGATACGCCTTCGTCTGGTTCTTAGCCATCATTCCGCCATTCCTCCTTTCGGCATCCATACCGTCCCGGCCTGTTGCATGGGAGTCTCCAGCTTCTCTGCAGAAGACAGGCCCGGTTCATTTCCGCGTCAGCTTGACGAGGCATTCGATGTGCGGGGTGTGAGGAAAGAAGTCAAATGTCTGCACCGCATCGACGCGGTAGGCTTCGAGCAGGACCATGAGATCCCTGGCAAGCGTAGCTGGATTACAGGAGACTGTCAGGATGCAGGGGGGAGCGGCGGCCAGGAGCGCTTGGAGGACCCGTGGGTGCATGCCGGCCCGGGGAGGGTCGGTGATGATCACCTCCGGCCTTTTCTGGCCGGTTGCTGAAGGGCTTATGGTGCTGACGACATCCTTGAGGTCTCCCACTAAGAAGGTGCAGTTGTCAATGCCGTTCAAGGCACAGTTTTCGCGGGCGTCACGCACCGCCTCTTCATTCACCTCGATGCCCACTACCCGGCGCACGCGCTGGGCAAGGAAAAGGGCAATACCTCCGGTTCCGCAATAGAGATCCCAGACCGTTTCGCTGCCGCTGAACGCTCCCAGCTCAAAGATGGCGCGGTAGAGCTGCTCTGCCGCAAAAGGATTGGTCTGGAAAAAAGACTGCGGGGAAATCTTAAAGCGAAGGGAGCCGAGACGCTCTTCGATGAAACCGGAACCGGTCAGACAGCGATGCACATCGCCGGAGGCAACCTGGGCTTTGCTGTCGCTGACGGAATGGACGAAGGTGGTGAGGTCCGGAAAACCAGCCTGCAGATAGCTGGCAAGTCTTTCGATGACGGCGGCATGGCCTCCCTGACTGGAAGTCAAGAGATGCACCATCCGTTGCGCCGTACGCTTTCCTTCACGGACAACGAGAAAACGCCAGAATCCCTGGTGTGTTCTGGTATTGTAGGCGGGCAGGCCACTCTCCCGACACCACTCCCGAGTCGCCCTCAGCAATGCCACCGCCTCCGGCGATTGCAGAAAACACTCTTCGAGGTTCACCACCGCTTCGAAGGATTTTCGAGTGTGCAGGCCAAGAGCGACGGTGGCAGGATAACGGGCCGGCTCTGAGTCAGGTTCTCGCTGTACCAGCCAGCACCGCTGGGAGAAAGTGAATTCCATCTTGTTTCGATACCAGATGCTTTGTGGTGAAGCAACCACAGGCAACAGCTCCGCCCTTTCCACCCCCGCCAAATGCTGCAGGGCTTCCAGCACTTGCTGCTGCTTCCACCGCAACTGTTCCTCATACCGCAGATGCTGCCACCGACATCCTCCGCAGACACCAAAGTGGGAACAGAATGGTTCAACATAATGAGGCGACTGAGCGATGGTTTTGACTACATACCCTTCAGCGAACTGGCGTTTCCTTCTGGTGATCCTGACCCGTGCCTGCTGACCGGGAAGGCCTTGATCCACGAACACCACCAAGCCATCCAGCCGTCCGAGGGCCGCTCCCCCGAAGGCAAGCTTTTCGATGCCGAGCTCAACTTCCATGCCCTTGCGGAGATCACTCCGCAGGGGCCTGTCCCCACTTCCACTGCCAATTCCCACCACCAGCTCAGCTCCTCCCGGATCAGAGTTGCAGCCATCCCAAAGCAATCGCCGCCGCCATCTTTTCTCGCTGCGGCAATTATGCTAATACAAATCCTCGTGGATGAACAGGAGAAGCGTGCCCACCGGGCCTGCCAAAGACTCTTTTCAAGGAGGGGGTGCAGATTTTGCCAGCCCTGCTCAACCGCCTGCAGACTTACGGTCGTCTGATCAAGTTTTCTCATACCATCTTTGCCCTGCCCTTTGCCCTGGCTGCGGTGCTTCTCGCCCATCGCCAACAGCCGGTGAGTCTCTCGACCCTGGGCTGGATTGTTCTGGCCTTGGCTGCGGCCCGGTCAGCCGCCATGGGTTTCAATCGCTACGTCGATTACGAATTTGACCGCCGCAACCCGCGCACCGCTACTCGGCCACTGGTGGTCGGGGATATTGACCATTCTTCCGTGCTGCTTTTGATCTTTGCTTCTTCGTTGCTTTTTCTGTTAAGCGCCGGCATGCTCGGGCACCTCTGTCTGGCCCTTGCCCCCCCTACCCTCTTGGTTCTTTTCTGCTATTCTTACACCAAGCGTTTCACTTCCTTTTCCCACCTGGTGCTCGGGTTTGCCATCGGTCTTGCCCCGGTCGGCGCCTGGGTGGCCAGTACCGGGTCCATCGACCTGCGCATCCTGCCACTGGCCATGGCTCTCATGACCTATATCGCCGGCTTTGATATCCTTTATGCCTGTCAGGATTTTGAATTCGACCGCACGCAGCGGTTGTTTTCATACCCGGCCTGCCGGGGGGTTGCCGAGGCGTTGCATTTTTCTTCGCTGCTGCACACTCTATCCTTCCTCCTGCTTCTCATCGTCTATGGAGTTTTCGACATGGGAGGCGTCTACCTCGTATTCCTGGCCCCCATTGGGATGCTCCTCTTTCTGGAACACCAACTGGTGCGGCCCGAACGTCTGGAGCGGGTCAACCTGGCCTTTTTCCACATCAACAGTGCCATCTCTCTGCTCATCCTGGCGGCGGTGGCCCTCGATACATGGACGCGCTGAAGCTGGCTCGAGAATATGGACCTATGAAGAGATGTTATCGTAACCTCCAGGATTTTATTGCCACCCTCGAGGCAGCGGGTGAACTGCAGCGCATCAAGGTGCCCGTTTCCAGCGAGCTCGAAATCACCGAGATCACAGACTTGGCCTCGAAGAGTCCGGGGGGTGGAAAAGCTTTATTGTTTGAACAGGTTGTTCAGTCCCCCTTTCCCGTTCTCACCAACGGTTTTGGCAGTGAACGACGCATCGGCCTGGCACTCGGGGTTCGTCATCTCGATGCTCTGGCCGCTCGGATGCGCCGGTTTCTGGAGGTGGAGCCGCCCAAAACCTTCAAAGACGGTTTACGGCTGCTTCCTCTGGGCCTTGATTTGATGAGGTTCCTGCCCCGGACGGTCAAGCGCGCCCCCTGCCAGGAGGTGGTGTTGCTGGATGATCGGGTGGATCTCACAAGGTTGCCGGTGCTCAAATGCTGGCCCCAGGATGGCGGACCGTTTGTCACGCTCCCGGTGGTCTTCACGCGGAGCCTCGAAACGCGGCGCCGCAACGCCGGGATGTACCGGCTGCAGGTATACGATCGCCGCACCACCGGGATGCATTGGCATATCCACAAAGACGGGTCGCATTACTTTCAGGAATACCGGAAACAAGGAAGACGCATGCCGGTAGCGGTCGCGATCGGTACTGATCCGGCCACTACCTACGCGGCAACTGCGCCTTTGCCCCGAGGTATTGACGAAATGCTGCTGGCTGGCTTTATCCGGCAGGCGCCAGTCCCCATGGTGCGGTGTTTGACGGTTGACCTCGAAGTTCCGGCCGAAGCCGAGTTTGTCCTGGAGGGTTACGTCGATCCTGAAGAATTGCGCCTCGAGGGACCTTTCGGAGACCACACCGGCTATTACTCCCTGGTTGGCGATTATCCGGTCTTTCACGTTACCGCCATTACTCATCGCAAACACCCCGTCTATGCCGCCACCATCGTTGGCCGACCGCCCATGGAGGATTGCTGGCTGGCGAAGGCTACGGAACGGATTTTTCTGCCCCTCCTCGGTACCATACTCCCTGAGATCCACGACTACTGGCTCCCTTGGGAAGGCGTCTTCCATAACATTACGGTCATTGCCATGAACAAAGAATATCCCGGGCATGCCCACCGCGTTATGAGCGCCCTGTGGGGACAGGGTCAGATGAGTTTCTGCAAGGCCCTGGTGACGGTCGATGCTGAGGTTGATCTGAAATCACCCGCGAAGGTGTTGGAAGTGGTCCTCAATAATCTGGACCTGGCATCCGATCTGGTCATCACCGAGGGCATTCTGGATGTGCTGGATCACAGTGCTCCCGATCCCCTGTTTGGCGGAAAACTCGGCATCGATGCGACCCGCCGTATCCCTGGAGAAAAGGAGCGCCCTGCCTCTGGCAGGCCGGAGATACTCCCTTCCCGAGACCTCATCCGCAGCGCTTTGCACCAAATCTCACCAGCCCTTGCCGGCTTCGAGGTGCCCCCAGTCGAGTGCAGAAACCGCTTGCTGCTGCTAAGCTTGCGCAAGGACTGCGGGATCATTGGCCGTGAGGTAGCGGACCCTCTCCTGGACCACCCTGAATTGAGAGCCTTCTTTATTTTCGTTTTATACGATGCTGTTCTCGATTTGACCGATGCCTCCCTGGTGCTCTGGAAACTTTTCAACAACGTCGACCCCAAGCGCGATCTTATCAGAAGAGATCATCGTCTAGTCATCGATGCCACCAGAAAGGGCCTCGCCGACGGCCACCTACGACCCTGGCCGGACGACATCGTGATGGACCCCGACGTGGTGGAAAACGTCCGTCGTCGAGCCGGGGAGTTGGGTATACAACACCTGCTCAGTCCCCCGCTTTCGCGTAGGGTCACCCGTAAAGTATGACCAGGCGCAGGTCTACCCTGAGAGCTATGAGAGAAAGATGGACAAACGCTTTTCGAGTGTGTTAAGCACTTGGTTATTCAATAATTGGAAGGCATATCAGGATGGGAGGTCGGCAAAATGAAAGGGACGCTAATAGATACCCTGGTGTGGCATTCGGTTCGAGGCCGGGCTGTTGTCGGAACGGTCATGCTCCTGCTGATTGTCGTCTGTTGTGCCCTTACCCTGCCAGGGCCTTTCGGGACCGGGCCTGAGGAAGCACAGAAGGCGCTGGTGCAAAACGCCTACGGTCGCCTGCCGCTCTATTTCATTCAGAATCAAGGGCAACTCGACGATACCGTAAAATATTACGAGCGGGGCCTGGGACATTCCATCCTTTTTACCAATAGTGAAATCTTGTTTAACTTTGAAGCGGGCGCCGACCATTTGAACGCGGGCACTGAAGGTGAATTCCGGCGAGTTCTGAAAGAAGGGACTGAAACCCGGCAAGGTGACGCGCCCCGCAGGTTTTCCCAAGTTCGCCTGAGTCCCGTGCACATGCACGAGGGGGCTTTCCTGGAAGGTCTGGAGCCGCAGGAGGGCAAAGTCAACTATTTCCTCGGAAATGATCCAACGCATTGGAGGACCAATATTGCAACCTACCGTTCGGTGGTCTACCGGGAGGCGTATCCTGGCATTGATCTTAAGTTCTATGGCTCCAATGAGCATCTCGAATACGATGTCATTGTCAAACCCGGTGCCGATCCCTCTCAGGTTAAGTTCGGCTATAGTGGCATTAAGACTCTCAGCATCACTGAAAGCGGAGACCTCGAGCTGCGACTTGCCGATGGGGGACAGTTGATTCATAGGAAGCCCTTGGTTTATCAGGAGATCGATGGTGAGCGTCACGCGGTGGAAGGGGCCTTCGCGATTGAGCCCGCTGTTGGCAGGGAGGCTTCAGCCGAGGAGGAGTCTTTTGTATTCGGGTTCAAACTGGCTGCCTACAATAAGGCTCATCCCCTCATCATTGATCCGGTGCTGGTCTATTCGAGCTACCTCGGTGGTCTCACCAGCGACACCGGCTATGCCATTGCGGTGGATGGCTCCGGCTATGCCTATGTGACAGGCCGCACCTACTCGACCAGTTACCCGACCGCAGGCTCGCCGTTCGATGGCTCTTTCGGAGGAGTGTCTGATGCTTTTGTCACCAAGCTGAATGTCGCCGGAACTGCTCTTGTCTATTCGACCTATCTGGGCGGCAGCGATTCAGATTGGGCCAATGGCATCGCCGTAGATGGGGCCGGGGCTGCCTACGTTACCGGGGAAACCACCTCGGCCGATTTTCCTACCAGCAACCCTTTTATGAGCGCGCTCAGCAGTGAAGGGTTTTCAGATGCCTTTGTGGTCAAATTGAATTCCAACGGAACAGCCCTCATCTATTCAACCTATCTTGGAGGAAATCTGTATGACGTCGGGCTGGGGATTACCGTGGACAGCAGCGGCCAAGCCTATGTGACCGGTGAGACTTCATCCACCGACTTTCCCATTGCCGGCGCTGCCCTCCAGTCCATCTACGGCGGCGGTTACGCTGACGCGTTCGTAACCATATTGAACGCCTCTGGTAATAATGCCGCCTTCTCGACCTACCTTGGCGGCCATGATGCTGATTCAGGCTATGGAATTGCAGTCGACACCGGCAGCATTCACGTGGTTGGAGAAACCGCTTCTGAGAACTTTCCCACCACTGGCGGTTCCCATCAGGATATCTACGCCGGAGGAAGCTTTGACGCTTTTGTGGTGAAAATTGCCCGTAGCGATTATGCGGTACTCTATGCCACCTATCTGGGTGGTAGCGGCGGTGATTACGGCCGGGGCGTTGCAGTTGGCAGCGACGGCGCTGCTTACGTGACCGGCTCCACCACCTCGCCTGACTTTCCGCTGGCCAATCCTCTGCAGGCGACTCCCGGCGGCGGTGAGGATGTTTTTGTTGCGAAGCTCAACTCGGCGGGGAACGAGCTCTCCTTCTCCACCTATCTAGGAGGAACAACCGACGATACCGGCTTCGCCATCGCCGTGGATGGTAAAAACAATGCCTGTATCACCGGCAAAACGTCGGGCAACTTCCCGACCAGCAAGGCCGTTCAGGCCGTTTATGGCGGTGGTGGCTCAGATGCTTTTGTGACCAGGATCGAATGCACCGAGGGACAGATCGCCTATTCCACCTACCTCGGGGGAGCGGGCGTCGACGTTGGCCGCGGCATCGCGGTGGGCGCCGGCGGGAATGTCTATCTCACCGGCTGGTCCTCATCTTTCAATTTCCCTACCACATCCGGCGCTTTCATGCAGGTCAACGCCGGGGCGTACGACGTCTTTGTCACGAAGCTCCAGGCTCTCCTGGCTGATTTTACCGCCACCCCCACGACCGGTTTTTATCCGCTAACTGTCGCCTTCACCGACACTTCCGAGGGCACCGCCAGTTCCTGGTTCTGGGACTTTGGCGACGGCGGTAACGCGACCACCAAGAATCCGAGCCACACTTATACCGCGGCCGGCTCTTACACGGTCAGCCTTACTGTCTCCGGGACGGGTGGAGAAGACACCAAGACGCGAACCGGGTACATCAGGGTCGGCGTGCCGGAAATCACCATTTCCGCCACTACTCCCAGCGTGCCCGAAACAGGCGGAGGCAATGGCCAGTTTACGGTCCATCGTTCCGATTACATCTCGGTGCCGTTGACGGTGAATTATACGGTCATCGGGACCGCGGTCAGCGGGACTGATTACACGGCCCTGAGCGGATCGCTCACGATTCCGAGCGGCTCGTCTTCCGCGGTAATCTCCGTTGTACCAATCTGGGACAAGGTCAACGACGGTGACAAGACCGTGGTCGTCGCGCTCACCAGCAGTACCCTCTACAGCATTGGATCGCCAGGTTCTGCAACGGTTACCATCGTGGACCACGACCCGCCCACCGTGACGGTTTCAGCCTCGGTCGCGAGTGTTACCGAGAAGAGTACTCAAACCGGCCTTTATGTGTTCTCCCGGGCCGGTCTCACCACCTCTCCTCTCACAATCTACTATGCCGTAACCGGGACTGCCGTTGCCGGGACAAACTACATCGCGCTACCCGGTTCGGTGACCATTCCTGCAGGCCAGACCTCCGCCCCCGTTCAGGTGGCACCGATATGGGACCAGGTTTATGTCGGCGACAAGACAGTGGTGGTAACTATCTCCGCCAACAGCCTCTATGCCATCGCGACTCCCAGTTCCGCAACGGTCATCATCAAGGATAGCGATCTGCCCACCGTCACCATCGAGGCAGCGATTTCAAGCATTTCAGATAATGGTACGACCCCCGGCGAGTATGTAGTGACGCACACGGGGACGACTGCCCTGCCTCTGACGGTGAGGTATTCGGTCAGTGGAACTGCGGTGAGCGGCACGAATTTCGTCACCCTCTCCGGCAGCGTTGTTATCCCGGTCGGGTCGGCTTCTGCTCCCATCATCCTCACCCCGATCAAGGATGGGCAATTCACCGGGGATCTTACCGTGGTGGTCTCCATCACTCCCAATAGTGCCTACCTGATCGGCTCCCCCAACGCCGCCACGATCACTATCGTTGAAAGCGATCTCCCCACGGTCACGGTCAGCGCCACTCAGCCCAACTCCAAGGAAGCGACGGTGACCGGCCAGTTCACGGTGTCGCGCACGGGGACTACCGTCTCGCCGCTGACCGTATCCTACACAACGGGTGGCACGGCGGTCTCTGGAGTCAACTACACCGCTCTCGCGGGGA